>Ga0105237_10005474_pt1 | contig 14308 bp, 13 predicted proteins | sample KBSC24metaG_FD_81520 | JGI IMG/M metagenome (GOLD analysis project Ga0105237, IMG submission 81520) | Corn rhizosphere microbial communities from Kellogg Biological Station, Michigan, USA - KBS C2-4 metaG | ecosystem: Host-associated > Plants > Roots > Rhizosphere > Soil | place: Michigan, USA... | reverse complement strand
ATTGGGTCGGGGACCAGGGTTGGGCGGGGGAGTCCCGTCACGTTGTGGTGCGTCTGGTGGGCGCGGTGCGGGATTGTCTTGGGCGCAGAGCGTCCACGCAGGCAGCGCGAGGGCCACGGCGGTGGCCAGTATGGATTTGGGTTTCATCGTTGGAGGTTGATTGGATAGGGGCCGCTCCGTAGGGCCTCGGGTTCATCGAGTAAACGCCGCCACCGCAGAATGTTGTCTGCCTGATGGAAATCCACCTCCTGGCTACGAGCGCGTTATGCCTTGCGGCGCCGACGCGGGTAGCCGAGGAAGAAAACGCCGGTTGCCAACAGCAGGGTCGACCCGGGCTCCGGCGTGCTCGAAAAGGTCACCTTTACCGTATTCGACACCACGCTGAATGTGCCGCTCCAACCCGCGGCGATGCCTGAAGGAGCGAGGGCGAATTCGGCCGCCGTCACAGGAGGGAAGATAGAAGGCACATTGATGAGCGTGTAACTCGTGCCCGTCGTCACCCCTCCGAGATCCTGAAAGTCGAAAAGAAATGCCCCGTTTGCGGAGCTCAACCCTGTCATGGAACTAATATTCCACACATCGCTTGCACTCAGACCCAGGCCAAAGCGGACAGTGATTTCGCCAGCGGAAAGACCTCCCAGACTTGTGAGGGTACTGGTGGTCAGCGCTGCTGCGCTGCTTCCGCCAATGTCGAGTATGGACGCGGCATCTACTTCGAGACTCGAGAGCGTGCCCGCCGCAAGCAGGGTGCCGCCTCGCATAGTTACGCTGCCGGAAGTCGCGTTCGGTAGCAGCAACGTTCCCTGGGTAACGTTCACCGTTCCGGGGGACGGATTGCTCAGGGTCAGCGTTCCGGTCCCAGTCTTCGAAATTGCGCCGTTGCTGGCACCGGAAAACACCAAATTGTTCGCGCCGGTGTCGATGGTGCCTACTAAGGGAGTGCCGTTGCTGCTGAAGCCTTTGGCAGAGCTGAAGGACTGTGTCGCCACGAGACTGCCGCCGTTGAATTGAATCGCGGAACCGGTTCCCAGATTTGTGTCCGACGAAACGAGCAGCGAACCCTGGTCGATGACCGTATTGCCGCTGTAGGTGTTGGTTCCCGTGAGCGTCAGCGCGCCGGCGCCGCTCTTCGTGAACGCGGTTCCTGCAATCGCTTCGCCGATGTTGGAATCGATGGTGAGGGCGTTGCGATTGATGACGACCAATTCGTTGCCGCCAGCCCGCAGTGTTCCGCCCTGCACGCTGTTGGTCGAGGTTCCACTCGTGAGGATGCCGCCATCGCCCAGCGTCAGCGTATTACCCGCGCCCAGGTCGAGGACGCCGGCGCTGCCGCTGCTGTTTTGGAGATTCAGCGTGGACCTCGTCGCGGAAGTCGTCAGAAGCGTTGTTCCGCCACCGGCGAGCTTCACGTGGTCTCCCGTCGCCCCGCCATTGATTTCGCTGGCGTAAGTAAAGAGCGCGTCCACACGTCCATCTCCTCCGACGGTGGCCCAGTCGTTTCCGGCCGTCGCATAGGCGCCGATGATGCCGGCAGCGTCGTTGGCTATTCCGACCCATTTCGTGCGGCCGCTTCCGCTGAAGTTAATGGTGGCACGATTCTGTCGTGTCGCGTCGGCGAAGGTCAGCAACGCAGCCGCCCCACCCGGTTGAGTCGCACTCACGGATACCGCGCCGGAGAATTTGAGCGCGCCGAGTTGCTCCTCAAGGGCCGTAGAACCATTGCCGATAAAATCGATGGACCCGCCCTGGACGGTCAAGTCGGCGGTATCGGAGACCCGGTTTGCGAGCGCAGTCGCGGAATTGTCGAGGCGCAACGCGCTACCCGTGGAGACGGTGATCGCGCTGTTTAGGACCGATCCATTCCCGCTCAGCACGAACGTTTCGAATGTGAGCTTGGTCGCGCCTGAATACGTGTTCGTGCCCGTCATCGTCTGTGACCCGGAGAAGAAAGATAGCGCGAGTTTGCCTGCGCCGTTGTCCTGCGCCACCCCGGCGAAGTTCCCGATCCCCTCCACCGTCGTCGTGACGGTGCGCGCCTGGTTATTCGGTTGAAGAACGCCGCCGGTGGCGCCGCCCCCGGAAAGCGATTTGATGTTGCCGAAGTTGGAATTCTGTCCAAGGGTCACCACCACCCCGGGAGCGTCGGCGAGAGTCACGTCGGAAAAGAAAAGAGTGGAGGTTCCACTGACCAAAAACTCGCCGGCATTGACCTGTAACTTGGGCATGAAATTGACGCCCGAAATCGTTAGTGTCGCGGCCCCGTTTTTCACGAGCGCCGCGTTGTTCACGTTTTCGCTGACCGTGGAACTGATCGCCGCTGCCTGATTGGTCGTGATGCTCAGGGTGGACCCCGAGCCAGTAATCCAGCCGCTTTGAATCGTGTAGCCGGGCGAGTTGAAGGTAATATCGCTCACCGAAGGTCCGGGAAACGTCGCAGTGACTGTCCCGCCGGTGCCCGTAAAGATCGCCGAGCTTCCGTTCGTCCACGGCACATTTGTGCTGGTTGAGGAGTTCCACCAATCCACGGTGCTGGTATCCCAAGTGCCGTCCCCACCGTTACCGCCGATTCCCCAAGTTAATTGAGCGCAAGAGGTCGACGCCCAGACAAGGCTCGAGGCAAGGAGGGCTGCAGCCAACCAACGTTGTTTCAAGAGATGGTAAGTATGTCGATTCATCGAGCGAGGAAGCCGGCGAGAATACGCGATTGCACTTGTGAAGCAATTGCGGGTTTTGCCGTTTCAGCGGCTGTTTCCCGGTTTTATCGGATGCACGCAGGTAATAGTCGTGTCCCAGTCTACTACTTAGATTAGTGGGGCTTCTGTAATCCCGGAGCACCTGTAAGTTCAGGTGCTTCTAAGTTAGAGCGGCGCGTGCCTCTTACGCTTGTTTCACAGCGCCGAAGACAGCCGCGGCTCCATCGCGCCAAAAGCACTCGGGTTCAGCAAATCCCGCGTCGTCCAGCATGCGCAGTTCGGTGATGAGCGGCGGGTAGTAATCTTCGTGCGCCCAACTCGCGAAATGTTCGTAGGCCTGTCCCTCCGTAATACCGTGTGGCTCCATCGAGCGCGCCCACACGCGGTAGGCGCGGTCGCGCAGGGGAGAATTGGCAGGGACAGCGGCGTCGGCATTGACGAAGATCCCACCCGGTCGAAGCGCGGCGAAGATTTCGCGATAGATGCCGCCTTTCACAGCGAGGTCTTTCACGTGATGCAATGCGATGCTCGCGGCGATCGCGTCGCAAGGCGGCAGGGGATTCGTAAAGGAACGCTCGACGTAGCGAACACGTCCGCCGTAGGCCGCACATCGCTCCCGGGCCGTCGCCAGCATGTCCGGATCGGTGTCCCAGATTTCCACGGAGGCATTGGGAAACCGCTCGGCAATGGCGGCCGCGAGCGCTCCGGTTCCCCCGCCGAGATCCAGCACCAGTCCGCCGTCCGCCGGCACGCTGAGCGCGAGCAGATCCAATTGCACCGTGCGCATCTCCGGATACGCCGGAACGAGCTTGCGAATCAATTCGTCATACTCCGCGACGCGGAGTTTGAGGTGTCCTTCGACGGAATGGGCCATGCCTCAAGGGTGCCCGCTGCCCAAAGAAAATCGAGCCGCGAAATCCTTTCGCTTCCGGTGCGAGAAAGGCGGGACTAAAATTAAGAAAATGAATTGACATATTGAATAAATTAAACAGCATGCGATCAATCATGAGCGGAAAGCCCCAAAAGAAGCTGATTTCCCGCTGCCCTTTTTGCGAGGGCAAGCTGGAGATCAGCCGGCTCGGCTGCGCTCATTGCGACACCTCGATCGAGACCACGCTGCCGATTCCTGCGTTTTTCCGGCTCCCCGCCGACCTGCAGGAGTTCGTCATGATCTTCCTCCGCTGCCAGGGCAAGATCCGCGACGTCGAGAAGGAACTCGGCATCTCCTATCCGACAGTCATCAAGCGCCTCGACCTCGTCAACGTGCTCCTCGGCAACCAGACCGCGCCCTCCGGCCGCAAAGACATTCTTGAGCAACTCGAACGCGGTGAAATCACCGTGCAGGAAGCCACACAACTCCTCAAATCCACCTGAACTCCCTATGAACCAGAATATCGAATGGGCCGCCATCTTCGTTCCGATCAGCATCCTTCTCATTCTCGGAAGCCTGTTTTCGTTTCGCAGTTACACGGGTCTCAAACTTGGCCAGGCCTTCTTCGCTCTCGCCGCCAGCGTCGTTGCCGGAGCTTTCTCCGCCTATCATAGCGCGCTCGCCCTGGAGCCGCTCATTCGATCCCGCTACGAGCGCAACCGCAACGTGGAAATCTTCCTCGCCATCGCCGCCGTGGGTCTCGTCTATCCATTGATCGTCGCACTCAGCCTGCGACTGTGGGGACGGTGGATCGGCGGAAAAGCGACTCCTGCGGAATGTGAACCCGGCGTCGCCGGCATCCGCGCGTGGTTCTGCGCCTCGAATATCGGTGTCGCCGTCTTGCTCGTCGACTTCGCGTGGTATGGCTACGATGTCTCGCCATTCCTCGGCGCTGTCATTGTCGCCGCGCTCCTCGCCGCCTATCCCATCCTGCGCATGGAATCGTCCGTCCCCGCCGCCGTCATCGCCTCACCAGTGGGTGAAGACCTTTCCGCCGAGCGCGAGAAAATCGTCTCCATGCTCGAGGCCGGAAAACTGACGCCGGAGGAAAGCGCCGAACTCCTCCAGGCTCTCGGGGAAAGCTCTCGCGCCCCTTCGCGGCAGGTCCCGCTGACCGGCCACCAGCGTCTGATGCTCATCGGCGCCTCCCTCGTCGCCCTGGGCTTCTTTCTTCCATGGTTCGTCATCAATCCGGGAAAAGAGATGAACCATCTGTTCGGGCAGATGCAATCCTCAATGCCCGGTGCCGCCGGCAACCAGTTTCCTGCTTCGCTGCCTGGCTATCCTCCCCAACCACCTGGTTACCCCCCGCAACAAGACCCGTCCGGCTATTCCAGCCAGATCGCCACCGGCGACGTTTCGGTCAGCGGTGGCGACATCCAGCACGGCCTCGGCTGGGCCGCCCTCGCCCTGGCCCTCGCGGCAGCGCTCATCCCCTACGTCGCCACCGCCCTCGACACCCACACCGCGCGCATCATTCGCCTCCTCTGCCTGGGCGTCGGCGGCCTCATTGTCCTCTACCTGGTCACGCAGAATCTCCGCTTCGTCGGCTTCGGCCTCATCATCGCCGTGAGCGGCTACGCCCTGGAAATCGCCGGAGCCATGCGCGAACGCAACGCCAGCGCATAGGAGATTTCGAAATTTCGTTCGCAGCTTGGTCCACTTGTCGCTTGGCATCGCTCCGGCGCGCAGCGCAACCTTCACCTGCCATGCTCCGCTGTCTTCCCCCCAGCTGCCGTCTCGCCATCATCGTATTCATCGGGCTCTTGGTCGCCCATTCCGGCGCCCGAGCTCAAGGCCTCAAGGCCGGTGTCGGGCGGGCGGACATCACGCCCTCGGAGCCGATTCGCCTCGCGGGTTACGCTTCGCGCACCAAGCCCTCGGATAAAATCGACCAGCATCTCTTTGCGAAAGCCCTCGCCTTCGAGGATTCCTCCGGTGCGATCACGCTCCTGATCGCCGCCGATACCATCGGCACGCCGCGCACGTTCAATGACGAACTCGCCGGACGAATTGAGAAGGAGCTCAAGATCGACCGCAGCCATTTTCTCTTCGCCTGCTCGCACAGCCACTCCACGCCTGTGGTCCACGGTGGGCTCGCTGATATGTATGGCCTGAGCGCCGAAGAGGCCCGGGTCGTGGAGAACTACGCGGCTTTTTTTCAGCAAAAGGCGTTGGAGGCGGCGCGGCAGGCGATCCAGGATCTTGCACCGGCAAGCCTTGCCTTCGGGCGTGGTGAGGCATTCGTGGCCGGTAATCGCCGCCAGTTCGGACTCAAGGGCGTCGGTTTCGGTTTCAATCCCAATGGTGTGGTCGACCGCGATGTGCCGGTGCTGCGCGTCACCCGCGAGGATGGATCGATCAAAGCAGTGCTCTTTGGCTATGCCTGCCACAATACCACGCCCGGTCCGAATGATGAGATCAGTGGCGATTGGGCCGGGTATGCCGCGGAGAATCTTGAACGGACGTACGTCGGCGCCACGGCGCTATTCATCACCGGCTGCGGCGCCGATGCCAATCCGTATCCGCGCGGCAGCCTGGCCCTCTCGCGCGCCCACGGCCTGCAACTTGCCGGGGCGGTGGCCCGCGTCCTCACGGAGCCGATGACATCTGTCACTGGACCCGTTGCCGCGGTCTACGAGCGCGTGGAATTGCCGCTCGAGAAGACGCCCGACAAGGCCTACTACGAGGCCAGGCTCCAAGAGAAACCACCCGCTACCCAACGCTATGCCCAAAGATTCCTCGACCGCATGGCCCGCGGCGACGCATTGGAAACGACGCATTCCGCGCCCGTGCAAGTGTTGCGCTTTGGCAATACCCTGACGCTTGTCGGTCTCGGTGGTGAAGTCGTCGCCGACTACGCGTTGCGCTTGAAACGCGAACTGCCCGGGGAACGGCTTTGGACCGCAGGCTACTGCAACGACGTCTTCGCTTATGTGCCTTCCATGCGCATCCTCATCGAGGGAGGCTACGAAGCCGACGCGAGCCTCATCTACTACGGCCTGCCCACGCGCTTCGCCCCCGCGGTCGAAGACACGCTCGTTCAAAAGGTCTTCGATTTGGTCAAACAAACGGGCGGTTCCGCTCCGAGCGTCCAAAAGAAATAGGAGGGCACCGGGCTCAGACGTTCGACGCGCGGAATCAGGCATCTCCGTCGGAGCGGCTCGTGGTGTGTTCTCATTGCGGCGTGGGGGAGGAAGTAATCAGTAATCAGTTCAGGCAAAGTAATCAGTCGAGCTCCTTGCACGCTCGCAAATGGGAGGCTGATTACTCTGCCTGAACTGATCACTGATCACTGATTCAAGCCTTGCCCCCATTTTCCCGCGTCCATTAGCCTCCATGGATGAAAGTCCTGCTCACCGGCGGCGCCGGGTTTATCGGTTCCAATTTCGTCGATCTGCTTCTCGCGGAAGGCCATAGCGTCAGCATTTTCGACGACTTCAACGACTTTTACGATCCCGCCATCAAACGCGCGAACATCGCCGGCTTTGCGAAAGACGTGCCGGTCTACGAGGCCGATCTGCGGGATTGGGAGGCGGTCGAGCGGGCCGTGCGCGAGACCAAGCCGGAATGCATCGTGCACCTGGCCGCCCGGGCCGGAGTGCGCCCTTCGATCAAGGAACCCAAGCTCTACATCGACACGAACATCACCGGCACCTGGCACATCCTTGAGGCCGCCCGGTTACACGGTGTCCCGCGCGTCATCTCCGCTTCGAGTTCATCCGTCTATGGCGTGATCAAGACCACGCCTTTCTCGGAGGACATGCTCATCAACCAGACGATCTCCCCCTATGCGGCGACGAAGATGGCGACCGAGCAGTTTTGCTCCAATTACAGCCACCTCTACGGCATGCGGACCATTTCGCTGCGCTTCTTCACCGTCTACGGTCCCCGGCAGCGGCCCGATCTCGCCATTCATGGATTCAGCAAGAACATCTGGGAGGGCAAGCCCATCAATCAATTCGGCGACGGCACCACCCGCCGCGACTACACCTACATCGACGACATCCTCCAGGGCCTGCGCGCCTGCCTGACCTATGACGGCGCGCTATGCGATGTCTTCAATCTCGGCGAGAGCCAGACCACGACGCTCAATGAACTGATCGCCACGATCGAGCAGAGCCTCGGAAAGAAAGCCGTGATCAACAAGATGCCCGAGCAACCCGGCGACGTGCCCCTCACCTACGCCAATATCGACAAAGCCCGCCGTCTCCTCGGCTACAATCCCCACACCAAGATCGCGGAAGGAATTCCCAAATTCGTGGAGTGGTTCCACGCCTCACGCCGGTAAGGCGAGGCCCCGAGTCGGCAAGTCACAACGCACCTTTCCGTTTGTAGGCTAACGGTAGGGGTAAACCCAACGATCGTAGCGATCGCCGTAACCCCAATCGTCATAGTGATGGTGCTTGTGATCGTAGCCATAGTCCCAATCGTCTCCGCGATGGTGGTGGTGATGATGGTGGCTGTGGTGATGGTGCCGGTCGTGGTGGTGTTTGCCATGCGCTTCCGCCACCGGCGTCCCCAGCGCCATGACCAAAAATCCGATGAGAGTGATCAGGAGAATTTTCATAACTTCTTGCTGAATCGCCGTCCTGTCGGCGAATGGATGCTTGAGGGCACCGGGAGGCCAGCCCGACCCTACGCCCCGGTTCGACAGAGTAATGCCGCCAGTCGCACTGCTTCGTAGAGACTGGACGGATTCGCCACGCCCTGCCACGCGATGTCGAAGGCGGTCCCGTGATCGACGCTGGTGCGGACCACGGGTAGGCCGAGCGTGGTATTGATCGCGGAATCGAATGCGAGGGCTTTGAGCGGAATCAGGCCCTGGTCGTGATACATGCAGATATAGGCGTCGGTGCGGCGGCGGCGCTCTGGTAGAAAAGCAGTGTCTGGGGAGAGAGGTCCCTCGATAGTCAGGCCCGCGGCATGTGCTGCTTCCACGGCAGGCCCGATGATCCGCTCTTCCTCCTGCCGCCCGAAAAGGCCGCCTTCTCCGGCATGCGGATTCAGTCCGCAAACCGCAAGGCGCGGTTCGCGTCCGCGCAACCGGCGCATCGCCGCGGCGGTGAGGTCGATGACCTCCCGAATGCGCTCCGTGGTGAGGAGCGCCGCGACCTCGCCCAGGCCCACATGCACGGTGACGAGACTGCACGTGATCTCCGGCGCCGTGAGCATCATGCAGGACTTCTCCGCGTGCATGCGCGTGGCGAAGATCTCCGTGTGGCCGGGAAAATCATGCCCGGCGGCGTGCAGGGCCTCCTTGTGCAGCGGCGCGGTAGCCACGGCGTCCACCTCGCCCGCGAGCGCGGCATCAATGGCGCCAATCACATAGCGGTAGGCCGCTTCTCCGCACCGGGAGTCGATCTGGCCGGGCGTGACGCTGTCGGCGGAAACCGCGGCCACATTGATGACCGAGGGCGAGGAGAGTGATCGGCGCGCCGCTCGCCATTTCGCATGCGAGATCACCGGCACAGCGAATGGCAGCGACAGCTTCTGCGCGACACGCCGCAAGACGCTGGCATCCCCGAAAACGACGGGAATCGCCACGCGAAGTGTCTCCGCGTGGTCGAGAAGGCGAAGACAAAGCTCTGGCCCGATCCCGGCGGGATCGCCCATGGTGACGGCAATGCGGGGGAGTTGGGTGTTGTGAGGATTCAAATCGGAGGCGGTGAATATAGGATGTGTCCAACGATTGGCTGCAAGATTCCGAGAACCGAAATCCCAAATCTGGGATTCGGCGCCGCCTAGGGTGGTTCGATCTGCAAGGCCATGCGCCGGCAAAACACCCGCAGTTCCGCGTCGATTTTCTCCGGTTTGCGTCCACGCATGATGTATTTGTCCACGGCGTCCGCGGTCCGCACGCGGCGGGGAATGGCCGCGAAGAATTCAGCCAACCCGGCGCCATCGCCGGCGCCGTCGTAGTGCAGAAACCAATAGGTGAGGAGCGCGGCGGAATTGTAATTGTCGTAGGCGGCCTGAGCATTGACCTGCTCCTGCCAGGTATCATCCGTGAGGGACATCAACTGACCGGTGGGGATGAGCCGGAGGCTGCGCTGATCCTTGGTCTTGCGCCATTTTAGCAGGTAGTCGCGCAGGGCGGAATCGAGCCCGGTGAAACCGTAACGACCGCGCACGTAGGGCGTGGCCGCCATGCATTCCGCGAGCCCCTCCCGCAACCATATCGGCACGTAAAAATTCCACGGCCCCATGATCTGATGGGTGACTTCATGCTTGAGGACGAACAGATGTTCCTGGTGCGCCAGGGTCAGGCCATTCGTCGATTTCTGGATGCCAAGATTGGGCAGCAGGAGCAGCATCTCACTGCCGTTGAAAAAGCCTCCACTGCCGCCGGCTCCGCCGGCCATTCCATAGTCGGTGGCATTGGAGAAAAACATGACGCGATAGGTCTTCGGCTCGGGCGCCGCATCGAGCCCCAGTGGCAAGGTGCGGACCGCGACCCGCGTCGCTTCGAACACCGAGGCCAGGTCGCGCACCACGCTGACGGGGAGCTTCACATCGGACGTCATTTCGAAGTGCGGACTCGCGTAGTTGGTCCCACCCGTGGCGTGGTCTTCGGAGACGATCCGCACATCGAAGTTTCCGGCGACCGCTTCCGCCGGCCAGGGGTGCGGATTCTGCGCGAAAGCCGTCACCGCAGCCGCGAGCCAAAGAGGCGGCAGGAATCTCACAGCCTCGGGTAGTAGACGAGATAGGAGGTCGCTTCCATTTCCTCGTAGCGCATGCGGCGATTGCGCGCCCGCTCATCCCAGCTCTCGCTGAAGATGACCTCTCCGCGCGCGTTGTTGTATCCGTTCATTACGGAGGCATGCATGAAGCCTTCATGGGTGGGCCAGGTTTTCCTCTCGGTGGCATCGGCGCGGGGAAGCTGGGCAGTGGGATCAGCGGCGAAGCGCTCGGCAAAGGCGCGGTGGACGTATTCGCGCTGCTCGTCCCAACGCCGAAAGACGATGACGGGGAAGCCGGCATCGATGCTTTGCTGCGCGCGGGCAAACTCGAAGCGCGTCCCGTGAAACATGCTCATCCCGCCCTCGTGCGCGGCGGCTTCGTAGACTTCGCGAATGTGTGATTTCTGAGTGCTGCCGTAGCGGATGCCCGCGCCGGCGGCGAAGTCTTCGGTGTCGAGTGTCAGCCCTGAGGCGTGCATGACCATGGCCAGCGCGGAAACACCGCAATACGCCCGGTCTCCCTGCGGAAAGACCGGCAGGCCATCGATGATCTTGTCGCCGGTCGAGGTGGTATGGACATTGCCCGCTAGGGTGCGCGCCTGCATGGTCCGATCGGGCGCGCGGCGCCAGGCGTCGAGAAGCTGCGGCGCGTCGGCCGGGTCGCGAAAAAGAGTAAGTTTGACGAGTTGGTCCGGCCACAGCGTGAGCCGCGCGCCGAGACCGCCGTACTGGTAAATCACCGCTTTGTGCCGGAGCCATTGGGTCGAGCCGAGCGTGATCTCGCGACCGGGGCCGCCGAGCGCATCCAATTCCTTGCGGATTGCCGCGGCGGTGTCCGCGTAAAGCCTGGCAAATTCCGGTCCCCGGGCTGCCGCGACCGCCTTTTGCTGATCGTCGGGAACGAAACCAAACCAGGAGCCGGAATCGAGAAGGACGATGGTGAGTGAGGTGATCTTCCCATTGTCAAAACACCCGGAGACGGAAGTCACATCCCGGCCAAAGACCTTCACCGGATAGAGGCAGGTGCGAAAGAGCCTGGCACCCTGGGTCAGCGGTTGGGACCAGCCGCGCGGCGAGCCGACGGCTTCCCACACTTCCGTCGAGCCCACGGCTGGCGTGAGGTCAACCGACTCCTGCGCATGCACCGCCGACGCGACGAGCGCGAAGGCGAGCCAGGCACGCGTCATGGCGCCGGTGTAAACTCGACAACGACTTCGCCCTCCCGCGCCGGGGTCGCGCGGATCTGCGTCTTCTCGTAACGGAATACCTTGGCATCGTGACCTTCCTCCTTGCCGGGATGGCCGGTAAAGGCGGAGATGCCTTGCGAGACGCGGGTGAGAAGGGTGCGACGATCTTTGCCGCTGTCCCGGAAGACCACCCGGAGGCTGATCAGGCGGTCGTTCGATTTCACGGCTTCAACTTCGGCGGCAGGCACGCCGAAGACAACGGCCTTGTCGGTGAGCTTACGGGTCCCATCAGCCGCCGGAGCCGACCACGAGCCTGGAAGATCCGCGCTCGGAGTCCAACTCGCGGGATTGCCGGCGAATTTTTCAACAGTCCCGCCCGCCCCGAAAATACCGGTGTTAAAGGTTTGCGGAATGGCCCAGGCGGTGGCGACGAGTGCAGCGCTCACGCTGAGTGAAAGAAGAGTTTTCATGGTTCTGCGGGGTGGGTTGAGCGCGGACGTTTCAATGGGCCGCGCAAGCTTCGTTTCGGTGCGAACTATGGTTCAAAACCGAGGCGGAGCCAAGTCACCTTTTTATCAACGGCTATTTTATAGTATTTAACAGTCCATCGCACCAGCGCGATTGCTTTTAGCGCGTCCGGCTTTCCCGGAATCCCTGGCGGATTTGAGGCTCGCCGGATGGCACGCACTCCACGAAGGTTTGAGCCGCATGTCCGCACCACGTTCTGTCGTCGAACTTCTCCAAGCCCTCGTGCGCATCCCCAGCGTGAACCCCCATGGGGATCCCGGGGGAGAAGGAATCGTGGGAGAAGCCAGGATCGCGGCCTGGCTGGAGGAATTCCTCCGGGGCATGGGCGCGCGCGTGGAGTTGCCCGAGGTGCTGCCGGGCCGGCCCAACGTCGTGGCCTACTGGCCCGGCGACCGCGCCGGCAAGCCGCGGGTCCTGTTCGCGCCTCATACAGACACGGTGAGCGTGCTCGGCATGAGCATTGCCCCGTTTGGCGGCGATGTCCGCGACGGCAAGGTGTGGGGCCGGGGAGCGAGCGATACCAAGGGTCCGATGGCCGCCATGCTGTGGGCAATCCGCGAGATGCGGGAACGCCTGCCCACGCTCGGGCACGAGATTTGGTTCGCGGGATTGATGAGCGAGGAGGCGGACCAGCACGGATCGAAGGCCCTCGCCGCCGAGGAACGCTTCGAGTTTGTCATCGCCGCCGAACCCACCGGACTGGAGGTGGTGCACACGCACAAGGGCAGCGCTTTCCTGACCCTGCGGACCCGCGGCAAAGCGGCCCACGCTTCGCGTCCCGAATTGGGCGAGAACGCCATCACCAAAATGCTGAATCTGCTGTCGTGGATGCAGAGCGAACTGGCGCCCGAATATGCCGCCCTGCGTGATCCTGTGCTCGGTTCGCCCACCATTAGCATCGGCACGATTCGCGGCGGCTCGAAGACGAACATCATCCCGGACGCCTGCGAGGCGAGCGTGGACATGCGCTTCATTCCGGCCCAGTTCAAACCCGGCTTCGGGGAGGCCCTGGCGGCAAGGTTGCGCGCCGTCTGCCCTGATGTGGAAATCGATTTCCCGCTCGCCCCTCCCCTCTATACCGATCCTACCCATCCGCTGATCGTGAAACTCGGCGAATGCGGCGCGAAGCCCGTCGGCGCGCCGTGGTTTTGCGACGCCTGCTTCTTCGCCGAGCGCGGCATGCCCGCCATTGCTCTCGGGCCGGGCACGATCATGCAAGCGCACACCAGGGACGAGCACATTGCGGTTGCGGATTTGGAGAAAGGCGTGGAGTTTTTTAAGAACTTCCTAGCGAAGCTATGAATGACGATCTTCACCCGCTGCAAATCGCTCGCATTCGCGAAATGACCCTTGGTGAGCGGATGGGGCGGGGGCTTGCCTTTTTGCGTTCTGCTCGCGAATTTGTCGCTGCTGGCCTGCGTGCGCGGCATCCCGATTGGAGCGAAGCCCAAGCACTCATGGAAGCCCGCAGGTTGATGCAACGTGGCGGAGACTGAACTGCCTTGGATTTTTACCGAGCCGATGGAATCGGCCGGAATCTCCTACATGATCGTAGGGGCCTTCGCGACCCTGGCCTTTGGTGTCGTCCGAACGACCGAAGACATCGATCTTGTGCTGCGATTGTCGGTGGATGACATCTTGCGCTTGGAAAAAGCGTTTCCGGTGAAGGATTTCTACTGTCCGCCTCGCGAGGTGCTGTTGACTGAGGTTGCCCGACCCGAGCGAGGTCACTTCAACCTGATTCATCAGGCCACGATGGATCGCGCGGATTGCTATCTTGCGGGGAGGGACCCGCTTCAACATTGGGCCTTGAGGAATCGACGGAGGGTCGAGTGGCGTGATCGGAAATGCTGGGTTGCGCCACCAGAAATCGTAATTCTAAAAAAGCTCGAGTTCTATCGTGAGGGCGAAAGCCTCAAGCATGTCCGTGACGTAAAAAACCTCCTCAAGGTCGTGGATGTCGACCGAAGCTTTATCGAAGAACACGTTGCTCGATTGGGATTGCGCGAACAGTGGCTTGTGTGTCAGCCGCCGAAGGACTAGCTTTGCGGCCCTTTTTCCCATGAGCCAGCCCCAAACCGCCATTACTCCCCGCCGCGACGAAGACTTTCCCGAATGGTACCAACAGGTCGTCCGCGCGGCGGACCTTGCCGAAAACAGCGACGTTCGCGGCTGCATGGTTATCAAACCGTGGGGTTATGGGCTATGGGAGAATATCCAGCGCGTGCTGGACGGCATGTTCAAGGCCACGGGGCATCGCAACGCCTACTTCCCGCTTTTCAT
>Ga0105237_10005473_pt1 | contig 14310 bp, 7 predicted proteins | sample KBSC24metaG_FD_81520 | JGI IMG/M metagenome (GOLD analysis project Ga0105237, IMG submission 81520) | Corn rhizosphere microbial communities from Kellogg Biological Station, Michigan, USA - KBS C2-4 metaG | ecosystem: Host-associated > Plants > Roots > Rhizosphere > Soil | place: Michigan, USA... | reverse complement strand
TTAAATTTTATATCTAAGGTGATATTTTATTCTTCTGATACTTCTACACATATCGTCCCTATAAAATCATATTCTAACGTTAATACTATGAAACCAGTGATACTAAAGGAAAATAAGGGTTTATCAGGTATCTATAGATGGATTAATAATGTAAATGGAAAATCGTATATAGGTTCAGCTATTAATCTTAATGTACGACTAAATGAACATTATAAAGATAATAAATCTAATATTCTACTACAACAAGCTTTTAATAAATATGGATTGTCTAGTTTCTCATTAGAAATTATTGAGTATTGCAAAAATGACCTTAAAACTTTGATTGAAAAGGAGCAATTTTATTTTAATTTATTTAAGCCTGAATATAATATTCTTAAAAATGCTGGTAGTCGTTTGGGTTTAATCTATTCTCTTGAGTCTCGAGAAAAAATGAAAAATTTTAAATTAGGATCTAAACATACCGAAGAAATTCGAAAAATGATGAGTATTGCTAAAAAGGGCACAAATAATCCATTGTTCGGGAAAACTCACTCAGAGTAGACAAAAGAAAAATTGAGTGCTAGAAAAAAGAACAAAATCCATTTGGAGGAAAGTAAATTAAAAATGAGTCAAACTAAAGGGACTGCAATTTATTTATATTCCTTACAATACAAATTACTTAACACTTTTCCTTCTGCTAGAGCTGCTGCTAAATATTTTAATTATGCTGATACAACTATAATGAGAAATATACGATCTGGTAAAGTTTTTAGAAGAGAGTATATATTATCATTAGAGGAATTAAAATCTTAAGGCCTATCAACTAAAAATTTTATACAACCAATTTTAAAGGCTCTCAGATTTTATCTTTTCTTATTTTAGTTCTCAGGATTTTTCTCGTAGCCTAGGCTCTTTTATTTTTATTAATTTTTATCAGTTTGTATGCTACAATTAAAAAACATGCTCGCTCAGGTGAAATTTTTAGAAATCAATACATTTTATCATTAAAAGAATTATCATCTTAATTTGATATCTTTCATTCGCGTATACATTTTGATTTACTTTTAGGGTACACAATTTTTTTTATTTCTCTCTTAATTCCTCCCCCCCTAGGAGTAAGCTACAATCGCAAATTTAAACAGAATATTTGAACAGATGTCTTATGCATGATATTTTTAATTAGCTTCGGTAGCTTAAAGGTAAAGCACGAGACTGAAAATCTTGTGATGGTGGTTCGATTCCACCCTGAAGCACACCCCAAGAATAGATGGCTGAGTTTGGTTTAAAGCACCTAACTTGAAGAAATTTAATGAGTAAATTCTTTATTTTCTCAGATTCTTGTTACCATTTTCAACTTTTTTCATCGGAAATATTCTTCCTGCTTTACAAAAATGGGTGAAGAGAGAAGCAGGCGGGGATATTTCTTACAATAGTGCTGTTAGATCTTAAGCATTAAAATACTTTAGTGAGCCTCTAGATAGACTGAGCGTCTGTCTAATCTAAGATTTTAATCCACCGGAACATCGGCGAGGTAAACACGGGGAAAACGTCGTGTTGTGACAGGTAGTGCTGTGCCCACACTCAGGGGAGGTAAACGCTTATAGTGGAGGTAATTAGCTATGAGATAGGCTCCGTTGAAAAACAAGTGTCAGATAGATGCTGGCTTAATCTAGGCAATAATATCCCTGGCGCTTAAGATAGTCAACCGGGCGGTAGGCTTTATACGAGGCAACAGTAGAGTGACGGCCGCATAGTATCACCTAGGAGAGTGCGTCCACGAGCCTGTAGCCAAAATAATTATTGATTAAATTATGATTACACAAATTTTTAATAGAGCTCTTAACTTCTCTTTAAACCAGTTAAAATTTTATTCAACTGATCCCTCTGTAGTTAATGATAATAACGCTAACAGCAATAATAATATTACCCCTGTTAAATCTTATGAAAATGCAGATACTCTACGACTTGATACTTTAAAAGAAAACAAGGGTAAATCTGGTATATATCGGTGGGTTAATAATTCAAATGGTAAATCTTATGTTGGTAGCGCAATTGACTTGAGTCAAAGATTACGTCAACATTATAATGGTCATCGATCTAATATTCTTTTACAAAATGCTATAAAAAAATATGGTTTATCTAATTTTTCAATCCAAATCTTGGAATATTGTGATAAAAAATATATAATTTCAAGAGAACAATATTACTTTAATTCTCTTAAACCAGAGTTTAATCTTAATCCTACAGCTGGTTCTAAATTAGGTTCTAAACAGACTGAAGCTACTAAACAAAAGACGAGTAAGGCATTGATTGGTAGGATTTTTTCAGAGGAAACTCGAAAAAAACTTAGTGAGGCTCAACTTGGTGAAAAAAATCATTTCTTTGGCAAAGTTCATTCAGAGGTTATTCGTCAAAAAATTAGTAAGGCGATGAAAGGTAAAAATTCTCATTTAATTGGTGAATTAAATCCTATGTTTGGTAATACTCATTCTCAGGAGACTAAGGATAAAATGAGTCGAGCCCAAGGTACTACTATCTATGTTTATAGTTTAGAATCTGAATTATTATATACTTTTTCATCCGCTACAAAGGCTGAACAGTATTTTAGATCTAGAACTGAGACAATCCTAAAATATGCTCGATCTAATGCTATTTTTAGAAAAGAGTATATTTTATCATTAACGGAATTATCATCTACTTCAACTAAGAACTAATTTATTTTTTTTTAACCCCTGTTTAATCCCTTTATTCCTTTATTTTATTCCAATTCTTATTTTAATAGATCCCCCCCTAAATTCCCCCCTAAATTTCCTTCCCCCACTCCCCCTCTTTAAATAGACGGACTCCCATTGGGGACGTGATAGCCTACATTGAGATTTTTAATATAACAATTAAATAGATGTTTTTGTATAATTTTTTTAATTAACAAAGGCGTGTCCTCATTCGGCTCATACAAATATCGTCGCGCTTTGATAGTTTAAAGGAAAATTGTGAGACTAAAAATCTTGAGAGAGTAAATTATTTCTACGGAAAATATTTAGTTATGGATGAATGACAGAGCCAGGTTTATTGTATCTACCTTGAAAGTAGACCACGTAATGAACGTGCGAGAGTTCAAATCTCTCTTCATCCGCTATATAATTTATATCCGGGAGTTCGAATCTCCCTCTATCCGTTATTTATTTAATATTGTTATTCTCCAGATACATGCATAAATATAATAAAAATAAAAAAATAAAAAAAAAATAACTAACTCTTTAGAGTGATATCTTCATAAAAAAAAACACATGCGGAGGTTCAAATCTCCCTCTATCCGTTATTAACTAGTTTAGAGAGAAAGGATATCCTCAAAAGTAATGAAGTTTACCATCACGGATCTCTATTGACAGACAGATTAGGAGATACTGCGTCTTTAGTACGTTTTTGCTCATTGTTTTTTCGCTATTGACCGCCCGCCTTCAATAGAGTAGGTAAAAAGAAAAAAAAATATTAAAGGCATAAACAGCTCGCAGACCCTATTAGAGACCATCTAAAAAAAAAATTATGCATCAGTTAAGCCTTAGGCTGTATAGCTAAGGCCTGAATAACATGAAAAAAATAAATTTTGAGCTTCGCATCTACGAATTTATGATTCTGACCTTTAAAATTGAAGCAAATCTCGTTTGATAAATTTTGCTTTAAAATAGTTTTATATGATCATTCTGTGTGAGCTAGATTTCTCTTTACTTTCGAGCTTGGTTATTATGTATATTTCTCTAAATTTTATAAATGATATAAATTGGGATGGGCATACTTAATTTAAAATTTTTTGAATGATCCTACACATAACTTTCTTTTACCCTCAACTATAATTTGATATATATATGGGCCAAGTTCAAAGTTAAAAATAATATGGTGAATCCGTCAAAGGTCTTTTATGACCTTTGATCTCTTTTCGAATTTGGACCGCATAATCTATGACCTTGCAGATCGATTATACACTTTCCACCTTTTTAATAAGCATTTATAACCTTAATTTGACCTCTTCATCTAGTGGTTAGGATCCCAACTTTTCGAGTTGGTTACGCTGGTTCAAATCCAGTAGAGGTTATAATCCTCAAGGACGTGGCCCTAAATGCGTAGCTTCATATTAAGATTGTACCCCTTAAAAATCTGTCTTTTAAGTAGCGTTGTATGCCACTATATGCTTTATTCCTTTTTAATATCCTCACTTATTTCTTGACCTTTTGAACCGTAGATTTTGATATTAATATTATAAGTTTATAATTATTTGACATCCAATAAACAATTTTATAATACAAAATACATAATTAAGAAATAAAAAGCTGCCACTAACGATGTTGGTATGCATTATAATTAAGGGTTTTAAAATTAAATCCTATTACAGCTCAGTGATTAATTATATGAATTCAAAGTATGAGAAATTTGATTTATCCTTGTGTTTTGATTTTCTCATATACATTTTATGCATATTTATACGATATGTTAATAGCTAGAAATCTTTCTTAATAAAAATTAAAATATTCTCTGATAAATTTTACAAGATTTATTGTTAATTTATTGTTTCGTAAAACGATAGAATAAATGCGTATTTCATTTTGAAAAATACGCAAAACTCAAGTTCTTAACATATTTGAGGACCGCTGCCGCAATCTTCAGTCGGTTAATTAGACCAATAAACGAAAACTCCCTTCACTTGAATATGTTCAAAAGTAAATAACTAGAAATAGGGGTTAAATTCGTAACCCCCTCTAAGACTCTTTAGACCTCTCCATCAATTTGGAACACCCCTATTTATAATTGGAACGTGAATCTTAAAAAATTGAAGTTTATCAAAATACAAAAGGGAGCAGTTAACTTCCTAACTGTACACTCGCCCCTCAATCTTAAAAAATCCTATTCCCTCTTTTTAATTTGGAAAAAAAAATGCCCATGCACTTTAAGAAAGAAATATTGAAATGCTTAATCTACCCAGAAAAGCGATTATCTTTAATTTCAGTAGAATATCCCTTCACCTCTTCTGAAAAGTTAACCGTTCTTTGGTCGATTTAAGGAGATTAAAAGCCATATTCTCAAAAATGGACTCGCATTATTTATTGTTTGAATGATAAAAAAATATATCTTATAATATTAAAATACCTTTTTGGGTGAAAATTAATCCATTCACTACATGAGTTTTTGATAAAATTCCTAAAAGAGGTTTTTTTATAACTGGCTTTTGGTCAGTAATAAACTTTACTTTTCGCATTATCCTTTATTAAATAATTGATTGATTATATTTCTTTAGAAGAACCTTGAACTGTATTTTTATTTTTAGACTTATTTCATAAGGTTAATAGGATTTTATGAAGATAATTTTGAAGAGGAATATACATTAAATATATAATTGATATATAAATATCTATAATTGATATGTAATATATAATTAAGGAAAAAAGGACTTATTAAAGATGACTAGCTAATATATTATCAAGGAGGTAAAAATAACCTTAATCCTAGTGAAAGAATTATGATCTAGGAAATTCCTTTTAAGGGAAACCTTATAAAAATTAATATTTTTATTTTAAGATTTTTTAGATAACCGATCGAACTGAAACATCTTATTTAGATCGAGGAAAAGAAATCAACCGAGATTCTATAAGTAGTGGTGAGCGAAAGTAGATTAGCCTAAAGTTTGTATAGGATCCTTGAAATGAAATTACAAACTATAAAATTATTTCATGGGCCCATATAATGGTCCCAATAATTTCTTGGAATTAGAAAACCAAAGATGGTGAAAGTCCAGTATTGGTCCCTACTCCCATACGAAGTATATAAACTTTGTTGGTTCTAATAGGGCACGCATCCTAAAAAGAGTAAAATGAGAGAAAACTTGTTTGAATATAGGGGAACCATCCTCTAAGGCTAAATATAATATCTTAAGCAATAGTGTATAAGTACCGTGAGGGAACGTTGAAAAGAAGGTAGTATACCAGTGAAAAAGATCCTGAATTAATAAGTCTATAAGCAGTTGGAGGAGCAAAAGCTCTAACAACGTACCTTTTGCATAATGGGTCAGCAAGTTGATAATTTGAAGCAAGCCTTAAGGCGTAGTGAAAGCTAGTTAAAAATAATCTTTGAGTTTTAATTATTAGACCCGAAACCCAGTGATCTTGCCATGATCAAGTTTATGACTCAACCATTGACTGTTGCAATAGTCTTGGATGAATTGTGGCACGGAGTGAAAAGCTAATCGAACTTGGGAAAATCCAGGTGTGTTTTATTATAATTTTTAAAATACAAATTTTACTATATGCTGGAATATTTTAAATATAATAGATTTTTAATATCATTAATTTTATTATCAGCAGGGCACTAAAAATTTATAAGTTCCCTAAACGACTACATGTTAAATATTAAAAAATTTTATTTCCCACTGAGACTTGATCCTCTTTACCTTTGGTTATAGAGGATAGTTCATAATTTTTTAATAAAGATATAGTCTTTAACTAATTTTACTTTAAAATTTTACATTTAATTTAATTTTTTTTATTTCTGCCCTTTACTATAGCTGTTTTACAGTGAGGCTAATTAATACTTAAATATTCTCGAATTTGACTTTAATTAATATTATATATAAGAAAAGGATGAGCTTGTATTGTAAAGGATACTTCTTAATTTTATATATAAGTTATATTGGCTTATTTATGTGAGGTGGTCAGTTATTGATAATAAATTATATTTTTAATGTCAACATTAAAATTAAATAACTTTTTAAAACAACAAAATATTTTTTCTTGGACATCGAATCTTAAAATTCGATGTTTTAATAACTCCGCTATTCAGGGGTATATTTCTAATTCTTTTATTCATCCTCAATATATCAGCGGATTGGCACCAAATTTAATTAGATTTTTTTCTACTAAATCTAATACTAGTATTTTCGTTTATACTCGAACAGGTAATTTATTTAAATATTCTAATTTCTCTAATTGTGCTGAAGCTTTAGGTATTTCTCGTACTACTATTCGAAAAGCTATTCAAGAAAATAAACCTTATAAGCATTATTTTTTCTCTTTGAATCTAGTAGAATTAGATTATTTACAAAACCTCGGTTTTCTTGTACTAAATAATTCTACTATTGATAACTGTACTTCATTAGTTCCTTTTGGTTCTAATTTAACTTCAAATGTAAGTTACAGTCGATTTTCTAAACAATATCGTAATCTAATGATTATTGCTAAAGATAAGCTTGAAATTATTCATGGTATTTTATTAAGTGATGGTCATTTATCAAATCCTTATAGATTAACTCGAGGTAAGGTTTATAATAATAATTCTTATTTAGTTCTTAAACAATCTTTAAGTCATTTTGAATATTTATGGTTTACTTTTAATGAACTTTCTCATTATTGTTCTGGTTATCCAGTTTTAAAAATTAGTAAACGTAATAATCGTATATGTTATGCTGTAGAATTTGTAACTCGTACTTTGCCTTGTTTTATGGAATTGCGAAATATTTATTATACGTCTGAAGGTATTAAAAAAATTCCTGAGGACATATATAATATTATTACGCCTCGAGCTTTGGCACATTTAATTATGGGTGATGGTGAAGCTCGTAATTTTGGTTTAGGACTTTGTACTCATTCTTATACCATCCCTGATGTTGTAAGATTAATGAATGCTTTAATAATTAGATATGATTTTAAATGTACTATTAGATTTCATAACAATCAACCGACTATTTATATCTCTCAACATTCTATGAAACAATTACGTTTAATTGTATCACCTTTTATTTGTTCTTCAATGCTTTATAAATTAGGTTTTCGTTAATTTTCATTTATGTTATCTATTCTTTTATTTTTTATTTCACTCATTCCCCCCTTTATTTTTCAGATTCAACCTTTTATGTATCATTAAAAAAAAATCCAGGTCTTAATAAAATTTCTACAGTTCCTACTTTTTCTATTACTTTAGATTTAAACTCAATTAATACTTTATATAAAATTAAAAATTATTTCAATTGTGGAAAGATTTATATTAATAAAAATAAAAATGCAGGAGAGTTTGTAGTATCTACTATTTTTGAATTATAATCTGTGATAATACCGCATTTTATTAATTATCCTCTCCATGGTGCTAAACAACAAGCATTTAAAATATTAATCTTTATTGTTAAATTGATCTCAGAGAAAGAAAATAAAAATCCTCAAGGGATAGCTAATATAATTCAATTAGCTTCATTAATGAATAAGTCTTCACAAAGAACTGAATCAACTATAAATAATTTATATCAGATTATTGATGCTAGACCATTGGTAAATTTACCTATATTGCCAATTATTGAAAAATATCCTCTTAATGATCAATTTATTATGGGTTACCTGGATGGTGATGGTAGTTTTTATGTTAGTTTTAAAGCTAATAAGAGAATCGAATTTGGTTTTAATATTGTAGGTTCTATTGAATATTTATATTTTTTTATGGATATTAAGAATTTTTTTAATTGTGGTACTGTAAAGCCTAAAAGTTCAACTATAGTGCGATATGATCTTGAAAGTAAAAAAGCTATACGCTCTATTTTAATTCCTTTTATAGATCAATATACTTTATATACTCATAAAAAAGTTCATTATAGTATTTTTAAGGAAGTCTTTTCTTTATGTGATAAGGGTATCCATAAAAATGAAGAAGGTTTTCGAAAAATATTAGAATTGGCATATAACATGAATAAAGGAGGTAAACGAAGATCTTATTCATTAGAGGAATATCTTGTTTTGTATTTAAAATAGAGGCTTCTCTTTAAAAAGAGGCCAAAAAATATTTGCCATAGTTTTAGGTTTTTAATATATTTTATTTAACTTGCTAACTTTTTTTTATATTCTTAATTAATTCCCCCCCTTTTTTTCTAAGGTTGTAGACATTTTAAAGGTCTGATTTTATTATACCTTATAAATAAAAAAAAAATATTCACAAGTTTAGCTTGTTTTTAAAGTAAATTAGCTAAGGGGAAATAGCTGGTATTCCGCGAAAACTATTTTAGTAGAACATTCTTTTATATTATGTTTGGTTGTACAGCTCTGGATATGAGAGGCATTGCTTCTGATTGGGGGACTTATAGTTCTATCAATTATATTTAACCTTGAAAAACCTTTTCATAAAAAAAAGAATAGTCAGAGAATGAATGCTAAGGTTCATCCTCAAAAGGGAAACAGCCCAAAACCAATATTAAGGTCCCTCAAATATTATTAAGTGAATTTAAGATAGTTCGGCCTTTTTTAGGGCATTTTAAATTTTCAACCATTAAGTGGGCTTGACTCTAGGCCCTGTCATAAATATCCTTTACAGGTTGTTTTTGATAACATAATTTAACTATATGCTGAAAAAAATCTATATAGAATGAAATGTACCTAGAGCACTATAGGTAAATCAGCAAGAGGATATAATTTATATATTCTCTTTAACGACTACACGTAAAATATTTTTATTTTCTTTTTTATAAATTCTTGTTCAATTTTTACATCCTAAGGATGTTTTGTATAATTATCAGTTGGGTAATACTGATGTTTTGTATATTTGATTTTTTATTATCCCCGTCTTTAACTAATTTTAATGGGTGAGGCAAGAAAGTCCAGTTTCGCCGTTGGCAAGGAGTGGAAGGCTGACCCCCTAACCCACACTTGATTTCTTTAATTCCTATTTTGATTTATTATTGATAGAAAAATCAATCTTTTATTAATTTTTTAAAAGTATCAAACAATATTAAATTATTAAACCGGCGAAATTTTTTTTTGTTAACTTTATCTTTAAAGGGCTATTCTCTATTTAATAATCAATATTCTTTTTCATCGATCGCTAATGCAATTGATACTTCTATAGATCCTAATTATATTAGTGGATTAACTCAGAGTGACGGTTCATTTTTTGTAATAATTGCTAAGAATCTTAAATCTTAATTTGGATTAAGGATTAGACCTACATTTAGTATAACTTCCAAATTAATTTAATTATCATAAGTGGAACCCACCTTTTTTAAATAGTTTTAATTCCGAATCCTTAACGAGATTTTGAAACTTTCTTTGGATTAACATCCCTCAGGTCGTAAGTGAGACCAGGTCTTTTTACTTTTATCGCTAATGCGTTTTTTTAATTTTTTTAACAATGATAACTATAATTTATATCAAAAATCAAATGCCTTCTTATAGCATTTCAGCTCCTTTTCTTACCTCAAATTTATCATTATGGTTCATTTCTCTTAAAACTTTTTCTTCTGATTCTTCTTTAAATAGAGTTAAATCTTATGATAATGCTGATTCTATGAAATTACAAATTTTAAAAGAAAATTGTGATAAATCAGGAATATATCATTGGACAAATAAAATTAATGGTAAAACTTATGTAGGTCGTTCGATTAATTTGTATACGAGGTTTAAAAGTTATTTTAGTATAAGTCATTTAATGCATCCTTCAAAAAAAAATATAATAATTTATAATGTTTTACTTAAATATGGTTATTCACAATTTAAATTAGAAATACTTGAATACTGTGATAAAGATATTATAATCTCTCGAAAACAATATTATTTGGATTTATTGAATCTAGAATATAATATTCTTAAAGATGCTGGTACTTTATTAGGGTTTAAACATTTTGATTTGACTAAAGCTTTTATAAGTGAAAAAAATGAAAAGAGTTAATGTAGGTAGAATTTAATCTGAGGAAGCTAGAGCTAATAATAGTGCTGCTAAAAAAGGGCCTAAACACCCATTATGAGGTAAAGTTGGATATAAAGCTATTTTAGTACAGGTTTATATTTTAGATAATAAATTGTATAAAGTATTCCCATCACAAAGACATGCTAGAGAATATTTTAATGTAAGTATTACTACTATAAAAAATTATCTTAGATCAGGTAATACTTTTAAAAGTCTTTATATTTTAAAAATATCTCAGTCCTCAGAGACTATCTAAAAATGCTATTTTTTATTTTTAAATTAAAAGTTATAAATACTTTTAATCCCTTTTTGTTGATTTATCCCTTTTTCTTATTTATTTCCCCCCTTATTTATCCCCTTTTATTAATTCCTCTTTTTAACTCCACTCGGAGGGTGAGTGATTGATTCTATTTCAGTTTTAGAAAATATAAAGAATTATTTTAATTGTGGATATATTCATATTAATCAAAAAACTTATTCGGCAGAATATGTCGTTAAATCTATTCTTAATCTTCAAAATATTATTATATCGCATTTTATTAAGTATTCAATACATGCTTCAAAACAATCTTCTTTTCTTATAATGATCTCTGTTATTGATATTTTAGTTAATAAAACTCATTATGATATAAACGTTTTTGCAAAAATGATTAAATTAATTTTCTCAATGAATCATGTAACTAATAGAACTATTGATCAAGAAAAAAAATTATTTGAATTTATAGGTGTTGATTATTATGATAAACTACTATTAAAACCTAATATCGTCTATTATCTTTTAAATGATCAATTTATAATAGGTTTAATCGATGTTGACGAATCATTTAGTATAAGTTTTAAAGCTAATAAGAAAATTCAATTTGGTTTTCATATCACTCAAGATCTTAGTTCTTACGATATCCTTAAAAAGATTCAAACTTTTTTTAATTGTGGTAAAATTGAAAAAGCTACTGATACTTATTACAGGTTTCGTATTGATGAAACTAACTTTGTTAGTTCGAATTCTTATTCCATTTGTTAATAAATATGTATTACATTCTAATAAATCTATTCATTATAATATCTTTAAGGAAGTTGTTATCTCTTTTGTTAATAATCCCCATCCTTCTGATTCTGAACTTTTAAAAATTATTAATCTCGCTTATAATATTAATAAGGATGGTAAGCGAAGGAGACTAACTAAAGAAGAATATATTGATAAATATTTCTCTTAATGTATAGCTTATATCTTAAGTTTTTAACCCTTTATAAATTCTCATTTAATTCCCCCCCTTTTTCCTTTAATTCCCCTCTTATATTAAAAGAATTTTGACTTGATTGAAAAATCTTTGATTTTATCATGTGTTGAAAAATAAAAAAGAAAATTAAAATAATAAGATAGTCTAGAAGTACGGTATATGCCGTCAAATGTAAACGTGGAGGCTGCCATCTTTTAAAGAAAGCGTAATAGCTCAATGGTCCAATTTTGATTTTTAAACGAGCATCGAAAATGTATCGGGTCTAAGTAATATACCGAAATTTGGACACTTTCTTCGGATAAATAAAAGGAATTTCTCCTTAGGAGATTTTCGCCTCTGAGAAATCTCTCGACCAGTTTGGCTTTTTTAATAATTCGATAAGTGGGTAGTGGAACATTCAGTAAATGGAGTAAAAAAAAATTTATAATTTATGAACAGATCTGAAGAGATAATGCTGACATGAGTAACTATAAAGGATAAATTTTATTAATATCCTCGCCGAAAATAAAAGGGTTGCGTAGCAAGGATAAACCGCTATGAAAAAAGTTACGGCTTCTAAGATAAGAGAATAAATCGAAAGGCTCTTTTGATGAAAAAAAACTAACTTTTTAATTTAGAATTATTTGGTCTTTATTTCATGACCGTTGATTAAATTTACACGTAGATGAAATTGGGCCCATTTTCTCAGGAAAAATAAAAAGTAACTTTTGACAGACCGCTAAAGGTGGTGGTTTTGGTTATGTCACCGTACCCTAATTCGACACAGATTTATAAGCATTAAAGTGCTCAGGCGTTTGAGAGAATTTTCTTGAAGGAACTCGGCAAAATACCTCTGTAACTTCGGAAAAAGGAGGGGTGTCATTTGGGAACTTATCTTCTAGTTGATACCGGCACAAAATAGTAGAGAGCGACTGTTTACTTAAAACATAGGACTTTGCAAAGTCGAAAGACATTGTATAAGGTCTGACACCTGCCCAGTGCTAGTAAGTTAAAAAGATTCCTTAACGGGATGAATGGAACCTCTAGTAAACGGCGGTTTTAACTATGAGAATCCTAAGGTAACGAAATGCCTTGTCCACTAATTATGGTCTTGCATGAATGGTGATTTGTTACGCCATTAGTTCTTTTTAGAACTGTAAAAAATAACTTTACTATATGTGGAAAATTAAAACAATCCGCAGAATTTTTTAATTGAATAATGAAGTACGAACCTTTTTTTTAATTTTTATAAATATGACAAAATTAATTTTATTTCCCTATTGGAAAAAATATACTAAAATGTTTAATAGTTTTCTGGTTTATCTGGTAATCTTATCTTTTCTAGAATTTTAACAAGTTTAATCTTAAATATCGATTTAAACCCTTATTGGATTACAGGGTTTATAGACGGTGAAGCAACATTTGGTGTCAATATCTCTAAAAGTAGTACTCATAGATTAGGTTATTGTGTTAAAGTTTGATTTTCTTTACTACAAGATGAACGTGACCTTAAGGTATTAAAAGCTATTAGAGATTATTTTAAGGTAGAATCCGTCTCTGAAGATACTGGTGATAGAAAAGTTTGGATTTATAAAGTTACTTCTCCTGAGGAATTATACAATGTTATAATTCCTTTTTTTTATAAATACTCTTTACTTTCGTCAAAACTTGTAAATTATCATGATTAAAAAAAAATAGTCATTAGGATGATAAATAAAGAGTATTTGACACAAAAAGGTTTAGAGGTTATTAAAACTATTAGTCTAGGTCTGAATACTAATAGAGATTACGTTTTAATTTAAAATTATAATCCTATTATTAATTTTGATTGGCTTAGAGGTTTTGTAGATGCTGAGAATTGCTTTTACGTTAAAGTAACCACTAATAAAACCAGTAAATTAGGTTTTAGAGTTATTATTTCTTTTTCGATCTTTTAACATGAAAGGGATTATTATATTTTAGAGGCAATTAATAAATTTTTTGATTGCGGGTCTATAATTAAAAGAACAAAGGGTAAAAATCCTTTTTTTGAGTATAGAATAGTTGGTATTAAAGATCTTTCTAATATTGTTATACCTTTTTTTTATGATAATAGTTTAATTACTACTAAATCTAAGAACTACCAGGATTTTAAACTAATTGTTAACATGTGTTCAGAACAAAAACATTTGACCCAAAAAGGGTTAGATAAAATTAAGGCTATTAGTCAAAATATGAATTCGGGTAGAGATTATTCATCCGCTTATATCTTTAATATCTTCTTTTAGATCTTCTTTATACTTACATTTAATTCCCCCCCTTTAAGTATAGGAAATAAAATATTTATAATTTTTAAACCAATAGGAACTAATTATGGTCTCACTAATTTGTGTACTAATTTTGTAATACTTCATTTTTATAAATTAAAAAAATT
>Ga0105237_10005471_pt1 | contig 14313 bp, 10 predicted proteins | sample KBSC24metaG_FD_81520 | JGI IMG/M metagenome (GOLD analysis project Ga0105237, IMG submission 81520) | Corn rhizosphere microbial communities from Kellogg Biological Station, Michigan, USA - KBS C2-4 metaG | ecosystem: Host-associated > Plants > Roots > Rhizosphere > Soil | place: Michigan, USA... | reverse complement strand
ATCGGCGCCGGGTTGGGTGTGGTGGAGCTGGCCATCGCGTTGCACGCCGTGTTCGACACGCCATCCGACCAGATCATCTGGGATGTCGGTCATCAAGGGTATCCGCACAAAGTGATCACCGGACGCGCGCGCCAGATGGGGACGCTGCGTCAGGAACATGGCATTTCGGGCTTCCTCAAACGGAGCGAAAGCGAATACGACGCTTTTGGCGCCGGCCACGCCGCGACCGCCATTTCAGCGGGCTTTGGGATCGCCACGGCGCGTGACCTGAATGGCGAATCGTTCAAAGTGGTGTCGGTGCTGGGCGACGGCGCGCTCACATCGGGGTTGTCGTACGAAGGGCTCAACAATGCCGGCGCCTCGGGGCGCGATTTCGTCGTCGTGCTCAATGACAACGAAATGTCCATTGCGCCCAACGTCGGCGCGATGTCCAAATATCTCAACTCGGTCCAGCGCAACCCTCTCTACAACCGCGTCCGTTCGGCCATCGGCAACGTCGTGGACAGTATGCCCGGTCCGCTGCACGGTATCAGTACGCTCGTGCGGAAGTGGGAAGAGAGCATGAAGTCGTTCCTTACGCCCGGCGTATTGTTCGAGGAGATGGGGTTCCGCTACTTCGGTCCCATCGACGGACACGACCTCGACGCGCTGGTGGAGACGTTCGAGGCGGTGCGCGCGCTCGAAGGGCCGCGGTTGGTGCACGTCATTACGCAAAAAGGGAAAGGGTTTCCCGCGGGTGAGAGCTTGGAAAAGTGGCACGCATTGCCACCGGGCCACGATCCGTCAACTGGAAAACAGGTCAAGGCGTCCACTGCCAACGCCTCGTACACGGCGGTGTTCGGCAAAGGGCTCACCGAGCTCGCCATACTCGATCCCAAAATCGTCGCGATCACAGCCGCGATGCCAAGTGGTACGGGGACCAACGTGTTCGCGCAGGCGCATCCAGGACGGTTTTTTGACGTCGGGATCGCCGAAGGGCACGCGGTAACATTTGCAGCCGGTTTGGCGACGCGCGGCATCAAGCCGGTCGTCGCCATCTACTCGACCTTTTTGCAGCGCGCGTACGACAACGTCATTCACGACGCCGCGATCCAAAATCTCCCCGTGATCTTTGCCATGGATCGTGCGGGATTGGTGGGCGAAGATGGCCCCACGCACATGGGAATCTACGACATCGCGTACATGCTTGCGGTCCCCGGCATGACGGTCACGGCGCCCAAAGATGGCACCGAGCTGCTTGGACTGCTACGCTCGGCGGCGGAACACACCGACGGGCCATTCTGTGTGCGCTATCCGCGTGATGCGGTCCCTGACGCAATGGTTCCACCAATCGCGCAAGTTGCGGCTGTCCCATACGGCACGTGGGACGTGGTGCGCCGCGGCGCCGATGTCGCCATCCTCGCGGTCGGGACGACGGTCAATCCGTCGCTCGCCGCGGCGGAGACATTGGCGCGCGAAGGGTTGTCCGTCACGGTAGTCAACTGCCGCTACCTCAAACCGCACGACGAAATCACGCTCGCCGCGCTGCTCGCCACGCACAAGCAATTCCTGGTGGTCGAAGAGGGAACCGTGGTGAATGGCTTTGGCGCGTACATGGCGACGGTCATCGGGCGCGCCGATGCGTCGGCGCATGTGGCGGCGCATGGCATCCCGGATCGGTTGGTGGAACAAGCGCCGCGCGCGCGGCAGTTGGCCCAAGTGGGACTCGACGCGGCGGGGATCGCCGATCGGGTGCGCGCGTTGCACGATACGCACACGGAAGCGGTCGCGCACTGATGCGTCTGGGCGTCATCGGTCACCATCGCTACGAAGGGCTGGCGGAGACGCTCCGGACGTTGTGCACGGTTGCGTCGTCGTTGGGTGCTCCCATATTGCTGGAGCCGCGCTTGCTCGACGCCGCCCGCGACTTGGTCCCGGGCGGTACGCCACTGCACTCGCCCGATCAGATCGACGTCGCCATCTCGCTTGGCGGCGACGGGACGCTCTTGCGCACGGCGCGCTTCCTGAACGGGAGCACGGTTCCCATTCTTGGGGTCAATCTCGGTCGGCTCGGCTTTCTCACCAGCTGTGGCGCGCAGGATTTCGAAGCGGCGTTGCAGGCGGTGATTGCCGGCGATTTTGTCGCGGAAGATCGCATGGCACTCTTGGGCGAAGCGGTGGACGCTCACGGTGCGATTCGCGCGCATTGGCGTGCCCTCAACGAATTCGTCATGCACAAAGGTGGCTTCGCGCGCATGCTGTCAGCGCGTGTGACCGCCAACGGCGAACCGCTCAGCTCGTATACCGCCGACGGAATCATCGTCGCGTCGCCAACGGGTTCTACGGCGTACAGCTTGTCGGCCGGCGGTCCGTTGGTCGTTCCCACGCTCGATTCCATCATCATCACGCCGATCTCGCCGCACACCTTGGCGATTCGTCCTATTGTCGTGCCACCGGACGCCACCGTGGAGCTGGAGGCGATCGATGGGCCCGCCGAAATCCTGGTCACGGTGGATGGTCAGGTGGGCGAGCAGTTCCGCGAGGGCGATCGCCTGCGCGTGCGGCGCGCCGACTATCCCGTGCGGATCGTGCATACACCGGGCACAAGCTTTTACGGACGGCTCCGTGTGAAATTGGGATGGGGAGGACTCCCCGCCCGGGACGAGCCTATTCCCCAGTGATGCCGTGCTGACCGAGCTCCGCATCCGCAATTTCGCCATCATCGAGTCGGTCACGCTGCCGCTTGCCCCTGGACTCAACGTCCTATCGGGCGAAACGGGAGCGGGGAAGTCGATCATCGTCGGCGCGCTCGGCCTACTCCTTGGCGAACGCGGCAGCGTCGATCTCATTCGCGCCGGCGCGGATAAAGCGAGCGTCGAAGGCGTATTCGATCTGGCGGGGCGATCGGATTTGCTGGCAATCGCGGACGCGCGAGGGATCGAGACGGATGGTGGCACGCTTGTGCTCAAGCGCGAGATCGCCGTGGGGGGACGCGGACGGGCGTGGATCAACGGAACGCCGGTTACCGCCGCCGTGCTGGCCGAAGTCGGGCGGTCGCTCGTGAATTTGCATGGGCAACATGAGGCGCAGACGTTATTGGATGGCGAGTCGCAGCGTGCCATCGTCGACGCCTTTGCCGGCGCAACCGCGTCGGCCGATGCGGTACGCGCCGCGTATGATGAGCTCACACTCATTCGCCGGCAAATTCGCGACGTAACCACACGCCGCGCTGACGTCGAAAAGCGCGCCGATTATCTCCGGCATGTCGTGCGCGAAATCGAAGAGGCCAAGCTCGAATCGGGCGAGGACGTACGGCTCGAAGACGAAGCTCATGTGCTCGAAAATGCGGACGAGCTCCGACTGATGGGCGAGTCTGCCGCCGCGGTCCTCACCGACGATGAGGCTGGTGTCCTGTCGCGGCTGGGACAGGTGCAGCGCGCGCTGGCGCAGATTCAGCGCATCGATGCCAATGCGGCGCGATTGCAGGAGCTGTTCGATACTGGCTTTTATGCCATCGAAGAACTGTCGCGTGCGCTCGACGATTACGTCACCTCGGTGGAGCTCGATCCCGAGCGGCTCGCTGTGGTGCGTGCGCGTCGGGAGCTCATTTTCCGTCTGGTCAAAAAATATGGTGGGTCGTTGGACGACGTGCTCGCCATGGGTACCTCGTCGCGCGCCGAGCTGGATCTGGTGGATGGCGTGGGCTTCGATGTCGATCAACTCAAACTACGCGAGTCCGCCGCGGTAGAGGCGCTCGCAGCGGCCGCCAAACGGTTGACCTCGGCACGGAGCGCGGCGGCCAAAAAGATCACCAAAGCGGTCGACGCCATCCTCCCCCAACTCGGCATGGAAGGAGGGACGTTGACCGTCGCCCTCGTTCCGCGCGACGAGATCGGTGCGCACGGAGCGGAGGAGATCGAATTTCGCGTGGCCCTCAACGTCGGGTATGATCCTCGGCCGTTGCACCGTGTAGCGTCGGGAGGCGAGTTGTCACGCGTGATGCTCGCTCTCAAAACCACCGTTGCCGGTGTCGATCGCATCCCCACGTTGGTGTTTGACGAAGTGGATGCGGGGATTGGTGGACGGGTCGGACTGCAGGTGGGCGATACGATGCGTCGTGTCGCGGAAGCGCATCAAGTCTTCGCGATCTCGCATCTTCCGCAAATCGCGGCGAGAGCGCATCACCACATCATCGTCGCCAAAGGGGCCAAGGGCGGCGTCACCACCGCAGACATTACCGTCGTGGCCGGCGCCGCGCGCGTGGCCGAGATCGCGCGGATGTTGGGTGGCGATCCCGAGAGTAAAGTGAGCCGCGCGCATGCCAAGGAGCTACTCGAAACGGCGACGCGGTAGTCGCGTCTGCGGTAACCGCATGTGGCGACCGTCTGATTGACATATCGGCGTTCGTTGAGCTGTTGCGTATCCCGACGGCTTAGTGTCCGAAGAGCCGGAAGTAGAGACGCATTTGCATCTGATCGATGGTCTGCTTGGGGACATTGCCCCCAGAGCCGCTGGTCGTTTGCAGATGCTGGAAGCTCACTTCGAGCGGAATCCGTGCCTTCCCTTGACTGACGGCGTGCAGATTGGAAAACGAAATTCCCCCGCCAAGCCGGTGCTCGGTGAGTGACGTTTCGAGATCCAACGTTGTTGGATCCACCGTCACCGTCTGACCACCCGTGAACGCATTGGAAACCGTGTATGAGGTGCCGGTATATTGATCCGCCGGCTTATGCCGGTAAACATACTGCGCCGATACCGAGAAAAAGTCGTTCAACGCCCAACGCGGCGTGGCTTCGAGCTCGAACAGATTCCCCAACTGCCGATGCACCGTCGCGCGCGTGTAGAGTGGCGCGAATATGTCGCGTGGCGTGGCCGTGATGCGCATAATCCGATCGTCGGCGATTTGAAAATCGTAACGCGCCACGAGCGACGTCCAGAAATGGGAGCCGAAGAGGAAGTCGCCGTACCCGCGTGCTCCAATCGCCCATTCGTGCGTGCCGCTCCCTATGCTTGCGTAATTGTCTGGATCGGCCGGTTCTCCGGTCGGGAAGCGGAGCATACCTCCTACCGCCAGTCGCACGTTGAATCCAGACGGTCGCATCCGAGCCGCGCGATCGCCGTGGAACGGGTCGATCAGCAGCAGCTTGGCGTTGAGCTCGATGTCGCCAAGGTGATAGCGATCCATCCGCTGAATGGGTTCGGCTGCAAAGCCGTACTGCGGCGCGCTGAGGATCGTTTGAAAATCGTTGGTGTTGAGCATCGTCGCGCCTATGACACCACTTTCCGTGATCGCTGTGCCGCCCGCCACTGTCGCGAGCGCATTGAGCGCCGCCTTGTACGCCGCCGCGCGCGTGTCGATGGCTTGTTGCACGGCGGTCCCTGCCACGGGGACAAACGCGGCAGTGGTGTACACCTGTCCTAAATTCCCACCAAACGCCACGGCGGCTGCCGCGGTGGCTGCCATGCCGTTGGCGCACTCCGCCGCCGATGGATTGGACGTACAGTACGTTTGGACTTGCGTCGCTAGCGCAACCAGTTGTGCCGCGAACGCCGAGTCCGCCGTCTTTGCGGCGTTCCCCGTGGATGTCGTCGCCGGATTGATTCCGACGTTTCCTTCGGTGTTGTTGGGATTGCCTTGGAAAAAGACGTTGACATGCGTTTTGACGATCGGCACCGTCATGCCGATCGAGAGCCGGCTGGCGAGTCCTGTTTCGATCGTGACCGGGATCGTGGTGATCTGGTCGTTCATCGTCATCACGGTTTTGCCGAGCGAAATGACGAAGCCCGACTGGCCGGAGAGCGTACGCAACGACGATTGCAGTGGGCCAAGACTACGGAGCTGCGCGACGCCCACGGTATCGAGGTTGAAATCCGTACCGAGCGGCTCGAGCGCGCCGTTCGCGTTCCCCATGCCATAGCGCTCATTGAACGACGACCAGATCGCGCCCACGCGGAATCGTACCATCCCTTGCGGCACGGTGAGCGCGTCGTCGCCGAGGCCTGCGACAGCCTGGGCGTCTATACGACGGAGGGGGAGAAGAGCCGCGAGGAGTAGACTCCCGACGGCGGCAAAACGACGCATCATGCAAGAATTCCAGAAAAGGCATCCGGCCTGCGGCGCTTTTGCGGTGCGCGAGCGGCGTGGGCCGATGTCCAGCATACGGCTGGCGCCCATGGACCGTTCGCGTACCGCGGGAGCGTGACAGGCCGGCGGATCATCGGTCGGACTGCGTTGTTGCGGTTCCGTCGAGAGATTAGCATTACGCTTGACGAATTGTCAACCAAACCCGCTCGCCGTACCAAACTCGTGTTTTCTCCCCCCAAAATCCCCTGGCAGGTAACCGGCAACCATTGGCTGTCGGTTCCATGCATTCACCCGGCCGACGGCGCGATCCACGCACTCGGGGTCGTCCAGCGCCGGTTGCGGGGGGCGGTGGAGTTCGCGGGGGGACCATCGTTCCTCGACGGCGACGCATCCCCTTTGGTCAAAATCCACTTTTCGGTGAATGGAACGCCGCACGACCTGGCCAGCGTCCCTATGGCGTGGCAACGAATCTCCGAGTGGCTCCCCACCTTCAACGCCCAGGTGGGCGGCTCCGTGGTCGTGCGAGGGACCATATTTGCGCCGTGCGGAAAAAATGGTCAATCCATGCCGGGGCTCGTCTACGCGATCTCGTTTGAAAATCGCGGCCAACAGGACGTGACCGTGGCATTCACCCCGCGTGGCACGTTGGGGTGGCGGCAACACCGCGTGACGTCCAGCAAAGCGTTTCCAGACGAGCATGTCTATACCATCGCGGGGAACCGGCTCGTCATGAGTGGCGCGGCGTCTGAGCCGGGCACCGCCCTCGCCATTGCATTGGACGACGGCGCCTTCGAACAGGTGGAGCGGCGAGACGGACGCATCGAGTGGTCGGCGCATCAAGAATTCGTGGTCAGCGCCGGCACACGCAAAGAAACCGCCATCTATCTCGCCGTCGCCCCCGAAAACGACGGGGCCGTGGCGATGCTCGCCGCCATGCTCCGTCGTGGCTGGCGGACCTTGGCCGAACAGACCCGCACCGCGCTCGCGTCGTTGGAGCAAAGCACCGGCGTCCCGGCGGCCGACCGGCTCGTGAATCGCCATTTGATGTTTGCCTATTTCTACGGCGTGGGACGCGCGCTCGACGACGGGCAACTCTATCTCATGCGCACGCGCGCGCCGTGGAACTCACATGGCATGACACTGCGCGAATGGGATGCGCTCATGTGGACCATTCCCGCCGTCCAATTGGCGGATGCGGGTTTGGCGCGTGAGCTCATCGTGCGGATGTGCGAAATTCATGGGTATGCGCCGGGATCGAGCGTGAATTATCTCGACGGCATGCCGTTCCGCTCTGAATTTTCGCTCGACGGCGCGGCCTCGTATGCGTTGGCAGTCGATCGCTACATCGCACAAACGGGCGACGACCGCATTGTCGAAGAGCCCGCGATTGCCGACACACTGTACGCGGCGTACGAGGATATCGGCGCACGCCGCGACGGCACGGTGCCGTTGTATGCCACCGAAGTGACGCCGTCGGGTGCCACCACGTTGCCGTTCACGCTGCACGCCAACGCTGTGATCGCGCACGCGCTCGACATTTTGCGGCAAACGCTCGACGAAAAAACCGCGGAAAAAGTGGAGCTCGGCGATATCGTCCGTGCCGCGCTCGCTCGCCATTTTGCGGCGGCCGACACCGAAGCCAGCCGCGCGGCACTAGTGACCGCCACTGATCTTGCGGGGATGCAGTCGATGCAGGACGATCCGGTGGGGTCGGTGTACTGGCTACCGTTGTACGACGCCATGCCTCGCACCGATTCGGTCTATCGCCGCACCGTGAAACGCGTGGTCGTCGATTCCGGTTCACTCGCCACGTTATGCGCGACACTCGTGGGGCCCGAGGCAACCGCTGTGCTCGACCGGATCCGTCGTCTTCCGCTCGACAATGGCGTGGCCGCCGAGCGTGTGGATGAGCAAGGGAGCGCGCTCGGCAACGGGGGGGACGCGGCCCTGTCGGGACTCGTGGCGTACGCCGTCTGGTATTCCGTCAACGCCCTTGGCAATCGCGTGTAGGCATGATTCCAGTGGGAGCCTACGGGCTTTCGACCGTCTCGTTGCCTCTCCCGCATATGCGAAGCCGCGCTAGTCGAAGTGTATATTTGAACGCGTACGGGAAGAGAGCGATTCTGTCTCGTCCGCTGTCCGCTCGGGTGGTGAAATTGGTAAACACGGCAGACTTAAAATCTGCTCCCCGTAAGGGGTTACGGGTTCGATTCCCGTCCCGAGCATGCATGGTGTTTCGCACCATGGTTGTGACCACCCCTCAGCGTCGTGCGACACGCCGCCGCGAGCCTCGAGACCCGTCGTGACGCACTCCAAAAAAAATCCGCTGTATTTGCTGCTCGTTCTCGGTATCGTGATCGTCGACGCAATCACCAAACAGCTCGCGCTTCGTCACCTGCTCCCCGAGCACACGCCGCACGAGATCGTCGGCGATCTGGTGCGTTTCACCTTGCTGCACAATCCCGGCGCCGCATTCTCCATGTATCTCGGCCCCAACTCTCGGTGGATCTTCCTCGGCTTCACGCTCGTGGCGCTCGTCGTGTTATGGACGTTGTTTCGACAAGCTGCATCCGGCGATACACTTCGCCGGCTGAGTCTCGTGATGATCGCGGGCGGCGCGCTCGGCAACATGATCGATCGAATCATCTCGCCACGTGGCGTCGTCGATTTCATCGACATTGGCGTGGGGACGGTTCGGTTCTGGACGTTCAACGTGGCTGATATGGGGGTATCCATCGGCGCGGTGCTCCTGGTTTTGTCGTTGTACGCCGAATCCCGCCGCGACGCCAAATCCCACGGTTCGTAGGCATCTTGAAGAACGATCGTTCGATTTAGGGCGAGCTGGTGGCGGCCGCAGCCAGGCCCGCGCGGCTGTTTCGTCGTTGCCTTCGTCAATGGCCCACCCTCTGCGCCGTCCCGTCGATGGATCCGCATCACGGAGGAAGTGCATGAATCGCGGTCAGGAATTTTTGCAGGCGCAAGTCAACAATGCGGTCGCGCAACATGGGGCGTTCATCGACGCGCTCGAAGATCATGAACGGCAGGCAGAGGACGAACGGTTTCGGTCGTTATGTGCCAAGTACATCCCACTCATGCGCGAGCATCAGCGGATGCTCGAGAGCTATCAAGACGAGATCGGCGGAAAGGGGGGAGCGCTCAAAAAAGCGGCTGGTGCCGTGCTCAGCAAAGCGCGCGACTTGGCCGACGCCACGCGCGGCAGCGACTTTCTCAGGCTCGTGGGTGACATCGTAATGTCACGCCAGGCGGAGGATACGTTCAAGACCTTCCGCGAGGGCGGCCGTCGACTTGGCTTACGGCGACTCGCCGAGGTAGGGGAGGCGGGCGAGCGCGGCCACGACGATTATCATCGGGATGCCAACCGTCTCATACAACAGCTCTTCGTGGAGCACGTCGAAGAGGGCGAAGGGATCCGGCGGACGCAGCCAGGGCTGGACGACGACATTCGCACAACAGGGGGGCGGGAGCTGTGAGTTGGCGCGCGTGACGTAACCTCACAGAACGTCGCCATGTAAGCCTGTCCATTTCGAGCATCTCCATCGCCTGGGACCTCACCGATCCATCGGGGGCGGTCACCAGGCGATGTGGGTATGTGGCCCCCTCGTACGCATCGCTTGTCTCAGTGCCGTATTGGCAGTTTACCCGTCTCCTAGGGGCCGCTAATTTGCGCTCATGACCGACGTCGTGGCTTTAGCCGCCGAACTCCTTGCAATTCAGTCGTTTACGCGCGACGAAGGGGCGGCGATCGATTTTGTGGCCCGCTGGCTCGTGACCCGTGGGTGGAATGTCAACATTCAGGAAGTGTCCGCCGGGCGCGGCAACGTCTGGGCCTCCCGGGTGGGGGGCGGCGTCACGCTCTCCACGCATCTGGATACCGTCCCGCCGTACGTCTCTCCCCGTCTCGAAGGCGACCGACTCTACGGCCGTGGCGCCTGCGACGCCAAGGGGATCGCCGCCGCCATGATGGTGGCCGCCGACCAGTTGGCGCAGCAAGGTGAGGAGCGGGTCGATCTTCTCCTTGTCGTCGGCGAAGAAAAGGGATCTGACGGCGCGCGCGCGGCCAACAATCTGGGTTCGACCAGCAAGTACCTCATCAACGGCGAGCCCACCGAGAGCCGGTTGGCGAGTGGATGCAAAGGGTCGCTCCGTTTCACGGTGCGCACGCGTGGCCGCGAAGCGCACTCGGCGTATCCCCAGCTCGGGCGCTCCGCGATCGTCCCGTTGCTCAAGCTGTTACCGAGCATCGAATCGCTGGCGTTCCCGTCTGATCCGGTGCTGGGCACAACGACAGTCAACATCGGCACCATTCGTGGCGGCACCGAAGCCAACATCATCCCCGCGCATGCGGAATCCGAATGCATGTTGCGTCTGGTGAGCGACGTGGAGCCGGTCAGGCAGATGATCTCGGCGTGGGCCGAGGCGGGGGGAGCCGAAGTCGAGTTCGGTTCATACATTCCCGCGCAACACTTTCACGTCCTCCCCGGGTTCGACGTCGAGCCCGTGGCGTACACCTCGGACATCCCGCTGCTCGGCCGGTGGGGGAAACCACTGTTATTCGGTCCGGGGTCCATTCACGTCGCGCACACGCCCGACGAATACATCGACGTCAACGAATTGCGAGCGAGTGTGGACACGTACATGCGTCTCGTTCGGGAACTCCTTGCGGCGTAACGGCGCCATTTTCTCTTTCTTGTCATGATCCAGCCTGCGAGCCGGAAAATTGCTGTGGCAGTCCTCGGTGCAACCGGGGCGGTTGGGCAGACGTTCGTGCGTCTGCTCGAGGGACACCCGTGGTTCGAGCTGCGCGAAGTCGCGGCCTCCGAACGGTCGGCGGGGAAATCCTATGCCGAGGCCACCAAATGGCTCGAAGGAGACATGCCCAAACGTGTGGCGTCGTTGACGGTCACGGCATGTACGCCTGACGCAGTCACGGCGCCGGTGGTCTTTTCGGCGCTCGATTCGAGTGTCGCGGGTGACGCGGAGCTGGCGTTCGCGCGTGCGGGGCGTTTGGTGTTCAGCAACGCCAAAAATCACCGCATGCCGGCCGACGTGCCGTTGCTCATCCCCGAGGTCAACGCGGGACACATTGGTGTCATTGACCGGCAGCGCCAACAGCGCGGCTGGTCGGGCGCGCTCGTCACCAACTCCAATTGCGTCGCTGCCGTCGCAGTGATGCCGTTGGCGCCACTGCACGAAGCATTTACGATCGAATCCTTGTTCATTGCGTCCATGCAGTCGGTGTCCGGTGCGGGCTATCCCGGCGTACCGTCGCTCGACATTTTGAACAACGTCATCCCATACATCCCCGACGAAGAGCCCAAGCTCGAGGCCGAGATGAGCAAACTGCTCGGCCGTCTTACGCCCGTGGGTATTGAGCCGGCCACCTTTGGCGTCACGTCGCACACCAATCGTGTGCCGGTCGATCATGGCCACACCACGTGCATGTCGGTCAAATTCAAAATCAAATGCACGCCCGAAGACGCATTACGCGTTCTCGGCGATTGGAAAGGGTGCGCCGAGGCGCTCGATTTGCCTAGTCGTCCGGAATTTCCTATCGTCGTGACGCGGGCGCCCGATCGCCCGCAGCCACGCCGTGACGTAATGGCAGGGAAGGGAATGACGGTCACCGTGGGACGCGTACGTCCCGACCCGATCTTCGATCTCCGTCTCGTCGCCATGGGGAGCAACACCATCCGCGGCGCCGCGGGCGGCTCTATTCTCAACGCCGAGCTGTTCGTTGCGCGCGGCCTGATCGACCGGCCATGATCGTCATGAAATTTGGCGGCACGTCCGTGGGCGATGCCGCCGCCGTATCGCGCGCGGCGGATATCGTCGCGGGGCGCCTTTCACAACGTCCCGTGGTCGTCGTCTCCGCGCTTGGTGGTGCGACCAACGCGCTGCTGGCGATCGCCGAGCAGTCGGCGGACGGCCATTTGATTGGGGCACTGCGAGGCATCGAGGCGTTGCGCGAGCGGCATTTGCGCGAGTGCGAATTGTTGCTCAAGGGATCGTCGTCGAGCGCCGAGATCGCCACCGAGCTGAGTGCGATGTTCGACGAATTGGCGAGCTTGGCCGAAGCATTGGCGACCTTGGGTCACGCCACGCCGCGCAGCATGGATACCATCGCGTCGTTCGGTGAGCTCATGTCGTCCATCTTGGTCACCGAAGCGTTTCGTTTGCGGGGACTCGATGCCGTGCATGTGGATGCGCGCAAAGTGATCGTGACCGACGATCATTTTATGCAGGCCGAGCCACGTCCCGAGCTCATCGCCGACCGTGCGCGTGAGTGCGTGTTGCCGTTGGTGCGCGAAGGGCAAGTTCCCGTCATGGGCGGCTTTCTTGGTGGGACCGCAACCGGCATCACCACCACGCTCGGACGCGGCGGCTCCGACTATAGCGCGTCGCTGGTTGGCGCCGCGTTGCATGCCGACGCCATCGAAATCTGGACCGACGTGGATGGAATGCTCACCGCCGACCCACGCGTGGTGAACGGTGCGCAGCTCATTGAGCAAATTCGTTTTGACGAAGCGTCGGAGCTCGCCTCGTTTGGCGCCAAAGTGCTGCACCCCAATACCATCACCCCGGCCGTGCGGCTGGGCATTCCTGTGTACATCTACAACTCGCGCAACGCTGCGGGCAGTGGAACGCGCATCACGTTCGACGCACCGCGCCGCTCCGTGAGCGCGATCGCCGGAAAAACCGACGTCACGGTCGTTAAAGTTCGCGCGCCGCGGATGCTGTTCGCGCACGGTTTTTTACGGACCGTCTTCGAGATCTTCGAGCGGCACAAAACGTCGGTCGACGTCGTCTCCACCTCCGAAGTTTCCGTGTCGGTCACCGTCGACGATGCGTCGCGCCTCGATGCCCTGGTCGTGGACCTCCGTGCCCTGGGTGACGTTGCCGTGGAACGCAACCGTGGCATCATCGCCATCGTGGGCGCCGGCATCGGTGACCGGGGCGACGATATGGGGCGCGCGCTCCGCGCGCTCGGTGATTTGCGCGTGCACATGATGTCGCTCAGCGCCACGGGGATCAACCTCACGGTGATCGTCGACGGGATGCGTGTCAACGACGCGATGCGGCAGTTGCACGATGAGTTCTTCGGTCAAGGCGTCCTCGCGGGAGCGGTCGCATGACAACGTTCAAACTCGCCATTATTGGCGACGGCAAGATGGGGAACGCGGTCGCCCGTCTCGCCGCCGATCATCAGGTCCAGGTTACGACTATGCTCGGCCACGGTCAACCCATCACCACCGACTCGCTCAACGACGCTACGGTGGCCATCGAGTTCACGGAGCCAGCCGCCGCCGCAGCCAATGTCCGCGCCTGCCTCGCCGCCAACTGTCCAGTCGTCGTCGGCACCACCGGCTGGTACGATCAGCTCGACGCGGTCTCCCACGATGTCCTCGGTCGCCACGGCGCCATGCTCTGGTCGGCCAACTTCTCCCTCGGCGTCCATCTCTTCAGTCACTTGGCCGAATACGCCGGCGAGCTGTTCGCACGCGTCCCATCGTTCGACGCCCATCTGATCGAAACGCACCACGCCGCCAAAAAAGACGCCCCATCAGGCACCGCACTGATGCTCGGTGGCATGGTCGAACCGGGATTGGGACGCGCAGTCCCCATCACGAGTGTACGCGTCGGCTCCGTCCCCGGAACCCACGAGCTTGTCTTCGATGGCGCATTCGAACAGGTCACGCTCACACACACAGCGCGCGACCGACGCGTCTTTGCCGAAGGCGCTCTCACCGCCGCCCGCTGGCTCATCGGACGCACGGGCGTCTTCACCCTCGCCGACATGCTCGGCACTCATCGGCCCCGCACATGACCATCCCTTCATTGCGCGGGACAGGGACCGCGCTTGTCACCCCGTTCCGCGCCAATGGTGCCGTCGATGAGCCCGCCCTTCGTCGTTTGGTCGACTGGCAAATCGAGCAGGGAATTCATTTTGTCGTCCCCTGCGGCTCCACGGGCGAAGCCGCGACTCTTTCTGTCGACGAACAGCGCGACGTCGTCCGCATTGTCGTCGAGCAGACCGCGGGCCGAGTTCCCGTGGTGGCTGGCGCATCGTCCAACGACACCGTCAAAGCAGTGGAACTGTCCAAGATGATGCACGACGTCGGCACGACGCACTTGTTGCATTCGTCGCCCGCGTACAACAAACCACCACAACGCGGGATCGTCGCCCACTTCCGCGCAATCGCCGACGCGACAAACCTCCCCGTGGTGCT
>Ga0105237_10005469_pt1 | contig 14334 bp, 13 predicted proteins | sample KBSC24metaG_FD_81520 | JGI IMG/M metagenome (GOLD analysis project Ga0105237, IMG submission 81520) | Corn rhizosphere microbial communities from Kellogg Biological Station, Michigan, USA - KBS C2-4 metaG | ecosystem: Host-associated > Plants > Roots > Rhizosphere > Soil | place: Michigan, USA... | reverse complement strand
GCGCAGGCCCATGCTGAAGGGCTCGGCGTAGAGGCGGCTGCGCACGGTGACGTTGCCGGCCTCGGTGCGGCCGGCCATCGAGGCGGGCAGGTATTCCTTCAGCGCGACCTGGCGCTGCAGCTGCGTGTCGAGCGCGAGATAGACGATGCCGAAGCCGCCCATGCCGAGCACGCGCAGGATCTCGAACTCCGCCAGCCGCGTGCCGAGCGGCAGCGCATCGATCTCGCCATGAACATACTTCGGAGCACCGGGACTCGCGGCGCCGGAACTCGGGACACCGGGTGGCAAGGGCATGGGCAGACGCGCTGTGGAAACACGGCAGCTTAGCGCACGGCTAGCGTAACTTCTTGTGACGGTCGCGAAGCAATCCGCGGCGTCGGCCGCGTTCAGCCGGACCCGGCCGCAGCAGCGGAACGATCCGGCGCCCCGGCGCGCCGGTAGACGACGAAGCTGAAAGCGAAGTCGTTGGGTGCCGCGGCGACGTGCCGTTCGCGCGAGGCTTCGACGAAGCTGTCGCGCGGCCAAGGCGGGAAGCGCGTCTCGCCGTTGAAGTCGCGCTCGATCTCGGTGAGCCAGAGCTCGTCAGCGCGCGGCAGGGCGGCAGCATAGAGCGAGGCGCCGCCGATCACGAAGACACGCGGGGCGTCCCCTGCGAGGGCGAGTGCGGCGTCGAGCGAGGCTGCCGGCAGCGCGCCTGCGGCACTCCAGCCGGCATTCCGCGTCACGACGATGTTGCGCCGGCCGGGCAGGGGCCGGAATCTCGCGGGCAGCGAGTCCCAGGTCAGGCGCCCCATGATCACCGGCGCGCCCTGCGTCACCGCCCGGAATCGCCGCATGTCCTCGGGCAGATGCCACGGCAGCGCGTTGCCGTGACCGATCACGCCGTTGCGCGGGACCGCGGCGATCAGGGCCAGCGTCATGTGCACTGGTGCACCCTACGAGCTACGCGCGGTCCCGCCAAGCGGGAGCATGAGCGCTTGGGGCGGCCCGGCCCGCTCATCAGACCGCCACCGGCGCCTTGATCGCCGGGTGGTGCTGGTAGCCGATGACCTCGAAATCGTCGTACTCGTAGTCGAAGATCGAGGCCGGCTTGCGGCGGATCTTCAGGCTCGGGTACGGGTAGGGCTCGCGCGACAGCTGCAGCTCGACCTGCTCGACGTGATTGCTGTAGATGTGGCAGTCGCCGCCGGTCCAGATGAAGTCGCCGACCGCGAGATCGCACTGCTGCGCCACCATGTGCGTCAGCAAGGCGTAGCTCGCGATGTTGAACGGCACGCCGAGGAAGATGTCGGCGCTGCGCTGGTAGAGCTGGCAGCTCAATCGGCCTTCGGCGACATAGAACTGGAAGAAGGCGTGGCAGGGCATCAAGGCCATCTTCGACAGCTCGGCCACGTTCCAGGCGCTGACGATGATGCGGCGCGAATCGGGGTTGGTCTTCAGCGTCTGGATGACCTCGGCGATCTGGTCGATGTGGCCGCCGTCGGGAGTTGGCCAGGAGCGCCATTGCACGCCGTAGACCGGGCCGAGATCGCCGTCTTCGCGCGCCCATTCGTCCCAGATCGTCACGCCGCGTTCCTGCAGCCAGCGGGCATTGCCGTCGCCGCGCAGGAACCACAGCAGCTCGAGGATGATGGACTTCAGGTGCACCTTCTTCGTCGTCACCAGAGGGAAGCCTTTGTTCAGGTCGAAGCGCATCTGGTGGCCGAAGACGCTCTTCGTGCCGGTGCCGGTGCGGTCGGTCTTCGGGGTGCCGTGCTCGTGCACGAGACGCATCAGGTCTTCGTAGGGGTGCCGGGCCGGGCGCGTGGTCATGGGGATGGACTCCGGGTGAAGCGTCGTCTCAACGATCGCGCAAAAAGCTGAGGTAACGGGCCAGCGGCAAGCCTTCGCGTTCGACGCGCTCGTTGTAGGCGCGGACCGCCGCCAGGTTGCCGTGATTCCAGGTCGGACCAGGACAGCGTGCTGGTGCCGGCCTAGGCACGTCGGTGGCCGGGCGCGTTGTCGTTCGGAATTCGTCGTCGCTTGGCGCCATGTCTACTTCGCATGTCTAAGCTGGCTCGAACAAAGATTTTAGAGGCACCCCTTTGGTTTGCTTTCGGCCCGTTGCTGTCGTTCGTGGAGGCAGTGCGAGGACAGGGTGCGCCACCAAAAGAAGCTCGCACCGCAACGACGGTTCCGGGATTGGGACGGCGGGGTGCTCTGCGCAGCGAAATCAAGGAGGAGGCCGGCCTTGGCCGGCCGGGGGACATTCGCGGAGCAGAGCGCCCCGGCGGCCCGATCCTCGCGCGGACGCCCTCATGCTCGACGAACGAGTTCGGTCACCATCCGCTGCGAAGCGCCTCCCCGCGCTCAGCCCTTGGCTTCGGGCTCCCGCAGGAAGATCTCGACCCGGCGGTTCTTCGCGCGGCCGGCCTCGGTATTGTTGTCGGCGATCGGCTCATGGTCGCCGCGGCCCGCGGTCTCGATGCGCGAGCCCGAGATGCCGCGGTCTTGCAGGTAGTTGCGCACGCTGACGGCGCGTTCCTCGGAGAGCGGGTTGTTGATCGCGTCGCTGCCGGTGTTGTCGGTGTGGCCGACGATGCGCACGCGGGTCGACGGATCGTCCTTCAGGCCGTTGGCGAAGCTGTCCAGCACCGAACGCAGTTCAGGCTTGATGTTGGCCTTGCCGCTGTCGAAGGAGATGTCGCTCGGCACGTTGACCTTCAGCTGGTTGTCGGCGGTGCGCGAGACCTCGACCCCGGTGCCCTGCGTCTGCTGCTCAAGGGCGCGCTGCTTTTCTTCCATGCGCTTGGACCAGATGTTGCCGCCGATCGCGCCCGCGGCTGCGCCGATGACGGCGCCGGCGGCAGCGGTGTTGCGGTTGCCGAAGGCCGCGCCGAGCAAGGCGCCGCCGACCGCGCCGGCGCCTGCGCCGGTGGCCGTGCCCTTTTGTTCCGGCGTCATGTCGGCGCAGGCGCCGAGCAGCAGGGCAGCCGCGCTGGCCGAGGCGATGGAAAGTTGGCGAAGTGATGTCATGGGAGATCCCCTTTTCTCTGGTGTTGTCAGCGTGGAACGATCGCAGCCGCGCGGCGCCCGCCATCCACGAGCTCGTCGGCGAACTGGCCTGCCGCGAGCCTCACGTAGAGCTCGCTGCGGGCCAGCAGTTCCTCGTGCGTGCCGATGCCGACGATCTCGCCATGGTCCATCACGACGATGCGATCGGCATGCTTAACGGTTGCGAGGCGGTGCGCGATGACGAGGGTCGTGCGGCCGCGCATTGCCTCGGCGAGGGCAGCCTGCACCAGGCGCTCGCTTTCGGTATCGAGCGCGCTGGTGGCTTCGTCGAGCAGCAGCAGCGGCGCGTTCTTCAGCATCGCGCGGGCGATCGCGATGCGCTGGCGCTGGCCGCCGGAGAGGCGCACGCCGCGCTCGCCGAGGAAGCTCGCATAACCCTCGGGCAAGGCGAGCAGGAAGTCGTGCGCATGCGCTGCCTTGGCTGCGGCGATGACTTCGTCGTCGCTCGCGCCCGGCCTGCCGTAGCGGATGTTCTCGAGTGCGCTCGACGAGAAGATCACCGCGTCCTGCGGCACCACGCCGATGCGCTCGCGCAAGGCCTGCAGCGAGAGATCGCGCAGCGCGACGCCGTCGATCGCGATGCGGCCCTGCTGTGCGTCGTAGAAGCGCAGCAGCAGCTGGAACACGGTGCTCTTGCCGGCGCCGCTCGGGCCGACCAGCGCCACCGTTTCGCCGGGCCGCACGTCGAGCGAGATGTCGATGAGGGCCGGATGCTGCGGCCGCGACGGATAGTTGAAATGCAGCTGCTCGATGCTCAGCGCCGAGCCGCCGCTGATCGCCGGCAGCGGCCGGGGCCGTGCCGGATCGGCGATCGGCGAGGTCGCGGCGAGCAGTTCCATCAGCCGCTCGCTCGCGCCGGCGGCGCGCAGCAGGTCGCCGTAGACCTCGGACAAGGTCGCCACCGCGCTGACCAGAATGATCACGTAGACCACCGTCTGCCCGAGATGGCCGGCGCTGATATGCCCCTGGATGACCGCCTGCGTGCCTTGGTACAGGCCCCACAGCAGCGCGCCGAAGGTGGCGGTGATGATGAAGGCCACCAGCCCCGAACGCACCCGCGTGCGCCGCACCGCGGTCGCGAAGGCGAACTCGGTGGCCTTGTGGAAGCGCTCCGCCTCGCGCGCTTCCTGCGCATAGCTCTGCACCACCGGAATCGCGTTCAGCACCTCGGCCGCGATCGCGCTCGAATCGGCGACCCGGTCCTGGCTGGCACGGCTCAGCTTGCGCACCCGCCGGCCGAAGTAGATCGACGGCATCACCACCAGCACCAGGATGCCGAGCACCTGGGTCATCACGACCGGGTTGGTGAAGATCAGCATGATCATCGCGCCGATGCCCATCACCGCGTTGCGCAGCCCCATCGAGAGGCTGGAGCCGACGACGGTCTGCACCAGCGTGGTATCGGTGGTCAGGCGCGACAGCACCTCGCCGGTCTGCGTGGTCTCGAAGAACTCCGGGCTTTGGCGGATCACGTGCGCATACACCGCGTCGCGCAGATCGGCGGTGATGCGCTCACCCAGCCAGCTCACGGTATAGAAACGCGCCGCCGAGAACACGCCCAGCGCCGCGCCCACGCCGAAGAGCTCGAAGAAGTGATTGCGCATCGCCATCACGCGCTCGCCCGGGTCGCTCGCGACGAAGCCCTGATCGATCAAGGCCTTCAACGCGACAGGGAATACGAGCGTGCTGACGGCGGCCAGAATCAAGAACACCACCGCCAGCCCGATGGCCCCGCGGTACGGGCGGATGAAGGGCAGCAGCCCGCGCAGGGCGCCGACATTGCGCGCCGGCGAGGCCGGTGCCGCGGTAGCGCCGGAGGGCGGCGCCGACGGCGGAATGCCGGCCTGGGGATATCGATCGGGAGTGACGGAAGCCATGGGTGCGAAGTCTAGTCTCCAGCCTGGATCTTGTTGTCGGGGCAAAGTGTGCCTTGACAATCATTGTCTAGGCAAATATAGTTGGTGACATGAATTCCGAGCCCGACACCCCTTTGACAGCGGATGATGCTCCGGCCCCGGCGGACTTCTACAGCGCCAGCGGCTACCGCACCAACGAAAGCGTCGGCTACCTGATGCGCCGCCTCGTCAGCCACGTGACGCAGGAGATCGATCGCCAGCTCGACGAGCACGACCTGACCAACGCGCAGTGGATGCCGCTCTACAAGATCGCCAAGGCCGGCGGCTCGACGGTGGCTGAAGTCGCGCGCATCTGCGAGATCGACAACGGCGCGATGACCCGGGTGCTCGACCGCCTCGAAGCCAAGGGCTTGTTGAAGCGCTCGCGCTCGTCGACCGACCGGCGCGTCGTCAATCTCGAGCTGACCCCGGAAGGCAAGCTCGCGGCCGACAAGGTGCCGCAGGTGCTGGCCAACGTGATGAACAGCCACCTCGCGGGTTTCAGCCGCGAGGAGTTCGACACCCTGCTCAGCCTGCTGCAACGCATGCTGGCCAACGCGGAGGCGGTGAAGGCGCGCTACGGCGCGACGGCCGAGAACCAAGAATGAAGACGACGATGAAATCGCTCTCCCTTTCCCTGCTCGCCGCCGCGATGGTGCTGGCGGGCTGCGCCAGCCCCGGCAGCATCGCGCCGCAGGCCAAGCTGCACGACAGCGCGGCCGAGCTCGGCCTGTCGTCCAGCGCGGCGCCTGCCAAGGTCGACGCCACCTGGTGGACCGCTTTCAACGACCCGCAGCTGAACGCACTGGTCGACAAGGCGCTGGCCGACAACGCCAACCTGCGTGTCGCCGCCGCGCGCATCGAGCGCGCCACCGCGGTGGCCGAGAGTGCCGGTGCGGCCGACAAGCCGAACATCACGGCCGATGTCGAGTTGCAGCGCCAGCACCTGACCGAGAACTACATCTATCCGCCGCCGCTGGGCGGCTCGAACATCAACTTCGGCAATGCGGAGCTGCAGGGTTCCTGGGAGTTCGACTTCTTCGGCCGCAACCGCGCCGCGCTGGAAGCGGCCATCGGCAGCGAACGCAGCGCCGAAGCCGAACGCGACGCCGCGCGCGTCGCGCTGGCGAGCAACGTCGCGCGCAGCTACTTCCAGCTGGCCCGCCTGGGCGAGCAGAAGAAGCTGGCCGAGCGCACCTTGGCCCAGCGCGACGAGTTGCTGAAGCTGATCCGCCAGCGCGTCGACGCCGGGCTCGACACCAACGTCGAGCTGCGCCAGGGCGAGGGCTCGATCCCCGAGGCGCGTGCGCAGCTGGAAGCGCTCGACGAGCAGATGAGCCTGACGCGCCATGCGCTGGCCGTGCTCACCTCGCAGCCGCCGAACGCGCTGGATGCGCTCGCGCCCGGCCTGCAGCCGGTGCAGGCGGTCGCCTTGCCCGCGGTGCTGCCGCTGGACCTGGTCGGCCAGCGCGCCGATGTCGCCGCGGCGCGTTGGAGGGTCGAAGCCGCAACGCAGGACCTGAAGTCGGCGCGCGCTTCGTTCTATCCGAACATCAGCCTGACCGCGATGGTCGGCCTGCAAGCCATCGGCTTCAACAACCTGATCGACGCGGGCAGCCGCAACGCGGCCATCGGCCCGGCGATCAGCCTGCCGGTGTTCGATGCCGGCCGCCTGCGCGCCAACTACCACGGCAAGGCGGCCGACGTCGATGCGGCGGTCGAGAGCTACAACCTCGCGGTGCTCGACGCAGTGCGCGAGGCAGCGGACCAGATCAGCTCGTCGCAATCGATCACGCGCCAGCAGCGCCAGCAGGACGAGGCCCAGGCCGCCGCGGAAAGCGCTTACGACCTCGCGACGCAGCGCTACAAGGCCGGCCTCGGCACCTACCTGACGGTGCTGACCGCCGAGACCAACGTCATCGCCCAGCGCCGCGCCACCGCGGACCTGAAGGCGAGGGCGCTGGACACGCAGGTCGCGCTGGCCCGGGCCCTCGGCGGTGGCTACACCGCCCGCCCACCTACCTCCGTCGCCGTAAGCCAGTCCAACGCCGTCACGACGGCAGCTCGTTGAAGATTTCCGGGAGAACCCAGATGAACGCCCCCCAAGCCCCCGCCGCCGCCATCAGCAAGCCCCAGCGCAAGCGCGCTCTCACCGCAGTCGCCGGCGCCGTGGTGCTGCTCGGCCTCGGCTACGGCGTCTACCACTACATGATCGGCGCACATTACGAGAGCACCGACAACGCCTACGTGCAGGGCAACCTGGTGCAGATCACGCCGCAGGTGAGCGGCACCGTGCTCGCGATCAATGCCGACGACACCGACTTCGTCAAGGCCGGCCAGCCGTTGGTCAGGCTCGACCCGGCGGATGCGCGTGTCGCGCTCGACCAGGCCGAAGCCCAGCTGGCGCAGACGGTGCGTGAAGTGCGCACCACCTACGCGAACAACTCGACCTTGAAGGCGCAGGTGGACCTGCGCCAGGCCGATGTGGTGCGCATGCAGAGCGACGTGTCCCGTGCGCAGGACGACGTGAACCGCCGCCAGCCGCTGCTCGCCAGTGGCGCGGTCGGCAAGGAAGAGTTCAACCACTCGACGTCGCAGCTCGCGGTGGCGAAGAGCGCGCTCGCCGCGGCGCAATCGGCGGTCATCGCCGCGAAGGAGACCCTGGCTTCGAACCAGGTGCTGACGCAAGGCACCGACGTCGAGAACCACCCGAACGTGCTGCGTGCGGCAGCGCGCGTGCGCGAGGCCTACCTGGCTCTGAACCGCGTCGAGCTGCCGGCGCCGGTCGATGGCTACATCGCCAAGCGCAGCGTGCAGCTCGGCCAGCGCGTGCAGGCCGGTGCGCCGATGATGTCGCTGATCGCGCTGAACCAGCTGTGGGTCGACGCGAACTTCAAGGAAGGCCAGCTGCGCAACATCCGCATCGGCCAGCCGGCGACGCTGGTGGCCGACGTCTACGGCAAGAAGGTCGAGTACAAGGGCACCGTGGTCGGCCTCGGCGCCGGCACCGGCTCGGCCTTCTCGCTTCTGCCGGCGCAGAACGCGACCGGCAACTGGATCAAGGTGGTGCAGCGCGTGCCGGTGCGCATCGCGCTCGATGCACGGCAGCTGAAGGAACATCCGCTGCGCGTCGGCCTCTCGATGGATGCGACGGTGGACATCGCCGACAAGAGCGGCAAGGCGCTGGCCGACGTGCCGAGCGCGGCGCCGGCGGTGAAGACCGCGGTCTTCGATGCCGGCGTCGGCCCGCAGGCCGATGCCGAGGTCGACAAGATCATCGCGCTGAACATGGGCCGCAAGCCCGCGGCGGTGGCCAAGGCCGCTGCGCCTGCGACGCGCAACGATGCGGCAGGCGAGCCGCAGGGCGAGGCGCACGATGCGCAAGCCGTCTCCGCGATCGCCGCCACCCGAATCGCCGTGGGTTCCGGTGTGGTGAATGCAGCCGCGCGCTGATTCGCGTAAGGTCTGCATGTCCACCCGCATCCGCTGTCCGCTCTGTTCTTCGTCTCACAGGAGATCGCGATGAACTTGATGACTTCGCTGAGCCATTCGCTGCTCGCCCGGTGGAAGCGTCCGCGCGCGCGCCACCAGGCGCAGGCAGCGCTGTGGATGCTCACGGCACTGATCCTGGCCTTGCTGGGCACCGCGGCAGCCTTGGTGCGCAATCTCGACGACGAGCCGAAGATCGCGTTCGGCACACGCGTGCTGGGCTACATCGGCAGCCTGTTGAAGCCCGAAGCGCCCGCTTCCGGGACCGCTGCCGCCAGCGTGATCCCGCTGCAACCGCGGCATTGACCGCCTCTTTCGAAGAGCTTTCCGATGACAACTGCTGTGAACGACGGCCCGGTCCCCGGGCAGGGCGGAGCCATCCGCGCGGCGCCCGGCGCAGCGCCTGCCGCCGCACCCGCGGGCCCACCGCCGCTGACCGGCGGCGCGATGGTGCTCGGCACCATCGCGCTGTCGCTGGCGACCTTCATGAACGTGCTCGACACGTCGATCGCCAATGTCTCGCTGCCGGCGATTGCCGGCGACCTCGGCGTGAGCCCGAACCAGGGCACCTGGGTCATCACGAGCTTCGCGGTCGCGAACGCGATCTCGCTGCCGCTCACCGGCTGGCTGACGCAGCGCCTCGGCGCGGTCAAGCTCTTCTGCATCAGCATCCTGCTGTTCGTGCTGGCCTCGTGGCTGTGCGGGCTGGCGCCGAGCTTCGAGCTGCTGATCCTGTTCCGCGTGATCCAGGGCGCCGTCGCCGGGCCGATGATTCCGCTGTCGCAGACCTTGCTGCTGTCGAGTTATCCGAAGGCCAAGGCCGGCACCGCGCTCGCGCTGTGGTCGATGACCACGCTGGTCGCACCGGTGATGGGCCCGCTGCTCGGCGGCTGGATCACCGACAACATCTCCTGGCCCTGGATCTTCTACATCAACATCCCGGTCGGCCTCGGCGCCGCCGCGATCACCTGGGCGATCTACAAGTCGCGCGAGACGCCGACGCGCAAGCTGCCGATCGATTCGGTGGGCCTCGCCTTGCTGGTGATCTGGATCAGCTCGCTGCAGATCATGCTCGACAAGGGCAAGGATCTCGACTGGTTCCACTCGTCGACGATCGTGACCATGGCGCTGATCGCCGCGATCGGCTTCGTCATCTTCGTGATCTGGGAGCTGAGCCAGGAGCATCCGATCGTCGACCTGACGCTCTTCATGCGGCGCAACTTCTGGACCGGCACCTTGGCGATCAGCCTCGGCTACGGGCTCTTCTTCGGCAACGTGGTGCTGGTGCCGCTGTGGCTGCAGCAGTACATGGGCTACACCGCGACCGATGCCGGCTTCGTGCTGGCGCCGGTGGGCCTGCTCGCGATCGTGCTGTCGCCGATCGTCGGCAAGAACATCACCAAGGTCGATCCGCGTCACTTCGCGAGCTTCTCGTTCCTGATCTTCGGCCTCGTGCTGTGGATGCGCAGCAAGTTCAACACCCAGGCCGACCTGGAGACGCTGCTGATCCCGACCGTGGTGCAGGGCATCGCGATGGCGACCTTCTTCATCCCGCTGGTGACCTTGACCCTGTCGGGGCTGCCGCCGGAGCGCATCCCGGCGGCCTCGGGGCTGTCGAACTTCGTGCGCATTACCGCCGGTGCGATGGGCACCTCGATCGCGACCACGATGTGGGAGAACCGCGCGATCCTGCATCACGCGCAGCTGACCGAGCAGATCAACAACGGCAGCGTGGCCGCGACCGAGGCGATGAGCCAGCTCTCCGCGTCCGGCTTGAGCTCGCAGCAGGTCGCCTTCCAGCTGAATCGGCTGATCGACCAGCAGGCCTTCATGATGAGCGCGGACGACGTGTTCTACGCGTCGGCGATCCTCTTCGTCGTGATGATCGGCGTGGTGTGGCTGGCCAAGCCTGTGCGCGGCGGGGCCGCGGCTGACGCGAGCGCGGCGCATTGACAGCTACGCCGCGGCACACTTCTTGACCGTATCCCAAGTGCGGGTGGTGATGCCGGTGCCGAAGGTCTTCTCGATCAGCCTCATGAAGACCGGCCCCCGCGGGCTGGGAACGTAGGCAGAAAAGATCTCGCGGCCCTTCATCGCGAGAATGCCCGCGCCATCGACCTCCAGCGGGAGCGAAAGCGCCGCCTCGTGGGGTTCGCGCAGAAAGGTGACGACGCGCTTGGCGTTAGCCGGCAGTCCGAGGCCGGCATAGGGGTCGGCCTCGATCAGTCGCTGCAAAGTGATGGCCGGGCGCACGATGGTCTGGAACGAGCGGCCGAGATGCGTTGCCATCGCGGCTTCGGCCTTACGTTCCAACGCGGCCTCCGATCTGCCGCGTGCGTTGAACACGGCGTTGCCGCTCGAGAGCAAGGTCCTGACTTCGGTGAACCCGGCCTCTTCGAAGCAGCGCTTCAGATCGGGCATCCTGAGGTTCATCGGGCTCACGCCGCGGAGGAAGGCGACGTAGCGGGTCATGAGTCTGCGCGCGTGCTGCTCGTTTCCATGGACTGGTCTTTCCTCATCGGCTTGGCCTATCGTACGGCAGCCGGTGTAGGCTCCCGGCTCGATCAAGGAGCCAGCGCATGACCACACTCGGCATCGACGACGCGGCCGCACCGCCGCACTACAGCTTCGAAGAAAAGCGCCGCCGCGTCTTCGCGATCGTCGCGGCCTCGTCGGGCAACCTGGTCGAGTGGTTCGACTTCTACGTGTACGCCTTCTGCGCGATCTACTTCGCGCCGGCGTTCTTTCCGAAGTCCGATCCGACCGCGCAGTTGCTGAACACCGCGGGAGTGTTCGCCGCGGGCTTCCTGATGCGGCCGATCGGCGGCTGGCTGTTCGGCCGCGTCGCCGACCGCAAGGGCCGCAAGACCTCGATGGTGATCTCGGTGCTGATGATGTGCGGCGGCTCGCTGCTGATCGCCTGTCTGCCGACCTATGCCGCGATCGGCGCCTGGGCGCCCGCTTTGCTGCTCCTGGCGCGGCTCTTCCAGGGCCTCTCGGTCGGCGGCGAGTACGGCACCACCGCGACCTACATGAGCGAGGTCGCGCTGCGCGGCCAGCGCGGCTTCTTCTCGTCGTTTCAGTACGTCACCCTGATCGGCGGCCAGTTGCTCGCGGTGCTGGTGGTCGTGATCCTGCAGCAGTTGCTCGATGAAGCCGAACTGAAGGCCTGGGGCTGGCGCATCCCGTTCGTGATCGGCGCGATCACGGCCGTCATCGCGCTGCTGCTGCGCCGCACCTTGCACGAGACCTCGACCGAGGCCACGCGCAACAGCAAGGAGGCGGGCAGCCTCGCCGGGCTCTTCCGCCATCACAAGGCGGCGTTCTTCACGGTGCTCGGCTACACCGCGGGCGGCTCGCTGATCTTCTACACCTTCACCACCTACATGCAGAAGTACCTGGTGAACTCGGCGCACATGTCGATCAAGACGGCGAGCAACGTGATGACCGGCTGCCTCTTCCTCTACATGTGCATGCAGCCGCTGTTCGGCGCGCTGTCGGACCGCATCGGCCGGCGCAACAACATGCTGCTGTTCGGGGCCCTCGGGGCGCTGTGCACGGTGCCGATCCTGACCGCGCTGCAAAGCGTCGTGAGCCCGGTCGCGGCCTTCATGCTGATCACGTTGGCGCTCGCGATCGTCAGCTTCTACACCTCGATCAGCGGCATCGTGAAGGCCGAGATGTTCCCGCCGGAAGTGCGCGCGCTCGGCGTCGGCCTCGCCTATGCGGTGGCGAACGCGATCTTCGGCGGATCGGCCGAATACGTCGCGCTTGGTTTGAAGTCGATCGGCCAGGAGTCGGACTTCTATTGGTACGTCACCGGGATGATGGTGTTGGCCTTCCTGGTCAGCCTGCGCTTGCCGAGGCAGGCGAGTTATCTGCATCACGATCATTGAAGGCGGCAATTCGCGTGACACCGACTGCAAACTTCTGACACGGTGTGACATCGCAGTCTTGCTCGAATCCCGCACAGCACTGCTCGGTTTCAGAGCAGTCTGTCTCGATCTGACAATCCGCGAGAAAGTCTTGTCGGCGCCGCTCGTGCGCTCGTGTGCCGCCTTGCTCCAGTAGGCCACGCGGGCTTCTCGGGGTGAACCCGCACGAAGACGTGGCTGGAACGACGGTTGCAAAGAGTCGTCGATAGACATCGACCACCAACCGGGAGACATCCGATGAAGACTGAGCTATCCCTGCGCCGGCACTGGCGAACCGCGGCCCTGCTGTCAGGCATCGCCTTGCTGGGCGTCGGCGGGCACGCGGTGGGCCAGGAGTCCGACCAGGCCTATTGCGATCGCCAGGAAGGCATTGCGAAGACGGTCTGCCTGCGCGAACTGAAGTCCGCGCCGGCCAAGCCCGCGACCGCTCCGGCAGCCGCGCCTGCTCCCACGGCGGCAACGGCGGGCAGCGATGCCGATCGCGCTTATTGCGAGCGGCAGGAAGGCGTCGCGAAGACGGTCTGCCTGCGCGACCTGAAGGCGACGCCGGCCACGGCCCAGCCTGCCGATGCGGTCGCGGCGCCGACCGGCGGCGCCTTGTACAAGGTGGTCGACGGCTACCACGTCGACGCGCAGACCTTGAAGGGCTTCCAGACCTGGCGCTCCGCGGCCTGTGACCGCTGCCACGGCCCGAACCAGGAGGGATTGGTCGGCCCGTCGCTGGTGAACAGCCTCAAGGTCCTGACCAAGGACGACTTCGTCAAGACCGTCACCAACGGCCGGCTCGAAAAAGGCATGCCCAGCTTCTCTACCAACCCGACGGTGATGGCCAACCTCAACCTGCTGTACGCATACCTGAAAGGGCGCTCGGACGGCGCGATCACGAAGGCGCACGTCGAGCCGATCGAGTGAGGGAGGCCACCGACCGCGGCGTATCGCGGTCGACTCCCCGAGGAAGTTCGCCGGCCGCTTCGGAGCGCCCCCAGGACTCGGCGCGGCGGGGGTCAGACCCCTCCGCCGCGCGGGCTGAAGGTGCGCGGGAAGAAGGCCGGGCTGTCGCGGTCCTTCAGGCGGTAGCCCATCGGCGGGCGGTTCGACTCGCTCTCCACGACGCCGGCTTCCTCGAGAAAGCCCGCCGCCAGCATGCGGGTGCGGAAGCCGCTCTTGTCGACCGGCCGGCCGAGGATGGTTTCATAGGTGCGCTGCAGCTGCGGCAGGCTGAACGGCTCGGGCAGCAGAAAGGCCGGCAGCGAGGTGTACTCGACCTTGCTGCGCAGCCGCTCGACGGCGGCGCGAACGATCGCCACGTGATCGAAGGCGAGGCTGCCGCGCGCGAGCAGCGTATCAACCTCGAACCAGCCCACGTCTGCGGCATTCGCGCCTTTGGCCAGCTGCAGCTCGCGCGCCGGGATCAGCGCGAAGTAGGCATGCGTGGCCGACCAGCCGCGCGGGTCGCGCGCCGCGCCGCCCCAGCTGCCGAGCTGCTCCAGGTACGGGCTGGTGACGCCGGTCTTCTCGCGCAGCTTGCGGCGGGCGCAGGCCAGCAGGTCGGCGTCGGCCTCGATGTCGATGAAGCCGCCCGGCAAGGCCCACAGGCGGGGAAAGGGCTCGGCCGCATCGCCGGGGCGCTGCACCAGCAGCAATTGCAGCGCATCGTCGATCACGCTGAAGATGACCACGTCCACCGTCGTGTAGGGCTGCGGGAAACCGGCGCCGCTGCTTTTCAGCCGTGCTGGCGGACTCTGCACATTCCGGTATGAGCTCTTCGGGCGGCCGGGCGTCATGACCGCGACTCCTGCGCACGAGGTCCGTGGGGGCAAGTGAACACTGGCGGCTTGCGGCCCATTGCGGACAGTCGTTGTTCGCGTTCTTGCGCCGAGGTCCGTGGGGCGCGGCAGGCGGCATCCGCCGGGGGCTCATGGTGGGGCGGTCTCCGCTTCGCTCCGACTGCACTGCGGTGC
>Ga0105237_10005465_pt1 | contig 14336 bp, 8 predicted proteins | sample KBSC24metaG_FD_81520 | JGI IMG/M metagenome (GOLD analysis project Ga0105237, IMG submission 81520) | Corn rhizosphere microbial communities from Kellogg Biological Station, Michigan, USA - KBS C2-4 metaG | ecosystem: Host-associated > Plants > Roots > Rhizosphere > Soil | place: Michigan, USA... | reverse complement strand
CCATCCCCGTCAAAGTCGGCGGCCCGGACACAGCTGCCATTGGAAAACATTTTTGGCAGCGCATCATAATGAGGAGTAAATCTGCCCTGGCCATCATTAAAATAAAGTATGTCCTGGCTGGCAGGGCTGCCGGGCGCCAGCTCATAGCTGCCGCTGACGACATAGAGATCGAGGTCCCCATCGCCATCCGCATCGAAGAACAGGACACCCATATCCTCGCCGGGATGACCTTCGTCCAGTGGCATGCGGGTGCTGTCGATGGTAAAATTCCCTTTCTCATCCTGCATAAAGAACATGCCTTTACGACCCATGGCGCCTCCGACATAAAAGTCCTCGTATCCATTCTTATCCACGTCACCCACGGCAATACCGGGACCATACTGGCTCAGCTTGTGGGGAATGGCCGGCTGGATATTATAGTCGATGACGTCCTTCTCCTGGGGCTTGAAGTGAATGCCATAAGTACCAGCGACATTGTCAAACAGTGGCGCCGAAGCGTGATAATCATAGGGCGCGATATAACCCGCGGCATCGCGATAAGACACCGTGAGGTGCTGATCTACGGGTACATCCTTTAACAGCTGTGTCCTGCCATCCGGCCATCGTACCCGTACACTGTCGATGTGCGTGACAGCGCCCAGCCCAAAGTGCGCGCGATAGTCATCGGTGGACATATAGCCGCGGCAGGGTTGATGTTCATAAAACTGCTGCTCTCCGTGATTGTAATATACACGCAGGGAGGCGCCGATGCCATCGAGGTTTTGCCCTTCGCCGGCAAAGCTGGCGCTCAACCAATGGCTCTTCACCGGACGGCCGGGAGTGTTCAGCGTATTCTCATAAACAAAGGCGGGCTCGTTGATATTGTTTATCACCAGGTCCAGGTCGCCGTCATTATCCAGGTCTACATAAGCCCCGCCGTTAGAGAAGCTGGGATGGGTAAATCCCCAGTCGGCGCTGGTATTGGTGAATGTGAAGCCGCCATTGTTCTTAAAGGAATAACCCGGCAATCTTACGATGGGAAGGGAGTCCACCATCTTCAGATTATAATGTCCATACCCTCCCTGTCCATTATTGTAGGCGACATAGTCCAGGTCGGTGACGTCGCGGGGGAGGCCGTTGGTAACCACGAGATCACGGAAGCCGTCGTTGTCGAAGTCCGCAACGAGAGGGTCCCAGCTCCAGTCCGTCTCGTAAATGTCCGCCATGAATCCTACTTCGCTGAAGACGGGATGTCCATCCGGCGACATGCCCCTGTTGAGCTGCAGCACATTACGAACATACTGATGCGTATAGCCGAAGCGCTGACTGTTGAAATAATTGTAATATTCATTACCGGCCAGCATTCTCTTTTTACGAAGATTATTCTCGGGGAGCATTTCCATCGAGACGATGTCAGGCAGTCCGTCGTTGTTGATGTCCACTACATCCGTGCCCATGGCATTCCAGCCCGTGTGATGGAAATATTCTCCCAGCCTGTCGGTGAAGGTGCCGTCATGGTTGTTGATATAAAGAAGATCGTTGGATACAAAGTCATTGGCAACATATATATCGGGCCAGCCGTCCCCGTTGAAGTCGGAGATACAACCGGCGTGCCCCCATCCTTCTATCAGGATACCCGCCTCTTTGGTGACATTCGTAAATGTGCCGTTGCCATTATTGCGATACAGCCTGTCATTGTTCAGCGCGCTGCCGTCCGCCAGTTTGGGGCGAAATCGGATAGGGGTCCGAGGATCGTTGATCTGGTTTGTCACGACATAAAGGTCCAGGTCGCCATCGTGGTCGTAGTCGAAGAATACGCCTTGTGTGCTAAAGCCTGTGTCCGCAATGCCATAAGCAACGGCAGACTCCTTGAATGTGGGAATCCCATTTTTGTCTACACCCTGATTGATATAAAGCAGATTGGTCCGCAGACGGGGATCTTTCCGGAAGCTGGCGGATACATAGATGTCCAGCCATCCATCGCCATTGATGTCCACGACGGAGACGCCGGTGCACCATCTGCCTTCTCCTGTCACGCCGGCCCGGTCCGTAATGTCCTCGAATTTCAGGTGACCTTTGTTGAGATACAGCTTGCTGGAAACCATATTGCCCGATAAGAAGATGTCCTGCAGCCCGTCGTGGTTGAAGTCCCCGATGCCGACACCGCCGCCGTTGTAGATATTGGCCTGATTGAGAATATTTAGCGAGTCGCTCTCGAAGATCTTGTTGGTAAACGTTATCCCCGTACGGGTAGGAGGAAGCAGCTGAAAGAGGGTTTTGACCTGTGTCGCTGTCCTGGGTTGGGACCAGGCCGTGCCCGTGCAGGCAAGCAATGCAAAAAGTAATGTAAACGACCGTAAAAGGAGACGGAATTTCATATGGTTTTTGCTTCGTTTGGGTCATGCAAGATAGGAAAACCGTCAACCATGCAATTTTTTGCATAAAAATTGAAACAAATCGACTAGAAAATGATCGGAATTGGATAGGTAGGTAGGTTTACATGCGGTAAGTTGCCGACGGATGCAATGTAAACGTTTATGAAGAAGCTTGCCATAGGGAGAGCCGTTCGATTTTCGGCTGCCTGATGTCAATTGATTGCTGTATGAGAAAAATTTTCATTACTCTATTTCTTTTGAGCCGTGTCGTATATGGACAGGACCAGTCCTTGCGGGCCGGCGATCCGCAGCTGATCCATCAATGTATCAAGGAAGTCACGGATGTGATGGTACACGATATTTATTCTCCCCCTGTGGCCAGCCGCACCTATGCGTATATAACCGTGGCCGGCTATGAAGCGGCCCGTCAGGGTAACACGTCCTTTGCCTCTTTTGCGGGCCGGCTGCATGGATTGGAAGGGGTACCGGCGCCGGAGGCTGGAAAGAAATATGATTTTACCGTAGCTGCCGTAGAGTCTATCCTGACCGTGGGCAGGGCGCTGGTCATTTCGGAGGACAAGGTAGATGAGTGCAGGGCAAAGGTGCTGGCGGGCATGAAGGCCAACCTGCCTGCGGATGTATATATGAATTCGGTGGAATATGGTCACAAGGTGGCGGCGCATGTGCTGGCCTGGGCCGGGAAGGACCATTATAAAGAGACAAGGGCGCTGGCCAAATATGATCCCGGCAACGATGCGGCAACATGGAAACCCACCCCGCCCGCATATATGAAGGCGGTTGAACCCCACTGGAGCAAGATGCGGACCTTTATCATCGACTCCGCACGGCAGTTCGTACCACATCCTCCCACGCCTTTTTCGCAGGAGAAAGGGAGCCTTTTTTACAAGGATGCGATGGAGGTGTATGAAGCGGGACTGCATTTGACCGAGGAGCAGCGGTGGATCGCGAATTTCTGGGATTGTAATCCTTTCAAAATGAATGTGAATGGTCATTTGATGTTTGCGACGAAGAAGATCTCGCCCGGCGGGCATTGGATCAATATTACGGCCGTGGCCTGCCAGAAGGCGCAGGCGAATGTGGTCAGGAGTCTGCAGGCGTATGCATGGGTCTCTGTCGTCGTGGCAGATGCCTTTATCAGCTGCTGGGATGAGAAGTACCGGAGCAACGCCATCCGGCCGGAGACCTATATCAATCAGTATATCAGCCAGGATTGGATGCCATTGTTACAAACACCGCCTTTCCCGGAATATACCAGCGGGCACAGCGTTGTGTCTGCCTGTGCGGCCGTGATGCTAACCCGGCTGTTCGGGGAACATTTTTCTTTTACAGACTCTACAGAAGTGGAATTTGGCCTGCCGCCGAGATCCTTCACATCTTTTCAGCATGCGGCGGAAGAGGCGGCCATCAGCCGATTTTACGGAGGAATACATTTCAAACCTGCTATTGAGTACGGGCTGGATGAGGGGAGGAAGATCGGGGAGTTCGTGGCGGGGAGGATGCCCTAGGACACCGGCTTAGGGACTATTTTGCATATTATCGCTCCGGAAAGGAAAAAGCCAATAGTCATATCCAGTAGCTGGGCAATAAAGAAACTGGTCGGAAAGCCATACCAATTCCAATAAATCGTGCTGACCGCGGAACAAGCCGCAACACCTATTACTGTGACGACAAGAACACGTCTCCAAAAGCCGGCACATACTGATGCAGCTATCAATACCGCTATCAATACAGATGACAAGTTGCTTAAAAATTGTACAACCAGCTTACCTGCCGAAAAGGGGTTGCCGCCAACAGCTTTAAAAACTATTAAACCGGCAGGTCCATTTCGAAACTTGTTCTCCCAAGCCAGGTCCTGCTCCTTTGTGCTGTGTCTGAATTCCTTACTAGGGAAAAAGTAAAGCCCCTGCTCGTTCTTGTTGGTTTTGAGTGATGCTATTAGCTTGTCTTCATCCGGCAACTGCTTAAAGCCTGCGCCAACGAACAATACCATGTGGGAAAAGCCGCCCCAGATAAACATTACAACAGTTCCTAACAATGCTGCGCCAACTATTTTTTTAACTGCGATGTGCATAATAAATTGTTTACGATATTCTATTTCAAAATTGGGCAAAAAGGGGAAATGAGGCGTGTGGCAATTGCGACATTCTTACGTGCTGCTTGCGACAGGCTTTTCTCTCCGGAAATGCCCTAAAATCCCTCTTTGATAACCCGAAATGACAGGAATTTTACATCTTTAATGGAAAGTGAAGGATTGCTGCACTGCGGTGTCTTATATTTAAGACACATCTTACTTGCTACTCATTAAATCTGCACGTTCCCGGATCAGGTGCTATTTCATGATCCGACCTATTCCTATTTTATTGTCTAAAACGTAAGATTATGGCTACGAGAGCAAAAAAGATCGTGATCACCAGCGTCACCCATGAGGAAGCCGAACAGGCGATGGCTTCTTTTGCGCAATGCAATACCCAGCTGAAGCTCATTGAATCCAGGATGGAAGATGAGAAACAACAGGTCAATAACAAATATTTGGGAGAGATCACCCGGATCAAGGATTCCATGGAAGAGCAGATGAACCGGCTGCAGGCTTACGGCCAGCAATACAAGGAAGGCTGGAAGGGGAAGAGCCTGGCGCTTATTCATGGGAAGATCGGATTCCGAACAGGCAACCCGAAATTAATAAAGGACAGGAAATTTACATGGGATGCTGTAACAGAGTTATTGAAGAAGGCTTTCCCCGCATTTGTCCGGACTACGTATGAAATAAATAAGGAGGCGTTGATCGCGTTCCGCGAACAGAAGGAATTCAGGGATGTAAAGGAGAACTGTTATGTGGATGTGGTGCAGGATGAAACATTTTATGTGGAGGCGAATGCAGAGGAGCTGTCTGTGGCTTATTCGATACATCGGTGAAATAAGTTTGGGGATTATTTGGACTGGAACGCTCCATTCGTCAGTAGCGGTGCGTTGGTGCTGGCATTCAATTCACAGGCTAGATACACATCTTTTTCAAACCCCCTTTCCATCAGCTCCTTGCCCGAACCGCAAGCCCTGACTTTTTCCCGGAGCTGTCCTTTAAGGTCCTTATAAGCAGACAATGCCGCCTCACTCTCTGGTGAACGTGTCCCCGGCAGGTGCGATAGGATAGCCCCTGCACCCAGCAGATCCTCAAAGGCTGGCCTTAATGTATCATCGGACCATTGCTCCCCGGCGGGAATGATAGTGATCCTTTTGCCAAGACTGACGGCGAATGCCGCCACTGCCCGTGCGTTCCTTATGCTGCCGCATAGTGTAGGTTTCGAACCCGTAGCCAGGGATAAAGTCGAGCCATTGGGCGAAGGCAATACCAGCTTTGTCCCGGATGCGATACCCGTGAGTGATGCCGGCGAGAGGGAATAGCCGTCTGCGAACTTTCTTTTAAAATCTGCCAGTTCCGCGCCAAGGGATTTTGCGTACGCGATAGCCGTCTCGTCCTTCCAGCGATAGGGATAGATGATGGCGCCACGCGCCGTGGCGATGTCGACGCAGGTAGAGAACGAAAGGACATCGACAATGATGATCACATCCGATACGGGTAGCAGCTCTTTAACGCCCCGTAAGCCCCACTCTAGTTTTATGTCAAACTCCTGTTGGTCGAAGGTCATTTCAAAAGCTGGTTTTCTCGAAGATGGCCAGGCCATCTTTATTCATCAATTCCATTTTTGCCCTGACCGCATCTTTTAATTTTTGAGGGAGGGAATGAAAGGCTTTGTCCACCTCCGTACCCCTTCCCTCATCCAGGTCACTGTCCTGGTGACGGATGGCGATTTTCTGGCCTTTATAATAGATGATGAATTTGATCCTGTTGCCGTTGATCTCATCTGTGGAATGTGAACCATAGACAATTATGGGTTCGATCAGACCGTCATCGTCATAGTCCTGGAACAGACAAAATCTTGTCCACCACCAGATCGAGATCTCTGCGTTGTTCTTCAGGATGAAGTCATTTATCTCCCATGCCTTAGTCATTTTTCCATTGTCTGATCGCAGGTTGATGGCTCTGATCCGATAATGCGCCGTGTCGGGCTTCCCTTCATCAGTCGTGGAAAATGAATCGTTGCTTTCCGTCAGCACGCAAAAATATTCCCCCGACGCATCTGTATATTTAATCACACGAAAGATAAAGGAGTTGATATCAAATGCTTTCTTTACCGAATCGTTAATAATGGACGACACACGGGTCGAGGGCATCATCTCACTTGCCGTCTTATGCTGTTGGGCCAGGAGAGAGAAAGGGATAAATAAGGCCATCGAATAAAAAGTCCATAAGATATAGGTTCTCGAATGCATGTTCAGGGTTTTAAGGTTATAGGGGGACGCGCTAATGTGTCTGCTGTTTGGAATGCATGTATTCCGTAGGCGTCATATTGAACTGTTTTTGAAAGTTGCGGGCAAAATTGCTTTGGGAGCTAAACCCTACCATATCGGAGATCTCATAGATGCGATGTTCGCCCCCTGCCAGCAGCTCGGCGGCCCTTTTGAGGCGGGAGATATTGATGAGCTCGATTGGGGTCAGGTCGGAGAGGGCCTTTATTTTCCTGTACAGGGTGATGCGGCTCATCATCATGATCTTTGCCAGCTTCTCCACATCCAGGTCTACATCATCCATATTCTTCATGATGGTATCATGCAGCGTCTCCAGGAATTTCTCGTCACTGCGCGTATGGGCCATACTCTTGATATGCACGAGGGGCGAGGAGGCAAAGAACTCCCGCACCATATTACGGTTTTTCAGGAGACTGGAGATCTGTGCCAGAAGATGTTCTTTTGAGAATGGCTTTTCAATATAGGCGTCGGCGCCCAGTTCGAGCCCTTCCACCTTGGCCTGGATAGTATTTTTGGCAGTGAGAAGGATGACGGGAATATGGGAGTGATCCACGGTGGACTTGATGATCCTGCATAGCTCGAATCCATCCATCCCGGGCATCATGACATCGCTGACCACCAGCTGTATGGCCTCGGCTTCCAGCACTTTCAGAGCTTCCAGCCCATTGGCGGCTTTCAGGATGGAGTAGCGGCTGCTGAGTATTCGTTCCAGGAACTCCAATATCTCCTCTTCATCGTCGACTAATAAGATCAGTGGGAACATAAGCGGTGAATTTTATAGGTTCGAATGTGTTTTCAATTTTTAAGAACGAACCAAAGGTTCGTTGTCCGAAGGACAGACATTAACCCTTTCCAGCAAACGGGTCATATTCTAAAAGGAAATCCGTTTGCTGGAATCCTCTTGTCGGACGGCGGCTTTGAGGGCAGCACAAGCACAAATTTATTCATGCCCGGCCAAACTTGAGTCGCCGAAGGCGGTTCGTCCGAAGGACAGTCATTAGCGGTCTGCGGGAATTGGGCTGTTTTTCGCGCAGGCCAATTCCCGAACTTATTATCATCCAGGAAAAGCTGTCCTTTATGCAGCTCCACCAGCGAGCGGGCCAGGGCCAGTCCGATGCCTGTACCTTTTTGCCGGATAGTTTCCTTGAGCCGGTAAAAAGGCTCGAATATACGTTCTTTCATCTCTGGGGGTATGATCGGACCGTCGTTGGCTATTTCAATGACAATATCCTTGTCTTCACCGGAACGACCCTCGGGGTCGTTGCCCGAAGGACCGACATCAGACGTTTCCGAAAAACGGGATATATTTCTTACAGACCCCGTTTTTCGGACATATTGCGGCGGCAGCAGCCTGACATAAACATGCTCCTGGCCGTACTTTACCGCATTGCTAAAGAGATTGCTGAAGATCTTGTTGAGGGCTTCTTCATCGGCCATGGCATAGACGTCCTCCTCGGGATGCTCAAAGTGATACTGGAGGTTTTTCTTTTTGGCCAGGGCCTGGAAGCTAAGCCAGGTCTCCTGCAATACGCTTGTAATATTGACCCGCGAGAAGTCGAGGCTGAATCCCTTGGTCTCCGTCTGCCGGAAGTCGAGGATCTGTGTGACGAGGGCGATCAGCCTGTTGGTATTCCGCTCCATCGTAATGACGTCCTCTTTTATCTCGGGGAGCTCGTCTATTTTCTCCTTGAGATTTTCCGCGGGGCCTTTTATCAATGTCAGCGGAGTTCGTATCTCGTGTGCGATGTTGGTGAAGAAATCTATTTTGGCCTCATATATCTCTTTTTCCTTTTTTATTTCGGTGCGCCGGTGGTAGCTGCGGACAATATACCATACGAGGAAGATCAGCAGCAGGGAATATAGCAGATAGGCCCAGATGGTAGCCCAGAAGGGGGGAAGGACTTCCACGGCCAGCTCTTTGACCTGGCGACCCCAATGGCCGCCGACGGCTGCTTTTAGCATAAAGGTGTAGTGACCGGGAGCAAGCTTGGTAAAATAAACCTTTCGATTGGTCGGGATGCGGGTCCATGTTTTGTCGAGGCCCTTCATAAAGTAGCTGTATTCCGTCCTTTCAGGCGAGGCATAGCTCAACGCTGCGAAGTCGATGCTGAAAGAGGACTGGTCATAGGGCAGTGTGATATGGTCTGTATAGAGGGTCGACTTTTTCAGGAAGGAGCTGTCTGGGCTGATCTTTAGCTCGACGTTGTCGACCTGGAAGCCCGTGATATAGATGGCGGGTTCGAAGTCAGGCGTGACAAAGTCGCTGGGATGGAAGGTGATCATACCCCTCACACTACCGAAATAGAGCCGCCCGTCCTTGTCCTTGAACCCCGAATTATAATTGAACTGATCGTTGAGCAGGCCATTGGCCCTGGTATAAACCTTAATGGCATAATCGCCTTTATGGATATTGGCCAGCCCTTTAGAAGTAGTCACCCAATAGTCGTCGTTATTGTCCTGTATCAGCCGGAATATGAAGTTGCTGGGCATTCCATCCGCTGCGGTGAGCGTGAAGAATGTCTTTCTGTCGGGTCCCAGCCGGCAAAGCCCTCCCCCTTCCGTGGAGAACCATATATTATGGTCATCGTCCTCCGCGATGGCATTGACGATGGTGGAAGAGAGACCTTTCCCTTCGGTGGCCGTGCCTTCGAGGTGGCCCGTTTCTCCTGTCCTGGGGTCAAAGTAGAAAACGCCGCTGTTATGAGTGCCGAGCCAGAGCACGCCGTCGTGATCTTCGACTATGATGGCGACAAAGATGTTGAGCGGGATGCCGGGCAGGGGAGTGAAGTCATTTGTCTTTTCGTTGTACCAGTATGCGCCGACCGAAGTGCCCAGCGCCATTCTGCCGGAGGATGTCTTTATAAGCGTGAGAACAAAGTTGCTTTTCAGATCGCCCGGGCGGGGTCCGCCATTATAATGGCGTATGACCTTTCCCGTCCTCACATCCATGACGTCCAGTCCGTGTTCGAAAGTGCCGATCCATAGCTCGTTGCCTGTGGAGAGGAGGCCATGGATATTGGTATAGGCGATATCCTTTGGAGAGCCGGATGGCATAAAGTGCGTGATATATCCTGTCCGGATGTCGAGCTTATTCAGCCCCGCGTCCTCGGTGCCTATCCATATATTATTATAGGGGTCCTGGCATATCTCTCTGACTGCGCTGCCGCCGATGGAGCCGGGTGAGTTGTCGGGATAGTATTTTTCGAAGATAGCCTTAGCGTAATAGTTGACGCCGCCGAAATAGGTGCCTGCCCATACGCCCCCCTCTGAGTCTTTACAAAGGGAATAGACAGCATTGTCGGAGAGGGAGTAGGGATCGAGGAATTTCTTTCGGATGTTGGTGACCTTACCTGTCGTTGTATTTATTATATATATACCCGACTCGGTGGCCACCCAGAATTCGTCGTCGGAGTACTGCAATATATCCCGTACATAAATAGTGGACCCGTCAGGATTATAGGTGAGTATGTCCTTATACTGTCCCGTGGCGGCATCAAAGCTCTTCAATCCCTGGTCGTTGGTGCCGATGAGAAATCGGTTGTTGCCCGCATAGCGGATGCGTATCATCCAACGGGAGCTGGGGATAGGAGAATGGGAAAAGACATCAAACGAAGTAAAGTCTTCGGCGCCTTCGTTGTATCTCCAGATATGGCCGTTGTTGTCGCAGAACCATATCTCACCCTTCTCCGTCTTGCAGATGCAGGTGGCATAGAAATATTTTGCCTCGGGAAAATGTTTGAGCTGATGGGTGGTAAGGTTGTACCGATAGATATTGTTGAGGCTCAGGAACCATAGATTGCCCTTGTCGTCCGTCTGGATCCAGTTGATCTCTACCAGTGAGTCGATGACCCGCACCAGCTTCTCCTGTTCCTGGTCGAATCTGAAAAGGCCGTTCTGCCCTCCCGACCATAGCGTTCCATTTGGATCGCTGAAGAGACAGTAGACCATATCGCTGCCGATGGAATTGGCGCTGTTGGTGTGTGAGAATAGTTTAAAATGGTACCCGTCAAATCTGTTGAGTCAATCTTTTGTACCGAACCAAAGAAAGCCATTTTTGTCCTGTGTGGTGCAGAAGACGGTGCTGTTGGAGAGACCGTTCTCTACCTGGAAATGTCTGAAGTAGTAGGGCTGTGCGTATACCCTGCAGAGGCAGAAGATGACGAGAAGGGTTGATATGGGGATAATTCTCAAATGTAACATTTTGCAAAAATTATGATACAGAGTGAATCAGCGTCGTCGTATATAACTTCTACTTTCGACAAAGGATAAAAGTAGTCATTTGGACTGAAAAAATCCATGTAAACGTTTGCAGCCTCTATCCAAAACAACATTCGTTGTTTTCGGCGGGAGGGCTAATTATTTAAAAAACCAACAATTAATTGCTGTATGAAATCCTGCACAAGGTATTTTCTGCGCGAATTTTTCCCACCCGGGACCCTCAAAAAAGGAAGGTTGTTACTAAGCTGTCTCCTTCTTGTAATTTTTACCAGTCCCGCATTTTCTCAAGGTAAGGCTAAGATTACTGTCACCGGAACAGTAAAGGACAGCACCGGTAAGGGAATTCCCCAGGTGACTGTCACGGAGTCCGGCACTAATAACGGCACATTTACGGATGCCAATGGTAAGTTCTCCATCAAGGTTGCCAGCACAAATTCCGTGCTGTCATTCAGTTATGTAGGATACACTACCCAGCAGCAGGTAGTCGGCAATTCTACGGACCTTTCCGTATCGCTGACACGTAACAGCAGCGACCTTTCAGACGTAGTGGTCGTAGGTTATGGCACGAGGAAAAAGGAATCGATTACTGCGGCCATTGCCACGGTGACATCCAAGGACATCGACAGGGTGCATGGCGGCAGCACGGTGAGCACTGCTTTGGCCGGTAAGCTGCCGGGTGTCACATTCCGTCAGGCGGAAGGCCGCCCGGGCGCCAGCGCCAGCATCCAGATCCGCAACTTCGGTCCTGCACTGTATGTCATCGATGGTGTACAACAGGACGAAGGCCAGTTCAACAACCTGGCGCCGAATGACGTAGAAAGCATTACGGTACTGAAGGACGCTTCCGCGGCCATTTATGGTGTACGTGCGGGTAACGGTGTTGTGGTGGTGACCACTAAGAAAGGTAGTACAGGCAGGAACTCCATCAATATCGATGCGTACAATGGCTGGCAAAGCTTTTTCAGATTCCCCAAGGTGTTGAACAATACTTACGACTATCTCTATTATAAGGCGGATGCCGAGATGAACAGCTACGGCAGCACCAGTACAACACAGGCTGTACTGGACGAAGCCAAGAAAGGTCAGGGGCAATACAGGAGCTTTGACTGGAGAAAATATGTGCTGGGCAACAATGGCGCCCCGCTGCAATCCGTCAACGTGAATATCAATGGCGGTAATGACAAGGTAAACTATTATGTATCCGGTACAAATCTGTATCAGAACTCTGTACTGGGCAAGCAATACAATTTCAATCGTACGAATATCCAGTCCAACGTGACGGCCAAGCTGTCCACGGGACTGAAAGTTGGTTTTGATATCAATGGCCGTGTGGAGACAAGGCAGAACCCTGGCGTACCCGGTGGTGATGACTATTTCCTGGCCCGTCTGGCTGTACTGCGTAATACGCCGATGGAAAGACCGTATGCTAATGATAACCCACTGTACCTGAATGACCTTGGACCACACCTGGAGTCCAACTATGCCTTTTTGAACAATCAGCTGTCGGGCCACCTGCGCAGCGACTGGCGCGTGATCCAGACAAACTTCCACATCGACTACGATATCCCTGGTGTAAAAGGATTGTCGGTGAGAGCGCTGGGCTCTTATTATTTTGCCGACTATCTGGAAAATAACCAGGAGTATACTTACAAGGCATACACGTATGTGGACAGCAACCAAACCTATAAAGTTACGGGTGGCAGCACGAACCCCTGGCGTGACAGGGAGCAGATCAAGAATGTCAATACGGACGTTCAGCTGCAGGTCAATTATTCGAATACATTCGGAAAGCATACCATCGGCGCTACGGTCGTGGCAGAAAGGATCAACAACCACTACCTGCGCAACTGGCTGCATGCTTCGCCGCAGTCCAACTATCTGCCGCTGGTGACTTTTGCGATCATGGACCAGTACCAGGATGCGGATCAGACACAGACGAGGACAGGTTATATCGGCCGCTTCACCTATAGCTATGGCAACAAATATTTCTTCGAAGCTTCTGCCAGAAGGGATGCTTCTTATCTGTTCGCTCCAGGCTACCGGGTAGGTTATTTCCCCGGCTTCTCCGCAGGCTGGAAAGTCACGGAAGAGGGCTGGTTCAGGGACTTGCTGAACAACAATTATACAATATTGTCTGACCTGAAGTTGAGAGGATCTTATGGTATCCTGGGGGATGACAGACAGCTCAACAGCACCAACGCTATCCTGCCCGACTTCACCTATTTACAAGGGTATAACTATGGTACGGACAATGGCGGGAACCTGCTGACGCCTGCGATCCTGAATGGCGCTACCATTACTGCCAGCCGTGACAGGGGCGCTCCTTACACCACTGTATCGTGGATGAAGGACAAGCACACCGACATAGGTATGGACTTCGGCTTGCTGAATGGCCGTCTGACCGGTACGTTCGACTGGTTCTACCGCAAACGTACGGGCATACCCGGATCGAAGAACGACGTAGTCGTACCGCTGGAACTGGGTTATTCCCTGCCTCAGTATAACGTAGGCTCGGATGCGCAGTACGGTGAGGAAGGATCATTGACTTATAATGGCAGAGTGAAAGAGGTGGGCTTTACCATCACCGGCAACCTGGGTTTCACCCGGAACAAATGGCTGCACAGCTACAACCCCGTGTTCCTGAATTCGATGGATCAATACTATGCTTCGAAGGAAAACCGCTTCACCAACACCGGCTGGGGATATATCTGTATCGGCCAGTTCCAGTCACAGACACAGATCAACAGCTACAAAGTGGATATCGATGGACAGGGTAATAAGACCTTGCTGCCTGGCGACCTGATCTATCAGGACGTGAATGGCGACGGGAAGATCGACGGCCAGGATTCACGCCCCATCGGGTTTGGATACGGTACACAGCCCCAGATCAACTTTGGCTTCAGCATTGCCCTCAACTACAAAGGTGTTGACTTCCATGCCGACTTCTCCGGTGCGTCAGGCTATACCTGGTATCAGAACTGGGAACAGCGCTGGGCATTCCAGAATAACGGCAACCTGAACGCTATTTTCAAGGACAGGTGGCATCGTCAAAATATCTATGATCTGAACAGTCCCTGGGTGGCTGGTAAGTATCCCGCGAACAGATACAATCCCGCCTTCTCACACAGTGACTATGCAACGCAGTCTACTTTCTGGCTGCATAACGTGACAGCGTTCAGGGCCAGGACGATAGAAGTAGGATATTCACTTCCCCCATCCGTCATAAGAAGGGCAAGGATACAGCGGTGCAGGGTCTATGCGAATGTGTACAATGCATTCTCGATAGACAACCTGTCGAAGTTCAATGTTGACCCTGAAACCATCGACGACAATGGTCTGCAGTTCCCGCAGAACAGGGTGATCAACGTAGGTATCAAT
>Ga0105237_10005463_pt1 | contig 14336 bp, 7 predicted proteins | sample KBSC24metaG_FD_81520 | JGI IMG/M metagenome (GOLD analysis project Ga0105237, IMG submission 81520) | Corn rhizosphere microbial communities from Kellogg Biological Station, Michigan, USA - KBS C2-4 metaG | ecosystem: Host-associated > Plants > Roots > Rhizosphere > Soil | place: Michigan, USA... | reverse complement strand
TGTTTACACGTATTTTCCGGTCAGCAAATTCCTTGGCGAAGTATCGGGTTAAACCCTCGGTTGCAGCTTTCAGCGCACCGTAAACGGCAACGCCGGGAAATGCAAACCGTGCCAGGCCAGATGAAATATTGATGATCTGGCCGCCGTCGACGATGAAGGGCAGCAGCTTTTGCGTCAGGAAGAATACGCCTTTGAAGTTAACGTTCACTAGTTGGTCGAACAGTTCTTCGGTTGTATCTTTAATTAATGTTCGCTGGGCAATACCCGCATTATTAACGAGATAGTCGAAGCTTTCCCGTCCCCATTCTGTATTAAGCACTTGCAAGACCTGGTCACAGAAATTACTAAACGATTGCGTATCCGCTGAATTGAGCTGCAATGCGACTGCCTTTCCACCGTGGTTGTTGATCTCATCAGCCACGGCTTGTCCCTGCTGGGGTTGACTGTTATAAGTAAGGATAACGCCAAGGCCGCGTTTTGCCGCATTCAAGGCAATGCTTTTTCCTATTCCCCGGCTACCACCGGTTACCAGGACGATTTTCGATTGTTGATCTGTTGTGTTCATAATTTTAATTTTTTATAACACAAAGTTCTATCTTCCGATCGCCGCGCGCTTATACATTTAAGGGCAAGAGTTATACATTTCTCTAATAAGGGCTTAAATCGGCTGGTGTCATCTTCAGGTTAAAAGGAGTGGTTTTGCTGGATAACATAGTGTAATTAGTTACGAAATCCTCATTACCCCCCCCTGAGGTGTGAAAGGAGGTGCAGGTTTTTTTGGGGGGGAGTGTCCGGGGAGGGTGGAGATTTCTTTTGATAATTACACATTTGCCCATGAATTCCTTGTGGCAGTTTATAGGTATATTATGGACAATGCTTATCTTTCGGGACGATAACAAATTGACAGGTTCGGCCGTTTAGAACATTTATGATTCTCCTATGAATACACCCTATACCCGGCAGCTTAATTGCGGCAATATTTGTTTTTTATTACTCTCCTGCTTGTTGCTATCCACCCGGACCGCGCAGGCTCAAACCCCTGATGCAAAAGTGACTGCCTTGCTCAAGGCGGAAATGCAGGCCCGTCATATTCCGGGTTTGCAATTGGTCGTGCTCCGGCACCGCCAGATCATTTTGACGCGGGAGTTGGGGGTAGCCAGCCTGGAATTTAACGTGCCTGTCAGTTCCGGCACGCTTTTCTCGATCAACTCCATTGCCAAGGTATTCACCGGTACGGCGGTTATGCAACTGGTGGAGCAGGGTAAGATCAAACTCGACGATTCTGTTTCTCGTTACCTGGATGACTTGCCCACCGCCTGGCGTCCGGTTACCGTACGGCAACTGTTAAGCCATACTTCAGGCTTGCCGGATATTGAGGACGATTCCACCGACGGGCTGGTTGGTGGTAAAGGGGAAACGACCGCCTGGCGCGTAGTAAAAAAACTGCCGCTGATCTCCAGGCCGGGCGAAAAGTTCAATTACATCGCGACCAATTACCTGCTGGCGCAGCGGATCATTGAGCGGTTAACCGGACTGCCTTTTGAAAACTATATCCGCAGGAGACAATGGAACCCGGCCGGACTGCACAAAACGGTCTATGGCAATTCGGACGAAGTAGTACCACAGAAATCGCCGACCTATTCTTATTACCGGCTGGACAGGGATAAAGGTGAGCGGGTGCTGACCAAAACGCTGCACCAGGTCAATGAGATCTTTCCTTTAAGCAACCGCGCCGATGCGGGCGTATTCAGCACGGCGACCGAAATGGCGCACTGGCTGCTGGCGCTGGAAAATGGGAAATTACTGAAACGGCAAAGCATCAAAACCATGTGGACGCCGGTAAAGCTCAACAACGGAACATACGACGGCTTTGACCCGCCCTACAACGCCTATGCTTTAGGCTGGCCGATAGCCGTCCGTAAAAAACACCCCGCGGTTGCATCAATGGGTGGCGGACGGGCATTCATACTGAACTACCCGGACGAGGATCTGTCAGTGATCCTGTTCACCAACCTTACAGGCTGTTCACCAGAGGTAATCGCTGAAAAAATCGCGGCTATATATTTAAACAGTCAATAATCATCTCATGGCATCCGGGAGTAATCAACTAACTAATGATACATTCAGATTTATTTACGCGCCATCTCGACCATTTGCACCACTTCTTCTGCTGCGGCTTCATTTTTGCCTTCAAAACCAGAAAGTTTAAAGCGAATCTTACCCTGTCCGTCAATGATAAATTTAGCCGGTATGCCGTCAATCCCAAACGCATCAGCGGCTGGACTACGCTTGGTAACTGGATCTCTTGGATCCATATAGAGATCAAACTTGTAATCGCGCTTACTCAGGAAGTTTTTTGCATCTGCCAGAGGGTTTGGCTCATTTTCCCAGGTATGGATGAATAGGAATTTAACATTAGGGTCATTGGCATATCTATTTACCGCCATTTGCATCGCGGGAAATGAAGCCACACAAGGCCCGCACCAGGTAGCCCAAAAATCCAGTACAATGGTTTTACCTTTAAAATCTGCCAAGGAGATGACTTTTCCATTTGCATCTGTTACTGTAAAATTTGGTGAAGCTTCATTAATCATCAATTTTGAAACGTCGCTTTTGATTTTGTCAATAAAAATTTTTTTCAATTCGGCTATATAAGAATCAACATCCTTACCGGGGTTTAATTTTGTATAACCATTTTTTACCTGTTCAATATACCTTTGATCGAACTTACCCTCTTTCACTGCTTTTTCCAAAACAGGTAATGCTTCCTCATATTTGCCATTTAAGCTAGATAAAAACGCATAATTTTCAATCAGTTCGCTATCTCTGTTTTTTATGCTGTTATAGGCTTCCGAGGTATATTTATATGCCTCATCATTTTTACCGGCATTGAAAAGTAACTTACCATAGAGGTTAATGTAATCGTCATAGGCTGCTTTCGGATCAATCTTTAGAGGTTCTATTAAGGCTGTCTTACCTTTCATCTTTTTTGCTTCTTCTAATTCTTCAGTCGCAAGTTCTAATGCTTTAGTGTTATCAATTGCGGCCATAAGTTCAATTGCCATTACTAAGGCCCTCACCTTAAATACAGGATCCTTCATCGAATTAATGTGTTGAAGAACTTTGGTTGCATCTGGAACTTCAGCATATGCGCTGGACAACAAACTCTTCTCCATATCAAGGTTGAGGTTTGGATAGGCTTTTATCAACGATTGGAGATGTATTTCCATGTCTGGTATTCTTTTTAATTTTAAAAATGACACCATCCTCATCATTCTCGCATGCTGACTTTGAGGAAATTTTTTTTGCAGCGTTTTAATTAAGGCTTCTTTTTTAGCTGCATTCTTATCATAGTATTGGATTAATAACATCAGATCTTCATCTGTACCATTTTCTAAGGCTTTTATCTTTTTCTGGCGAAGCGTTACATTTTTTTCACTCTTTAATGCCTTTAACTTTGAATCATCCCCCGCATCTTCTCTTTGTTGCGCCATCATGCTTAAGGAACTAAGCATCAAAATAGCTAGAATTATTTTTTTCATGTTATTTCTGTTATTTAATATTTTCCTTTAAAAATTTTCCAAGTACAGCTACAGGCATAACGATACTTGAAGTTCTGCTTCGCCTGGCGATGTTTAATCCGTAAAACTGTCCGTCGATGTCGAACACAGGACTACCGCATTCATTTGCCTGAATAGCCGCGTCATGGACCAGCACATTTTTAAAACCATCAGAACGAGCGCTTCGTCCTCCGGGGTATTCAAATGAAACGTGTCTCACCGTAGGTTGTGCTTCAAGATATAAGCTAAATTGCATTGGACGGCCGGCTCTGATAATATCCAGCGAAATGGAGTCACCCGCTATATATCTGCCAAATTCATTGTCGTAATCCGACGCCGTATTCACAGTTACCCCGTTAATTTTGATCACCTGATCTTTTTCCTTCAGCAAAGAAGCAACTGGGCTATTTTTGTCAATTCTGCTAATTGTTATTTTACCATCCTGATAAGCTGCGCCTGCCCCCAGATATCCTATACTGGTATTCAGCGGCATATTGGTATAAGCAGCACTCAGTACACCAACTTTAGTTGAATCTTTCCCCAATGCAGAAACCAGGATCTTACCCAGATCCTTTTGCCTGAGATCAGGATTTTCAGTATTGGACTCTAGCCTGATACCACCGTCAACTTTCTCGGCAACTTTTAACAAAACCAGATCATTATCCATTTCTCTCTTCAGAATTTTAGCAGGGAAAGTACCGTCACTCATTTTAAGTACCGGATTGCTGCCAACCATTGAACTTTTACTGATGATATACGTAGCACCGCCAAAATCGATCAAAGTACCGAGGATAGAAAGCTGTTGTACTCCACGGTTACTTTTAAGCTCAACCACGCTCTTTTTATATTCATCTGAAATCCCAGCAATCTTTTCAAGCTCTGGAACAATCTCCATCGATATGGGAGTTGCCAAAGCCGGCAGGTGATCAGCTATAGGTAATTCTTTGTAATCCTTCGCGATGTTAAGTGCAGTCCAGTATTTTAAAAAATGATCAGCCGGAACATCATAATTCTGGGCTTCATTTTCTTTGATCCAGCTGTGTATACCGACCACGCGACCAAGTACATCAAATAAAGGGCCTCCGGAATCTCCAGGTTCCATTTTCGCCGATGATTCTATAAAGCCATCAGATAAATCTATATCTGAGATTCTCCCAAAACGCACATTTGGCATTTGTTTATAGAATGCTCCCGGATAAGAAATGCTGATCACCGGTTGATTCAATTTTAATTCCTTGCTCGGGGCCATTTTAGCGAAAGGCCATTTCCCAGGCTTCAGAATTTTAATCATTGCCATATCATAATCTTTTGTCTTGTCCTGCAATCCGATCCGACCCAGACCAACTGCGACACGCTTACTTCCGTCTGGAAAAGAAACCATATACACCTGATCAGGCATCGCCGCATGTGATACCGTAAGAATATGGCCTTCAGCGGAAACGATTACTCCGGTGAAGCCGCCTGCTTCATCTATGCCTTCCTGAACTTTATTCTTCAAAGTATCCCATTCAATAATGTACACACTGGTGGCCATTGCCTTATCCACGCAATTGGCCATTAGCTTTTCAATATGTTTTGCTGCTGGTTTATTCTGACTGCAACAATTTAAATAGGCAAAGCAAAGCACACAGAGTACACTCAGTTTTAAATTCTTCATTTTAATTTTGGTTAGTCAGTCAGTACTACTTGCCTGATGAACGTGCTTTAGTAAGCTCTACCATCGCTTTTAATTTATAAAACTCTTTATCGTCTGACCCCGCGTAGCCTATCCCTGTTTGATTGATATTTCCTTTGGCATCAATGATAAATTTCTGAGGCGTACCCAAAGCACCCAAAGCTTTGAAAATGGCTTCATCGTTATCAAATAACACATTGAGTTTATAGGCTTTCTTATTCATATATGGCTTTACAACATCCTGGGTCTCACCCTCATTAATAACAAATAGCTGGAAGGGTTCATCTTTGTAAAAATCAGTAGCCCGTTCGAATGCAGGAAATGCCGCGATACAAGGTTTACAAACTGTACTCCAAAAATCAATCACGACTATTTTTCCCTTGTAATCAGACAACTTAACGGCCTTACCATTCATGTCTGTCAAAGTAACATCAGGTGCAGGTTTCGTGTCTGCAATCCATGCTTTCTCTACCTCCTTTGCAATTTTCTGGTAAGCTTCGTCTTGCAGTGCAGCGATATATTTTTCCACTCCCGAATCATTACCCTTGGCTTTCTGATAAACTGCTTTTAAGGTGACTAGCGTCTTAGGTGTTGAGATGGCACTACGCACTGCATTAGATAAGGTATCTAATGCACGCTGGTGCTCACCGGCTGCAGATAAGATTGCACCAAGACGATTGAGGTAATTGGCCTTACTATTTCTGAAATAAGGAATGTCTCTGAACGTTTCACCATCACCAGACTTTTTAATATTCTTCATCGCTAGATCGATATTTCCGAGGCTGGCGTTAGCCATCGCGTTTACCTCAAGCAAAACGCTAGTCCGTCCAAACGTATCGTCGTGCATTTTCTTTTGTATCTCAGCTAAGATTTGTTTGGAAATCTGTTCCACTACAGCAATATTTTTATTGTCGTCCACCCAATACTCCAGCAGATTGCTCAGATCAAATAACTGGAGTGCGGTAAACTTAGGATTGGTGCTTTTATAGAATTTATATTTACCAATATTTCCTTTAATCAACCAATCTACTGCAAGCTGCGCACGGAAACTATTATATTGATCTGGCTTAGCAGGATCGGCAGGACGCTTCGCGATCAAGGCATTATAAAAACGCTCTTCATCTTCTACCTTCGCAATTGCACTGAATTCTTTAGCAAGCGGCTGTGGTGTCCGCTGGGCGTAGGCCGAGCCAGCACACAATAACAATACTAAAATTAGCTTTTTCATCTGTATAAATTTGTTTTTAATGGTGATGAAGCTATCATGATTCATTAAACGGTGTGATTTTGAAAATCATGATGGTTTCATAGGTGTTGTTTAACTGCGTGCTTTGATGATTTCAACCATGGCTTTTAACTTGTAGTATTCCCGATCGGTAGAACCCGCATAACCTGTAGCGAAGAACCTGATATTTCCTATTGGGTCGAAAACAACTTTAGAAGGCGTTGCCCTAACATCGTACATCTTGTTCTCTTCATCCTGCAACACATCAAGTTTAATTGGCTTTTGTGCTGCAAATGCTTTAACTGTCGAATTCTCCTCAAAAACATTCACGACGAACATCTGGAATTCATCCTTCTTATAATCGGCAACCACCTTCTCGAAACCGGCAAAAGCAGCTACACATGGTGTACAGCCAGTAGTCCAAAAATCTATCGCCAATATTTTTCCCTTATAGTCGCCAAGATTAACCATTTCCCCTGCCAGATTTTTCATACTTACTTCTTTAACAGATTTTGTTGCACGGAACGTGATTAGCAGTTTCTTTGCATCACTTGGATCAGGAAAAGTTCCGTCAAGTGTCTGTTTTGGAGAAGAAATGTACGATTTCTCAACTTCCTTATAATATTTCTGGTAAGCTTCGGCTTTCAGTGATTTGAGATAATCTTCAAATCCGTTATCCGTGCCTTTAACTTTCTTAAAAGCTTCTTTAAACGTTGCAACCATGTATGAGTTGGATTCTGCTTCTTTAAAAGCCTTCTCCAGCATATCAAATGCCTGCTGATTTTCCCCGGCAGCCAGCATCACTATTGCGTGGCGATTCAGGTAATTGGATTGTCCATCTTTAAAATACTTTGTTAACCGATCTGCACTAGACTTATCTGCATTGGATTTTGCGATCATTTCCTTTGCCACAATTACATTTCCCAGCTTCGCATTTGCCCCGGCATTTACCTCTAACAAAACCGCAGGTCTCATTGCCATCGCCTCAATTGTACCTTTGGCTAAATCAGCTAAAAGCTCTTTTGAAATTTTCTCCACATTAGCAAAATCTTCCTTTTCGTCAAAAAGTTTCTCCACTGCATACGAAAGGAAAAGAGCTTGTCGGAAATTAAATTTAGGTTTGGTCGCTTTATAAAATCTGTAACGCTCTACATTGCCCTTGGCTAACCATTGTAGGGCCAGTTCGGCACGAAGATCATTTAACGCAGTAGGCTCGAGACTTCCAGCCGGTTCTTTAATAACTTCATTATATTTCTTTTCCTGGTCTTCAACCTTCTCAATTAACATAAATTGGCTGATGCCGTACTTGGCTTTTTTCGCAGATTGCTGCGCCCAGGCTGAGCTGGAAATCAACAGCAACAATAGTATTTTTTTCATGTGTATGTATTTATACTTATATCTATTTAATCAGTTCAGCAAGTCTTTCATGTAAAGCCTTACCTCTTAAATCTTTGCCCACAATCTTCCCATTTGGATCAATCAATACGTTGGCTGGGATGCTGGAAATGTTATACAGTTGTGTGACTTCGCTTTTGGAGGCTTTGAAGTCACACACCTGCTTCCAGGGAAGTTTGTCCTCGGCGATCGCTTTCAGCCATAGATCTTTTTTCTCATCTAACGACACGCCCAGTACCTGGAAATTTTTGCCTTTATATTTTTCATAGGCAGCCAGTACATTCGGGTTTTCCGCACGGCAGGGTACACACCAGCTTGCCCAAAAATCTACCAACACATAACCACCTTTGTAGGAGGAGAGTGACACGGCTTTTCCGTTGGTGTCATTTAAAGTAAAATCAGGTGCAGTCTGGTTGCCTGAAACTGCCAGTTTTGCCTGATCTAATTTTGGTTTCCAACCCAATACCTTTTCTGAATTCTGCATTCTTTTGCTAAGGTTATTATACATCGGCTCAATAAGCTTCGGGTTTATTGAACTTTGCGTGAACAAATCCATGAGGTCGACACTCATGTAGCTATCCGGAAACTGTTTCACCATATCGGAGATCAACACTTCGTAAAATTCCATTCCGCCATTGGCTCCGTTTAGCGCCTTACTCCTGGTTGCGGCTTCTTTGGCATAAAATTCCCATGCTTTTTGTTCCTTACCGCCACCGGCGTAAGAAGCTATACCTGCTGTATCAAATGAGATATCGATGTTACCGTCTAAATAAAATAGCGCCACGTTTTTCATTCCTCCTTCTTCTCCCGACTCAGATCTACGTGCCTTTTCACCCGCCGGACGGGGAATAATTAAATTCAACTCTGTCAATTGCGGCCTTTGGATTTTTCCTTTGAATTCAAATTTCCCGTCTTTGACGTCTGTGGTATCTGCAGCGTATTTTCCGCCTTTGTCATCGGGTGGATATGACATTACCGCGCGGGTAGCTTTATGGGTAGCAGGTATCTTTCCCTTTATCGTATAACTTGTTTGTGCATTTGATAATGCAGGCAGTAGTAAAGCAACTGCTATCGCAATTAATCTATTCATAATTTGATTTATTTTAATTGTTCTCTTCTAAACCATTGCTTTCGTTTAGCATACGTTCACCAAATTTCAGGGCAAAGCGTTCTGGTTTAAGCGAATAAGTAGAAACTTCCCCTCCATCGGCACCATATATCTTGTGTGTATAAATAACGTGATCCTTATAAACAGGATCTTGCGAAAGACGACGCATATCTAACCAACGCAGACCGGTGATGGCAAATTCACGAATACGCTCATCTAAAATAAAACGCACTAGCGCCTGTTGGTTTGAAGCAACAGCAGACGGTACCGTTGCAGCTGTTCCGGAAATTCTTTTTTTCCGCAAAATTTCTAAATCAGCGACAGCTCCTGTTAAATTACTTGCACGAGCGTTACACTCCGCACGCATCAAATACATATCAGCTAAAGTGGGACCAACATCCATTCCGGTAAAAAATCCGGACGTTCTGCGTCTCATTCCATTGGGATGAACCTCGGTTGAGAAAAGTTCAAAAGGTGAATATAAATTCAAGCGTCTGTCAGCTGACACATACAAACCAGCGGTACGGGGACTGAAAACAAATGCGTCAACCGATTGAAACTGGAACCAGCCTGCTGTGATATTATAAATAACCTCGGTATTATTAGCTGCTAGCGGTTCATTATCGAGACCTAAACCGCTATCAGGCAACCATGAACCCGGTGCATCCGGATTGTCAGGATTGAGGACAACCGAATAGTCGTATAATTCTATTCGAACTGCAGCTTTAGAGCGTTCCAGGAAAGCTGCATCTACATGTAATTTGGCTGCCGGATAATTATTCATAGCCATATAAACTCTTGCCAGATAGAATTCGGCTACCAGCTTTGAAATTTTTCGCCGATGCGTAACAATTCCCAAATCAGGTAAAGCTTCCGTTAAATCCTTAATCACTAAATCATAACCTTGCTGTAACGTTTCCCGCTTAAAATTCTTTTGATTTACATCTGCAATAGTCAGGTTGGGAATGCCTAGATCTGTAGTGGCAGTAGCAGCATTATAGGGTTTTGTGAAATCAGACAGGAACATAAAATTACAGATAGCCCTACCCGTTTTGGCTTCTGCCAATATCGCGAGTTTTTGTGCTTCAGTTCCTCCCTGCGAGGCCATTACCTCGTTGATTATCTTATTAAAAAGGTAAAGCTTACGGATATAATTACTTTCTTCTGTAATTTCATCGGGTACTTGATCCGCATCATAAACCCGGTCTTCATATCTGAAAAGACGTTGCATCCTTCGGTTAATAAGGCCGCTCATCCCATCAAAATAGGGTTGTAATCCGGAAACTTCATCGCCTCTGTATACACTGGCGTTAAAACTACTTGTCAAATAATTTGCATTGAGGAGCTTTTCATAATCCGCAGTAGTTATCGCAATGGTTTGGCCTTTAGGTACAACCTCCAGAAATTCCTTTTTACAGGAACTCTGTGACAAGATTGTTGTAAAGAGTATTAAGCCTACTATATATATATTAAAAATTTTCATATCCTTCGGTTTGTTAATAATTAAAAGGTAATATGGGCACCCAGACTAATTGTACCCTGTGCATTACGGATAGAACCAGTAAATTCCGGATCCATACCCTCATGATTAGCTGTCCATAACAACAGATTATTTACCTGAAGCCTGAAAGAAATAGCTTGTGCATTAATTTTCTTCGCCACAAGTTCTGGTAAACTGTACGACAGAGTAATGTCCCGAAGTTTTACATAGGAGGCATTCAGCATAAATCGCTGAGAATTGATGTAATAGCTTAAATTACGGGCACTGGCAAGTTCACCTGAAGGAACATATCTCGGAATATCAGTCCTGTTTTCATCACCGGGAACTTTCCAACGGTCTAAGAAACCCAGTTGTAAATCATTCTGCCCAATGATTTGCTCGTTGGTTGTAGGATTTCGGTTACTCCTCATAACATGCCCACCATTGTAAACCATACTCGCACTTAATCCAAAAGATTTGTACTGGAAATTATTCTGTAATCCACCAGACCAAACAGGCTGTGTAGTTCCCATATATAGGATATCTTCTGGTAATGCCACATTAATTTCTGAAGTAACACTGCCGTCGGCACGTCTGATCTGTGGATCGCCAACCGAATTTAAACCGCCATAATTATACACAAAACTCGCATCTAATGGGTAGCCAACAAGTCTGTTGGTACCAACTAAGGCTTCACCTGTAGCAGGTGCATTTTCCTTAAGTAAGGTTAGTTTATTTTTGTTATAACTAAATGTAAAACCACTACTCCAGGTAAAATTCCGGGTTATGATATTTGTAGAAGTTAAACCAATATCGATTCCTTTATTCTCCATATTTCCATAATTACCAATTACATTGTCATATCCAGTAAGCGGTGAAGTAGATAGCGCACCGATCAAATCTGTGGTCTTTTTTATATAACCGTCAACAGATCCGCTCAGCCTGTCTTTAAATATTGAAAAATCTATACCTGCATTGTACACCCGGGTACTTTCCCAGGATAGTTTGGTATTTGCTGGGGAAGACAATATAAATCCAGCTCCTGTTACATAATTGGGATCATTTTGTGCAGATAAAATATCATAAGAAGCTGCCGCCCCGGCAAATGGCGCATTGCCGGTAATGCCATAAGTTAAGCGAATATCTAATCTGTTTAACCAGTTAAGAGGCTTCATAAAGTTTTCGGTACCCAGAGCCCATTTACCTCCGATGCTATATACTGGTCTGTTTTGAGCTGATTTATCCCTTCCAAATAAATTACTTTCATCAATTCTCCAGGTTGCGTTCAAAGTATACTTTCTATCGAAGGTATAACCCAGATTGGCATAATATGAAGTCGTTCTTGCAATACGTCCTTCGCCACCGCCAACGTTGTTTTCGGGAAGTTCTACTGACCCTGCTACAGCTCCGTTAATTCCAGCCGCTAACTTGGCCAAATCTACGGGTCTTGAAGTCTGCAATTGATCATCCCATCCATAATAAATACCGCTCGTAGTGACTGGTGTGCTACTGGTTGCCTGTTGACCGGCCATAAGGGACAACTGATGTTTATCCCAATCACGGTTATAGAACAATTGATTTCGCAAAGTCCATTCTTTTGATGCACTGGTATTCACGTTTAATCTGCCGCCAATTGCAGGGATGTTGTAAACCGGAATGACAGTGGAGTTTGCAGCCTGCGTGAACCGCATAACCTGTATCCTCATATCATAGTTGTTCTGATCCTGCACTGCTCTGGTGTTGGTGTTGCTAACATTGTAACCATAAGTGCCTTGAAAACCAAGACCTTTTATAACACTTACTTTAATTCCCCCTACTAACCTGGCATACAGGCCATTAGTTGTAGTGTATGCCGTGCTTTGTTCAAGGAGGGGATTATAACTTAAATCAATCCGGCTTTTTGACTGGTAAATGGTTCTGAGGGAATCAGGAAGGACAATGTTACCTTCATCAGCTGGTATCCCTTTTAAATAATTAATGTTTAAAGGATTACCATTTGCATCCTTAAACATTTGATAAGGAACAATGTTACGAGCAGGACTATAGGTATTCCCTACTCTTGTTACTGTATTTGTAAGGTCGGCATTTACCGAAACCGTAACTCTTTTACCCAATACAAGATTGTTATTTAAATTAATTTTATATTGATTATTCTCCGTTCCCGGAGTGTTATTCTGGGTGCCGATATGATTTATCGATCCATAAAAGGTATGTACCGGTCCGCCACCAGAAACTGAAATTGTTTGGTTTAAGGTAGCCGCATCACGAACAAAAAGGTCAGCAATTTGGTTGGTATTCGATAGATGAGCTAAACTATCTAGTTTAAAATCAGCTTGTGCCTGGCTAATCTTGTTTCTGGCACGATCGTATTGAATTTTTAGATGTGGCAAAGAACCAAAATTTTGTGTAACTGTTTTATAGTTTTTGTTGAATAATAAATACTGTGGAAACAATTCCCTATTCAACGCGATAAACTGCTGGGAATTTAGCCTTGGCACGTAATCAAGATTGGGCCGGCCTTGAAAAGCGTAATATCCATCATAATCGATTTTCAGTTTATCACCTGCCTTACCCTTTTTGGTAGTAATAACAATTACACCATTTGCAGCTTTGGCTCCCCAGATGGAAGCGGAAGTAGCATCTTTGAGAACAGTGATGTCGTCTACATCCTGCATATTCACCTGGGTAATATCTCCGTTAAATTCGATTCCATCAATAACAATTAAGGGTGTAGTTGAGGTAAGAGGTGCAGTACCAGGAGTAAGGATTGGAATTGAACTTTGGCCACGTACCAATAAGCCCGCACGCCCGCCCTCCATATCGGCAGCACTCGTTTGGTTAATCGCCTGGGCGTTAACCAATAGCCCAGGAACCAAGCCTTCAAGACGCTGAAGAATATTTGGCGTATTGGTCCTGTTCTTCATTACCTTCATATTAGGCTTAGCGAATGATCCGGCCGCACGCTCTCTTGAAATTTGTTCATACCCTGTATTAAATTTAATTTCAACTTCATCCAGTTTTCCTGTTGAAGGTTGCATCTTTATAGTTCCAAGATCCCTGGCTGCATTAAGTTGTATTGGCTGATAGCCAATATAAGCGATCATTACTGTTGAGTTATCACTTACATCCCGCAAATAAAACTCCCCCTTTTCATTGGTGGTTGTCTTGTTATTGGAATCTTCAACAAATACCGAAGCCCCGATAAGAGGCTTTCCATTTTCATCAATGACTTTTCCGCGAATATCTATATTTTCAAATACAGAGATGGCTTTGTCCAATAGTGAAGGTTCACTTTGTTTCTTTATGGTCACAATTTTACCATCAATCGTGTAAGTTAAGGACGAGCCGGCCAGTACTCTTTTCAGCGCTTCGTTGATGCCTGCGTTCTTTAAACTTATATCAATCGATTTGTTCCGAGGAATAATTTTTCCCTCATAAAAGAAATCGTATTGACTCTGCTTCCTGATCTCTTTCAAGAGTGACTCCAAAGTAGCATTTTTCCGGTTGATGGTGATTTGCTGGCCGAAGGTAGCTGCGCTAACCTGCAGAATGGATGCTATTAATATTACGGTGGTTAAGCGCATAATCAGCATGAGTTTTGAATAGGGGGGTACGTACGCGGCCCCGTATTTGTTAGAAATTTTATACATTTGTTTAGTTTGGTTTAATTACAGCATTCCTAACTTTCGACGGGCAGGTTGCTGTAGTTGATATTTAGTTAATTCCAAGCTGTCCAGTTCCAACACAGTTGGGACTGGTTTCTTTTTTCAGGTGTTATGGTAGATTTTTATACATGTTGGTTGGTTTAGGTGGATACTTAGGTTTATTTAAAATAGTTCAGTCAATTTTGCTTCCAGTTCTTTTCCATGTAAATCCATAGCTATAATGTTTCC
>Ga0105237_10005462_pt1 | contig 14336 bp, 10 predicted proteins | sample KBSC24metaG_FD_81520 | JGI IMG/M metagenome (GOLD analysis project Ga0105237, IMG submission 81520) | Corn rhizosphere microbial communities from Kellogg Biological Station, Michigan, USA - KBS C2-4 metaG | ecosystem: Host-associated > Plants > Roots > Rhizosphere > Soil | place: Michigan, USA... | reverse complement strand
GACGGCTTGAACCGCGCCCGCGAAGTGTTAACTCATTTCGTCGAAAACCAGATGGCGTCTAACGACCGGGTCGCCATTGTTTCCACCACCGGCCAGATCGGTTTTCTCCAACAGCTCACCGATTTGCTGAGATGGACACTCTTTCGCGATTGGAGGGTTTGCTGCGGTCAAGCATTCCCGTTGCCGGGCGTAAGGTTTTGTTCTTCATATCAGACGGTTTTGTTGTAGATGCGAAAAGGTCGAGTGGCTCGGATGTGATGCGCCGCGCAGTCAACGAAGCCGCGCGAGTGGGTGTTGTGATCTACAGCCTGGGCACGCGCTCGAGCTCCCTTGGTCCAGGCGTTGATGCGTCCAGTACTAGCTACCCGGATTTTTCGCCAAGAACTGCGGGTAGATCGCTCGTTGAGAGCAAGATGCCACAAGAACCGCTGGACACGCTCGCCGACGAGACTGGCGGGCGGGCGTACCTTAATCCCAACACGCTCGACGATGGAATCGCGAACGCCTTGACTGGGAGTTCTACCTATTACCTTCTGGCCTGGCGCCCGGACAGCGAAAATCAGCGCCCGGGAAAGTCTCGCATCAATGTGACGATCAAAAGTCGCCAGGATTTACGCGTGAGGATGAGGCGGCATTTCTTCGATTTCAGAGAGACTGAAGCGGCCGCGAACAAAGCGGCCGCCGCCACGACGCCGGAGGATGATCTGAAGGCAGCCCTGGGATCTCTTTATCCGCGTCGCGACTTACCGACTTTCGTCTCCACAAGCTTTCAGAAATCAGCGGACAAAGCTACGGCGCTCAACCTGGCCATGAAGCTCGATGGAGCGACTTTGGGTTTTGACGAGTCTTCGGGTAAATCACGCGCCATCGTCGACGTGCTCGGAATCGCTCTGGACGATCGCGGTCGATTCTCCAGCTTCAGGCAAAAACTCGACATCCCGCAGGAAGTACTCGCCAAAGACGGCCGTTTCATCAAGTGGACCCAATCTTTGCCGCTCCCGGCGGGTCTCTACCAGGTGCGAGTCGCCGTCAGAGATCGTCAAACCGGGCGCACCGGCAGTGCGATCGCATGGATTGAAATCCCTCTGAATTAAGCTGCGGCCAAAGTCGCCAGTACCACGCACAATGCGATAATTGCTGAGAGCTGTTGCATTTCGATTCTCCTTCTTTGCGAACGTTTCAAGCCGCACGCAGAGTAAAGAACCGCACGCCGGGGCACATCGGGCGTGTTACCTATTTTGGAAGCGCGAGTTCCCTATTTTGGGTTGATGAGGTTTGACTGGAGAGCTACTGAAACGGCTTCGACGCGGTTGTGTGCATCGAGTTTGGCGAGAATGGCGGAAACGTGGTGGTCGACAGTCTTGTTGGATATGAAAAGCCGCTCCGCGATCTCCGTGTTGGTGCAACCGTCATTCATCAACGAAAGCACCTCCATCTGACGAGCTGTTAGTCCGGCCCAATTCTCTTTCGTGCTGGGCCTTGGACCACGAGGAATGCCGCGCACGCCGGTGGTGCGAAGTTTGTGCCGAAGTTTTTCCGCTGCCGGATTCGCTCCGAGCTTTTCGAAGATGGCGAGTGCTTCGAGTTGCGCCGCTTCGTTTCCGTCGGCAAGGGCGCTGGCTTCCTCATACGGACAGCCGATCTCTTTCCAAAGATCGGCGGCTGCGCGCCAGTCTCCCGCGATTTGCAGCGCATAAGGTTCAGCAATCGGTTGTTCGATCGATTGAGTGACTCCGGCGCGCCACAACCAGAGCGCAAACTCGCCGCGTAGCCAGGGATCGTTATCATCCCTGGACATCTCCAACATCGATTGAGACTCGGCAACCACCCGCTCGAGGTCGCCTGCGACGAAGGCCATCTCGATGCAAGCCGAGGCAACCGGACCAATGCGCGAAACCTCCTTCGTCAGCATCGCTAACTCGTAGGCTTCGGTAAGTGGCTGCGAAGCATCCGGGTCGCCACGGCGCAGTCGAACATGGCCCAGGATGTTCAGCGCTGGAATCCGCGTTACGCTGTAACCACGTGAGATCTCGAGCACAGACGCTGCATCGTCTGTCGCCATGGTCCAGAGTCCCGTCTCAAAATGCACGCGAGCCCGCGCCATTGTCATGTAACGTCTGCACGACTCGAGATCGTGTTCTGTCGCGTAGGCGATGCCTTCGTCGAGGTAGCGCAGCGCCAGCTCATAATTGTGATCCCTCAGCGCAATCGATGAGATGTTTGTGAACGCCCGTGATGCGTGCTCTTCGAGATCGTTCGCCAACGATAGTCGTAAACTCTGTTCGAGCAGCGCGCAACCTTCGTCGTCATGTGCAACCGCTTGCGCCGTGCCGACATTATTTAAGGCATGAACAAGAGTTTCCGTTGCGTCAAACTTCTGCGCCAACTCGATAGCACGCGAGCCCCAAACGACTGCTTCCACCGTCTCGCCCGCGAGCATGTATAGTTGCGCGCGATTGCTGTAAGCCCAGGCCAGTTCCGGGCTGACCGGAAGTGCTTCCAAAACTTCGACTGCTTCGTTTCCACACTTCTCGGCGTCTTCTTTGTGACCGAGATACCACGCGAGACGCGACATCCATCTGAGATTATCGCCCTGACGGAGCTTGTCACCCGACTGCTGCCACACTTCAAGTGCTTGCCGGCGCGTCGCCCACGCGTCGCTAATTTGTCCGGTCACGTAACACTCGTAGGAGCGGCGCTCGAGCAAGTCAGCTCGTTGTTCGGATGAAAGGGCACCCGCATATTTCAAAGCAGTTTGATAGTGCAACGCAGATTCGCGATGAGCGTGGAGTGCGGCCGCCTGGCGCGCTGCAATCGGCGCGTATTCAAGTACAGCGGCAGCATCGCCTGACTTCTCCGCGTGATGAACGATGCGCGCAAGTTGCCCTTCAGCACCACGGCTGAGCAACGCTTTCAGCACCTGCGCATGCAAACTATGAAGACGTGGTGCGGCAAGTGAGTCTTCGACCGCTCGTCGCGCGAGCTCGTGACGGAAACCTATGGCGCTGTTCTCCAACAACAGAATTCCGGCGCTGACACATTCTTCGAGTACTGCGGTGGCGGGATTGATGCTTTCGTTGAGCAACCACAGCTCCGCCTTCGTCGGCACAACCGCAACAAGCTCCACAACAGCACGCGCAGCAGGGCTCAACCGTGCGAGTCGAGAGATCATGGCATCGCTCACAGACACCGGGACGCCGGGATCCTGGCTGTTGAGTGCCTCTGTCACGAAGAAAGGATTACCACCCGTGACTTCGTAAAGATCGTCGATCGGTTTGCCCGCGCGTGCTGCCAGTTCGTCGACCGCCGCTTCAGAGAGTGGTGGCAGACGAACACGCCTCACGGATGAACGCGGAAGGTCGCCGAGCACAACCCTCAGAGGGTGTTCGGCTCGAACCTCGTCGTCGCGATAGGTGATGACGAGCAGTGAATTGAGTTTGTTGATACGGCGACCGAGAAACTTCAGGAGATCGAGTGTGGCTTCGTCTGCCCAGTGAACGTCCTCGAAAACGAGCAGGGTTGAAGGCTGACGTTGCAGTTCCTCGTAAACGGCGGAAAAAATCGTCGCACGCGATGCTTCTTCTTCGAGCAACGTAAGCAGGTTGCCGCGGATCTGTAGCGCGATATCGTGAAGCGGGCCGAGCGGGCGCGGTGTAAACAAAGCGTCGCAGCCGCCCCACAAAACGCGAACGGGGTTGTTTCCTGTGTCGGCGAATTGCTGGACCAGCGAAGTCTTACCTATACCCGCCTCGCCGCTTACGAGAGCAATATGCCCGCGTCCATCTATCACTTCGGCGAGTGTGTCTTGCAATTGCTGGAAAGAGTCTGCGCGCTCGAGTAGATCCATCTTGAGTGATACCAGATTAGACAAACCACAGGTCCGTTGTACAGGAAGTATATGACCGGACCTCGGAATGAGCTATAAATACGAATATGGTAAGCCTCAGGATAGCGGCGATGATTAGTTTCCTTCTTTCGGGGTCGCTCCACGGCGCCTATCGTTTTCAGGAGACCGATTATTTGGTGGAGAAGGATGGATACTCGAACTATGACTATGGTTATTCTGTACGGATTCCGAAAGGGCTGACTGGCGTGCGATCGCCGTCACCGTTTCCTAATCATGGGTTCTTGATTGAGTTATCCGAACACCCGAAAGCCAGCGTTTCTGTGGATGCCAGCTACAATGCCGCTGAGTGGAGATCTTTCGCTGATGCGATCAATGCTCACAAGAGGTATTTCAAAGACGAGGTGGGTGGCGAGGTCAGTGTCGTAGCGCGGGTACCGGCGGTTTTAGGGGGGCTTAGAGCAACACGTTTTATGATGAAGCGAACAGAGTCAGGTCCTGATACCGAACTGCAAGAGGTGCTCCTTGCGTTCAGAAGGGTTCCGGGAGAAGTCGGGATCGTTTATGAAATCGTTTTGACGACTCCCACCTCTCGTTATAATAAAGACAAGCACCTCATCGCCGAACTTCAGAGAACATGGAAACTGAAGAATTTGGCCGCAGATTTTCGCAGATGAAGGCGGATCAGATTCGCGTTCATGTGCGGCACGGGAATTAATCGGAGGATCAACATGGTCGCTGATATTTGGAACGATGTGCGCTTCGGCATTCGAATGTTGCTGAAGAAACCCGGTTTCACCGCCATCGCAGTCATCACACTTGCACTCGGAATAGGCGCCAGCACTGCGATCTTCAGCGCCGTCAACCCGATTCTGTTCGAGTCGTTACCCTACCCAGACGCCGGTCGAATCGTCACGATCTCAGACGACTTCGGCACGACCGATTCGAGCGTGGGAATGACCTTCGGAACGTATCGTGAATTGGTGCAGCGAAGCAGATCGTTCTCAGCCATCGCCGTCGTCAGACCATGGCAGCCTGCTATGACCGGATCGGGCGAGCCCGAGCGACTTGAGGGACAGCGCGTGAGCGCGAGTTACTTTCAGGTCCTCGGCGTATCACCTGCACTAGGATCGAACTTCAATTCAGCCGACGACCGGATCAATGGTCCTAACCTGATCATTATCAGCGAGAGCCTCTGGCAGCGTCGCTTCAACGGCGAGAGCGCAATCATTGGACGGCCGGTCACGCTTGATGGCAACACCGCTACCGTGATCGGCGTAATGCCAAGAGCGTTCGAGAACGTGCTGGCTGCCAAGGTCGAGGTTTGGACTCTTTTGCGTTACGACGCTTCACTTCCCAGCTTTGACGGTCGAGAGTGGGGGCGTCACTTGCGAATGTTGGGCCGCTTGAAGCCGGGTGTTACGACCGATCAAGCCAGATCGGAACTCAACACGATCGCTCGCACTCCGCTACCAGAATTTCCCCGGCCACGTCACGCGGCGCTCGAGAGCGGTATGCTCCTGACTTCACTCCAGGATCAGGTGACGAGAGGCGTCAAACCCGCACTCATGGCCGTCGTTGGAGCGGTTGTCCTCTTACTGCTGATCGCGTGTGTGAACGTGGCTAACCTGCTGTTGGCTCGCGGGGCAAGCAGGCGCGGAGAATTTGCGATGCGGATCGCCCTGGGCGCCGCGCGCAATCGAATGATCCGGCAAGTCCTTACAGAGAGCCTGTTGGTGGCCCTCATCGGTGGCGCGCTCGGGCTGCTCCTGGCGAAGTTCGGAGTAAGGGCGTTGGTCACCGTCAGCCCGGTAGAGTTGCCGCGAATGGCGGATATCGGGGTCGATAGGACCGTGTTCGCTTTCGCGCTCGGGATCACAACACTGATCGGTCTCGCTGTTGGATTACTCCCAGCGCTACACGCTTCTCACGGTGACCTGAATATAAAACTACAGCAAAGCTCGCGGCGCACTGCGGGCGGGCATCAATGGATGCGTCGCACGCTGGTGATTGCCGAAGTGTCCCTCGCGATCGTTTTGCTGGTGGGAGCGGGTTTGCTGTTCCGTAGTTTGTCGCTGCTGTTCGCGATCGATCCTGGATTTAACACTTCTCAACTTCTCACCATGCAGGTGCAAGCGTCTGCCAGCAGATTCGACGATGAGACAACGCACCGTTTCTTTGCTCAGTCTCTCGACGCAGTCCGCCAGCTTCCCGGCGTCTCGTCGGCCGCATTTAGCAGCCAACTGCCGTTGAGCGGCGATCTTGACGATGGCTATGGCGTGCACTTCGAATCAAATCCCGAGGACAATCGAGGAGCGTTTCGTTACGCGGTGAGCCCGGGCTATCTGGAAACGATGGGGATCCCGCTGCGTCGTGGACGGCTGCTGAATACGCGCGACACGGCGAACACACCGCCGGTTGTTTTGATCAGCGAGTCGTTGGCGAAGAGTAGATTTCAGGATCAAGATCCGATCGGGCAGCGCTTACGTCTCGGCGCGAACGATGGACCATGGAGCACTATCGTGGGCGTGGTTGGTGATGTGAAGCAAACATCGCTGACGGCGAGTCAGGCGAACGCCGTGTACATGACGAACGAGCAGTGGCGTCTTTTCGCCGATAGAGCGTTGTGGTTGGTGGTTCGGACCAATGGTGCATCAGCAGAGCTGGCTCCTGCGATCAGACAAGCAATCTGGTCGGTTGATAAGGATCAACCGATTGTCGGCGTCGCCACCATGGACCAACGGCTCGCATCGTCAGCCGCGGAACGCCGTTTCGCGTTGATCTTGTTCGAGGTATTCGCGTTTGTGGCGGTGGTGCTGGTGGCTGTTGGTCTGTATGGCGTGCTCTCCGCCAGCGTCACGGAACGCACTCGCGAGATCGGAGTACGGTTGGCGCTGGGCGCACAAAGGCGGGACGTGCTTTATCTGATTCTGCGACAGGGTATAAAGCTGACTCTCGCGGGCGTGAGCCTCGGCTTGCTTGCCTCATGGGCCGTGACACGTTTACTGACGAAGCTGCTATACGGCGTAAGCGCGACTGATCCGTTGGTGTTCGGCGGGGTAGCGTCGTTCTTGACTGTGGTCGCCTTGTTAGCTTGTTACGTGCCTGCGCGCAGAGCGATGAAGGTCGATCCCTTGGTGATTCTGCGGTACGAATAGGCTCGAACAATTGGAACCGTTACCGCAATCGATTGAGAACTTCGTTCTCCTTTTGCGGAGGCAACTTGCCAAGCCATTCATCAGTCACAACTCCCGCGCTGTTAACGAGGAGAAGTGTCGGCGTTCCTCTTATTCGAATCGCGCTCGGAGACAGTTGCTTGACTTCGTCGATGTTAACGCCAAGTCCATTCAAATAGCTTCGTCCCTCATTAACAGGTTGCGGTAAAACGGCTGCCAGGCGAAAGGTGTCGCGCTGCGTTCGCTCTTGAACAAGGCGCTGGTAAAACGGCGCACTCTCAGTACAGAAGTGGCACGTATTCGATAGCACCAGTAACAGATTCTTATCACTTTTTGACCAGTCTATATCCAGTTGAGAAACCTTAGTCCCGACATTTGACTGGATCTGTTCCGAAGTCTGATTGCCGCTGGTGAAGATATAGCGCTTCGCCAGGACCGCCATCAATGAGATTGCCACGAGAATGATCGCGATATTGGCGAGGAGTTCAAGTCTTTTATAAAGGTTATTCATTTGTCTGTGTACAGAGAGAGCACGGAGCCGCTCTTAACGAACCAGCTCAAAGCAGAAAAAACCTGACAAGGCAAAAGCTTGCCTCGCTACTTCACCCGAGTGATCAGAGCGACGGGATCTCTAATCAACAGCCGGAATCACAAAATCGCGTGCAGTGCTCGAGCGTGGTATTGCACCCGTCAATGCACGTCTGGTCGCTGCAATTATTAAGGCAGTTATCGAAGTTGACATAGCACTGGTTACAGCAGATTGCCGCACCCGCAGTTTTTCCTACCAACCCAGATGACGCGAGTACCAAGCCAGTGACGAGGACCGCAAGCATCAAGATCCTCCGCATTAATTTCGAAATTTCCGTGCGAAACATCCGTCTACTCCTTATCAATTGTAAGTAGAGCAATGAGCAAAGGGGGACGCTCGTAGGGAGGATCGTCGTCTGGGCTTTAGGGATGCGAGAAATATAGTACCGCGGCTGTGATAGTGTCAAACGTCATACCGGGCGCAAGCTTAGTCAACTGGCTTTGCACAAAAAATCGAGTTGGGATGGAAGTCTTTCCTCTGCGGCCCTCTGCGTATCTCTGTGTTCTCTGCGTTAATAGGCCTTTTCAACGCAGAGGGCCGCAGAGATACGCAGAGGCCGCAGAGAAACACATCAGATTTGCCACTTTTTGTGCAAAGCCTAGCCAACTCCAAAAACAAGATGCATGCCTGAGTCGCTCTCGACGAAAGTCGGTGTGACTCCGAAGACATCTTGAATCCGTTCACTCGTGAGTACTTCCGTGGGTGTGCCGTGAGCGACGACGCGCGCCTCGTGAAGCAATACGATGTGATCCGCAAAGCGCGCTGCGAGATTGAGATCATGGACGACGCCGACTGTCACTACATCAGACGCAGCCGCGAAGGTTCCTATCTTCTTCAGGAAATCGATCTGGTGACGGATGTCGAGAAACGTCAGTGGCTCGTCCAGAAAAAGATAACGGCATGCAGCACTTGAACCATCACGCCACAACTGCGTCAAGACGCGGGCGAAGTTTACGCGCTGGCGTTCTCCACCGCTGAGCGTCTGATAGTCTCGACTACTGAATTCTGTGACGTCGAAGTGGGCCATGACTTCGTCCACGATCTGCTCGTCCGCTGGTCCGGGACGGCCGCCAAAGTGTGGGTAGCGCCCCATCATGACAAGCTCACGAACCGACAGCGGGAATGCAACGTCGACGGCTTGTGAAAGCACCGCACGACGTTTCGCGAGTTCCGCTTCGCTGACCTGCGCAACATCCACACCTTCATACTCCACGCTGCCCGTTTCGGGACGCAGCAGTCGCGCGAGAACCTTGATGAGCGTCGATTTGCCCGCGCCGTTCGGTCCCACGATCAAGTGAAGCTTGCCCGGTGCGAATGTGACCGAGATCTCCGACAGCAGCGATTTGTTACCCACGCGAAACGAGATGTTGTTCGCAAGGAGCATGATCAAAAGATGTATTGCCGCCGCCGCAGAAGGAAAATAAACACCGGAACGCCTACGGCAGAGGTCACAATTCCAATCGGCAATTCTGCCGGCCGCACTGACAACCGCGCGATCAGATCTGCGAGCGTCAGAAGTATCGCGCCGGTCAATGCGCTGCCGGCGATTAGATACCGATTGTCAGCGCCGCCAAGCATCCGCAGAATATGTGGCACGACGAGTCCGACGAAGCTGATGACGCCCGTGAACGCAGTTGCCACCGCAACGATCACGACGTTTACCGACAGAATGATCCATTTCAGACGGTTTACGTTGACGCCGAGATAAGTCGCTTCTTCTTCGCCGATCATCAACGCATTGAGCTGTTTCGCATAACGTAAGGCGATCGCAGTTCCCACGACAGTGGAGATGGTGACGATCTCGACTGCTTTCCAACTCGCTCCGGATAACGTTCCCAAACTCCAAAACGTGATCGAACGCGCCTGCGGATCGCGAGCGATGTACGACAGGAATCCGATCGCGCTCATGAACAGCGCGTTCACCGCCAGCCCCGTCAGCAACAGCATCACGATAGACGCGCGACCATCTTTACGCGATCTGGCAAGCAGAAACACGAGGTAGCTGGAAATTACGCCGCCGATACAAGCTGCAATCGGCAAACTCCAGAGACTTGTGCCAATGTGAAGCACACCACCCAGAACGAAAAACATCGCTGAACCGAATGCGGCCCCGCTCGAAGTGCCAACGAGTCCCGGTTCGACGATCGGATTGCGAAACAACGCCTGCATGAGCGTGCCGCCCACGCCGAGGCTCGCGCCAACCAACAAACAGAGAACAGCGCGTGGGAAACGTAGTTCCAGCAGGATGCGTTGGTCCAGGTTTGGTTCAGGACGTCCGGGAAGCAGAGACGCGAGCGCGCGACCGATTTCAGAAATCGAGAAATCGATTGCGCCGAAGCGGATCGACGCGGCCAGTACGAGAAGCGTGACAACAGTTAACGCAGAGAGTAATACGTGCCGGCTGCGATGTGGCTTTGTCACTTTTGATGAATGATTGCGGCTACCTTTGAGATGTTTTCGCCGGAGCGTGGACCAAAGTAATTTAACACGTTCTCTTCAATCCGGTAGATGTGATTGTCCCGCGCGGCGTTCGAGGTCGCAACTCCGGGCAGGGCTTTGATCTGATCTGTTGCTCCACCGAGACGGTCGTAACCATAGTCAGTGATCAGAATGACGTCGGGATTGGCCTTCGCGATTATCTCGGGCGACTCCATCCGTTGCATTCTTTCGTTCTCGACGGCCATCTGCCCGCCGGCGAGCTCGATCATCTGACTGACGCCGCCACCATCACCGCCTCCGCCCTTGCCGACGACGAGATAAACATTCGACGCGCGACCGAAGTGAATCACTGCGACGCGCGGATGATCGGTGTAGTGTTTGACGTTTTCGAGTGAAGCTGCGCGTTGGGTGTCGAGAGTATTGCAGAGGTCTTCGGCACGCGCTTCTTTGTGAAAGAACGCGCCCATCTCGCGAATCAGTGCTTTCGTGCCGTCGAAAGAATCGTTCTTTGCCGTGAATGTCTTCATCGGCATGTTCAACTGCTGGAGTTGTTGCACGACTTGCGGTGGGCCGATGTTGTTGTCGTGAATGATCGCGGTTGGATGAAGTGAAAGAATGCTCTCAGCGCTCAGGGCACGATGGTAGCCGACGGTCTGCACATTTTTGACTTCCGGGGGATACGTGGTTGAGAGATCGATGCCGGCGACTTTATCCTCCGCGCCCAGGGCCCAGATGATTTCGTTGTAGATCGGGGAGATGACGACGTAACGCTCGCCTTCCGAAGTTGCGGGCGCGTTGTGAAAGCGCGAACAAGCCGCGCACAAGAGCGCCACACAAAAGACCAGCAGAAATACTTCTCGCGCAAAGGCGCAAAGGCGCAAAGGAAAACTTTTGGAAACGCGGCAGCGCTTGGCGTCTTTGCGCCTTTGCGCGAGAATTCTTCTTCGTATTTTCATCAGAAAACAATCCGCGCCTGCATCTGAAACATCCGTGGTGGATCGATGTTCGCAAACGCGGGAATCGCGTGTCCATCGGCGCCGATTGCGGTTGCGGGTGTGAACCAACCAAAGGTCGATAAAGGCGCCGGAAGATCGCCGTAAGTCGTCACACCGCGACCAAGATAATTTCCATGATTGAAGATGTTGAATCCCTCCAACCTGAGCAGCAGGCCGACACGTTCCGTTATCTTGATCCTGTTCTCAACAAAGATCGCCACCTCGGAAGTCGGCGTTCCGCGAAAAGCTGACTTGCCAATCACTGCACCATTGATGACCGGCCGATCGTTGTTTGCACCATCGCCATTGTTGTCAACATTCGTCGTCGCGTTGAACGGGCGCGCCGAAGCAAACATACCGAGCGTGCCGGCCGTGAAATTCCACGGGAACTGGTAGTGAAATGTGGCCACCGCACGATGGCGTTGATCGACCACGCTCGGCCCGCGTTCTTCTTCGCCGAGACGCGTGATGATGCTCTGGTTTGGATTGGCGCCGTTGCCGTCGGGCTCGGTCGTGTTCGTCGCTTCGGACAGCGTGTAACTCAGCGACGCGTACATTTTGCGGTTACCACGGTAAACAAGATTCGTTTGCAACGCGTTGTAATCCGCTACCCCCAGATTCATTATCACGTTGATCTGGCGCACGCCTCCCGGCACGGGCACGATCGGGCGCGTGGTGTTTGCGACAGCCACACTTCTGACTTGACCCGGCGCCGTCCGATCAAACACCGACGGCGCATTCAGATCGACGGTGCGTTGAATGTCGCTCAAATGCTGGCGCACGTAATCCGCACCGAAGAACAGTCCCTTCACGATCTCTCGTTCTGCACCGATCGTAAAAACCTGACTGCGCGGGTTAACGAGCTCATCCGGATAATTCGGTAACAGATCGAAATTCAATCCAAACCGCGCGAACTGCTCGCGATAAAAATCCCTGCGCCCGGCGCGAATCGTTATGTCGCGCGCAGGCAACTCGTTGGCGGGCAGTGTTCGCGGATCGACGTTGACGGGTACGCACGTCAGGCAGGTAGGAAATCCGACGGAGGTTGGACCAACCGGGTTCGAAGTATACGTCGTCAATCCGTCCAGTCCATTCACCAGGTAGCCCGCAACTGCGTTCGTTCGCACCTGCGCGTAGTACATACCGTATCCGCCGCGAATTGCGGTGCGCGAATCGCCGCCTGGATGCCAGCCAAAGCCGATGCGCGGCGCGAAATCATTCTTGTCGTCGGTCAACGTCTGCCGGTCGTAACGTAACCCGAGATCGAGAGTCAGATCGTGGCTGACGCGGAAGCTGTCCTGCACGAATCCAGTCAGCAACCACTGCGATAGATTATAACTGCTGATACCGAAGTTGATCGGCTGCGTGTAACTCTGAACGTCCGAGAGCGTCAACTGGCTGAAAGGCGTCGAGTTATTTCTGAAAGTGAATGTGCCCAGCAGTGCGGTGCCGGGCTCGCTTCCAGTGCCGCCTGATCGATGATGGATAAAGCTGCCGCCCAAACGAAGAAAATGTTTTCCGAGCGACCACGATACAGTGTCCGAAAACTGCCACTGATAACTCCAGAGATCCGACGCGCGTGATTCCCCAATTGTGAATCCCTGAACTCCGGGTCGCGTGTAGGTGGTTGAAGGATTCTGCGCTTCCCAAAGCGTCACCGGATCTGCGTGGAGGTACGCCAGCCGCGCTTCGTTGACGACGTGCGGGCTCAACACGGAAGTGAAATTTGTTTGCATGGTCCATGAGCGGCGCGAATACTTGCGCGCAACACTCGGCGCATTGGTGCCGCCAACCGCGTCCTGTGGATTGTCGTCCGACATTCGATCGACGTTCACGCGAAACATCAACGTTTGATCCGGCGTGAATTTGTGATCGAGGCGGCCATCGAAGAGAAACTGTCGATAGTGTCCCGTGTAATCCAAACGACCATTTGCGGGCAACACGAAAGCGGGGAGCGCACTCGAGATAAACGTCGTTCGATCCTGGCGTGTGTAATCGCTGGCAAGAAAGAAGAAGGTCTTGTCTTCAACGATCGGACCACCTAAAGCACCTGAGAACTGATTCAACTTGTCAGGAATGTCCACCGGATTGATCGCGACGAGATTAGCCGGCAGCACACAACTGCTGATCGAAGGCGGACAGAAACCTTTCGTCGAAAAGCTTTTCGCCTGCCACTTGCCGCCTGGGCGTAACAGGTAGAGTCCTTCGCCGTGGAATTCGTTGGTCCCGGATTTCGTGATGATATTGAGCGCTGGTCCGTACGTCCAGCCATACTCGGACGAGAACGCGTTCACGAGCACATTGAATTCTTCGACCGCGCCCATCGGCACTGTCGCGACCGCGGTCTGGCGTCCCCAACCTTCGTCGTTGCTCGCGCCGTCCAGCAGAATCGTGGTCGCGCGGCGCGAACCCACGCCGGCGATGAAATACGTCTGGTTGACGAAGAGATCGCCGGTCCCTTTGCCCTGCCTGAAAGCCGAATTCAACAGTGGCAGCGTTGAAACCTTCCGGCCAAGAACCGGAAGTTCATTGATCTGTTGACTCTTGAGTGCCAGCCCAATCTGTGGGTCTGCGCGAACGCCCAGGGTGGTACCATAAACGGTAACTTCGTTTTGTCCTCCGCTCGCCAGTAGCTTGACTCTCACCGAGGCGGTTTCGCCCGCGCGCAGAGTGAGCGCGTCCACGGCTTCCCCCGTGAAACCCGTCATCGCAACACTCACTTTGTATTGGCCCGTGAGCGGGAGGCCGGAGATCGTCGCGGTGCCTTCGTCGCCCGAAACCGTCTCGCGAGTAGCGCCCGTCGCCGTGTTGATAACCGAAACGTTCGCGCCTTTGACGACCGCGTCGTTTTGGTCGACGACGGTCACCACGATGCTGGCAGTGTTCGGCGACTGTGCGAGTGCGGCCGAAGCCGTCATTACAAGCAGGACAGTCAGGTGAGCAAACTTGCGTCTAATACCGTTAAACATCTCTTCTGCACCTCTGCCGGTTGGTTTTAAGGGAAGCGAGGGACAGTGCAATTTATGCCAGCGCAGGATCTACTACCAGCGACCGTTTGAGTCAAAAGTCGAGAGTCATTGTTGGATACGGTCAGTACCGTAACGCGGTAGCGTCGGGTCGACGTAGAGCCTCTCAATTTTGCTAAGAATTTCGTATGTTCGAGACTGACCCCCGACGCTACCGCGTTGCGGTACTGACCTCCTCCAAGTGTGAATCCTCACTTTTGGGGCAAAGCCGACCGATGAACGGAAGCGAGACGCGAGGCGTTCGCTCGGGACGTTTCACAGCCAGAG
>Ga0105237_10005461_pt1 | contig 14336 bp, 15 predicted proteins | sample KBSC24metaG_FD_81520 | JGI IMG/M metagenome (GOLD analysis project Ga0105237, IMG submission 81520) | Corn rhizosphere microbial communities from Kellogg Biological Station, Michigan, USA - KBS C2-4 metaG | ecosystem: Host-associated > Plants > Roots > Rhizosphere > Soil | place: Michigan, USA... | reverse complement strand
CACCGCAAGACTGTAGGCTCCTTTATCATCGGTTGTGGTGTAGGCCACAATGGAATTGCCCGTTTTGTTTTTCAGGTTAACAGTAGCAAATGGCACAGCCTTACCCGTACTATCTTTTACCGCCCCATGGATGTTACCCTGGGCAAAACAAGGAGCAGAAAATAGCAAGCCGCATAGCAGCAATATAAAAGATCGCATAAAACGTATCATTATTTTTCCGGTAATTCGATAGGGTTATTCATTACTGGGCCAGCGCCGCCTTTAACATCCATTTTCGGCCCATCGCCCTGGCCGCTCGCCATCGCTTGCGCAACGGCATTTGGGTCCTTGCGCATTGCGGCCTGCAGCTTTTCATATTCCTTGTCAGTGGTTTTGAGCCCCCTTGTGGGCACCCGGATGATATTCGGGTCGGCATTGTCATCATCATCGCCTAAGGGCGGCAATATTCTGCCACGGCGGTCTTTAATGGGCTTAGGTCCACCTAACACCGCTTTCTCCACCCGGTCGAACTTAAAAACCACTTCCTTTTTTGCATCATAGGCTTCGACAATAACACCCGGTAATCCATTCAACTTCCAGGGGCCGACATGCACCGGCAGATCAGGGCAAAACCAAGCGATGTAGTCGCGTCCTTTGAAATGGCAGGTTGCCTTCTGGCAGTGCAATTCGCCAAAGTTTGCCTTATCACCGCTGATGCGCCAGTTGATTACGGGCAACACATCATCGATAATATAGGAATCCATCATCGTCACTTCTTTACGCACCAGCTTCCTGTAGTTAATAAACTGGTAGTACTCCGTGCCCGAACCTGTAATATGACGATCTACCCTCACGTTGCCATCTACGGAATTAGTGATCGCTTCCTGCATTTGTCTCCTGTATAGTGCGTTCTCCAGTTGCCTGTCGTAGCTTTTGTAGCTGCCGGTATTCTTGCCTACAAAAAGTACCATATTCTCGGTGCCGGCATTGGTACGTTTGTTAGTATCGCGCACATGGGTGAATTTGTAATGCACCAGTATCTGCGCGGTATCGGGTTTTTGCGCTATGGCAGCGGGCAATGTTACTGCCAGCCATGTGCATATCGCTAAATATCTTTTCATGATTATTTGGGATCTCAACCGCATCATTTCTTTTCAGGTAGCTCTATGGGATTATTATTTACAGGCTGGGGCCCGATCTTAATTTTAATCTGCGGATGAGGGCCGTTACCCGGGCCATTCGCGCCTGATGATGCCATCATGGCTTGAACAAAAGCATCCGGATCCTTTCGCATGGCTTCCTGTAGTTTGGCAAATTCCTTTTCCGTGGTTTTAATTGCGCGCGAAGGCGGCTCGATGATGGCCGGGTCGGTATCGGAATCATCTCCCCCTATCATGACTATCCGGGGCCCGTTGCCCGCTTGTGGTTCACTGGTAACGGCGGCGAGTTGGGGGGGCGCCACTTTTTCTATACCGTCAAACTTAAAAACTACTTCTTTTTTACTGTCATAAGCCTCCAGGATCACACCGGGCAGACCATTAAGCTTCCAGGGGCCGGCATGAAAAGGCATGTCTGCACAAAACCATGCTGTATAATCACGCCCTTTAAAATGTGCGGTGGCTTTTTGACAGTGCAGGCCTCCAAAGCTGGCGGTATCACTGCTAATTTTCCAGCCGATAACCGGTAAGGCATCTTCCACCAGGTAGCTATTGATTATGAGCGATTCCTTCCTGAGCAATTTTTTCTCAGCCGGGAACTGGTAATACTGGACACCCGAAGCCCTGTTTTGCCTGTTGATCTTAATATTCCCATCCGGTGAGTTGGCTAACTGCTCCTTCACTTGCTTTTTAAATAAGGCATTCTCGACCTGCGCATCATAGCTTTTATAGGCGCTTGAGTTTTTGCCCAGGAACAGCGCCATGTTTTCGGTGTAAGGATGTGCGCGGTTGGTGGTGTCCCGCAGGTGCGAAAACTTATAATGTACCATGTAGGTAGCAGTGTCGGTTTGCGCGAAAGCACTTGCCACAAAGGCTATCAGTAGTGTGCTTATTATTAAATACTTTTTCATTGTGTGTTTATTTGAATCTTATGATCCGGTTTATTTTTTCTCAGGTAATTCTATCGGGTTATTAAGCGCCGGCCCCATAGGACCATCAGGAACCCCTTTAACCACAATATGATCCATAGGTGCATCGCCGCTCGCGCGCTGGCTTGCCATCAGGCCTTGCGCGAACGCCTGCGGGTCTTTTTTCATCGCTCCATGTAGTTTATCGAAATCCTTCTGCGTGGTTTTGATCGCCCTATCCGATGGCGCTATCAAATTCATGTCATCATTCAAGTCCCGCAATATTGGCGGTTGATCCTTTTCTGCGACCGCCGGCCCACTCTTTGGTGGTGTCGGAGTTGCTTTTTCAACCCCGTCAAACTTAAATACCACTTCGCTTTTTGCGTCGCGGGCGTCTACGATGACACCGGGCAGCCCGTTTAATTTCCATGGACCGGCGTGCACGGGCACATCAGGACAAAACCATGCGGTGTAGTCCCTGCCTTTAAAATAGCAGGTGGCTTTCTGGCAATGCAAGCCGCCAAAAGTTGCCGTATCACTGCTGATCTTCCATTCGATCGCGGGCATTGGGCCTACGATCGCGTAGCTGTTCATCATCAGCTCATCCTTCGTCAATAATTTCCGCTCATTCGGGTACTGGTAATATTCTACGGACGAACCTACACCCCTTCTGTTTATGTTAGGGCGTCCATCGGGGCTGGCGGCTGCCGCTTCGGCGAAGGCTTTCTTAAACTGCGCCTTATATACAACCCCATCGTAGCTCCGGTAAGCACCCGAGCTTTTGCCTACATATAATACCATGTTTTCAGTATAAGGATGATCGCGGTTGGCGGTGTCCTTTACCCAGGTAAATTTGTAATGTACCAGCATTTTTGCCGTGTCCGTTTTTTGGGCCCGGGCGGTGACGCACGTTGCAAATAATGCGACGGCCAGTAGTAATTGCTTCATCATAATTGTAAGAATTTTAAGCAATACTATTTTTTTCGCTTCGACCAATAAAAACTTTGGTACGAACGCCATTTTATAGTGAGCGAAGAACGGATATTTGTTATTTGGGATTTCAAAAATCCGCAGTTTATCCCCTTATTAAATAGTTTAGTAACATTATTTTTTAAGCCATTCCCGGTGTTTTACCTTTGTTAATATGTTTAAGATAAAAAAGAAAGACTGGATAGAGATCGTGCTGCACATCGCGTTCTGGGTTGGCGTTTTTTATACACTGTTGTCATTTACCGCACCGCATATTAAAATGCGTATCAATCATAACGGCACTATTTTGGAAGAAGACATAAGGCACACCGTGTCGCCACATATGTTCCTCACGCTCGGTTTTATGATCGTACTATTTTATGGCAATATCTTTTGGCTTTTTAGAAAGGCGCTTCAGTATAAGAATGTATTGATCCGGGTGACATTGCCCATCGCCTGGCTTTGCGTTATATTCCTGGCAGATAATTACGCTGATGGTTTGTTACCGGCACAGAAAAGGACCGATACTATGATACTGCCACCTCCGCCCAAAGACGGTAGTGCGGTTACAGATAACGAAATCGACCAGGTAGAGAACCCGGCAGCCCACCCTGGCGATATTAAAGCCAGCATCAGACGACCTGATAGTATTAGAATTAAGGGTATTACCGGTAGTATCAGGCCTGATAATGTTCAAAGAGAGATATCCCTTCAGCAAGCCCGAAACTTTGTATTTGCAACAAACGGGTTCTCAAATACATTGTTGTTTATTTTCATTATTGTATTCGGTCTTTCTATCGCCTACTTCTTTTTAAAGGAATGGTCACGGGTAGAAAAGATGCGTTCGGAGCTGGCAGCAGTGCAATTGGATACCGAGGTCAAATTCCTCAAGTCGCAGGTGAACCCGCATTTCCTGTTCAATACGCTAAATAACCTGTTCTCCATGGCGCAGAAAAAGGGCAATGACAGCCTCGCCGATGGCATTTCGAAGCTTTCCGGGATGATGCGTTATATGATCTACGAAAGCAACGAGGAATACGTGCCCCTGGAAAAAGAGATAGAATACCTGGAAGACTGCATTGTGCTGAACAAACTGCGCTATGCCGATAATGAAGCGTTGGTGAGCTTTGATTTTCCTTCAGATACAAGCGGGGTTAACATTGCGCCGATGCTTTTTATCCCATTTGTGGAAAATGCCTTTAAGCATGGGGTAATGATCGGCAAGTCATCCGAAATAGATATATCGATCGCGGTAGCAAGCCAACAGTTGACCTTTAGCTGCACGAACACCATTTACAGCGTTAAAAAGATGGAACACGAAAAGGGCGGTATCGGCCTGGAGAATGTGAAAAGAAGGTTGGATCTGTTATATCCGGGGAAGTACAAACTATTTACAAAAACCGATGATAACAGGTATATTGTGAATCTTGGAATCACTATAGAATGAATTGTATAGCTATTGACGACGAGCCCAAAGCACTGGAAGTGATCGAGCGGTATTGCCAGAAAAGCGAACTGGTTGACCTGAAAGCAACATTCCGCGAGCCGGTAAAAGCTATTGAATATCTTAACCGTGAAAAGATAGACCTCATTTTCCTGGATATCAATATGCCGGATATCAACGGCGTGCAATTAATACAAACGCTGGCCGCAAAACCGATGGTGATCTTTACCACGGCTTACAGCAATTATGCGGTTGAAAGCTATAGCCTGAATGCCATCGACTACCTGCTGAAACCGATTACCTTCGAACGATTTTTGGCGGCTGTGAATAAGGCTTCGAACGCGCTTTCGCTACAAAATAAGCCATGGGTAAAAGAAGATGAGACCGGAACAGTTTTTATCAAAAGCGGCCCGCATACCTACCAGGTCAGGGTCGCAGACATACTTTACCTGGAGAAGGACGGTAATTATATTACTGTTCATTTAAAAGATAAACAAATACTCATTCGCGAAAATATGGGCGATATTTTCGACCTGGTGCCGGCGGCTGAATTTGTACGTGTACATAAATCATTCGTAGTAGCCGTCAAACATATCGCGATGATCGAAGTGCATCAATTAGTAATTAATGGCCAAAAGATCCCGATTGGCAGTACCTACCGTGACCTTTTGCGCAGTAGGCTGGGAATAAAATGACGGGCAGTGGTTTATTAGTTTTTATATAGTGTGATGGTTGAACGGACGAGGGACGTCGCCGGCCGAAAAATCAGTTCGCTATTTAATTCAGATTTCTGTACTCGCTTGGCGATTTTCCTGTTTTTGATTTGAATATTTTTGTGAAGTGCGAAGGGTGTTCAAAACCAAGGCCGTAAGCGATCTCGCTGATGGAATCATTCGTACCCCACAACAACGATTTCGCTTTATCTATTAGTTCAAGGTGAATATGCTCCTGCGTGGTTTTGCCCGTAAATTTGTTTAAAAGGTCGGACAAATAGTTAGGCGACAGGTTGAGCCTGGAAGCAAAATATTTAACACTTGGCAGGCCGGTTTCGATCAGGGTACTTTGCGAAAAATGATCTTTTAATATTTTTTCAAACTGTTGCACCACGTCGGAGTTAACTTTTGCCCTGGTGTAAAATTGCCGGTCGTAAAAACGGCTGCAGTAATTAAGCAGAAGTTCGATATTGCTGACGATGAGGCCTTGCGAGTGCTTATCTATATTTTGCGAATACTCTCTTTCAATCTTTGATACACAATCCTTAATGATCAGCTTCTCTTCTTCAGAAATATGCAGAGCTTCGTTGACCTCATAATTAAAAAAGGAGTACTGGTGTATCTTCCTACCCAAATCGGTACCATAGATCAGGTCGGGATGAATGAAGAGCGCCCAGCCTTCTTCAACTGTAACATCCGGGCCCGGCGCTAAGACTTGTCCCGGTGCGGTGAATAACAGGGAGCCTTCACTGAAGTCGTAATATCCTTTACCATATTTTAACAGGCCTTCGAATTTTTTGCAGGAGATTGTATAAAAGCCAAAACGGTAAAAAGCATACTCCCTGGGGCGTTTTGCATAAAAGTCGGCATGGTCTATTACGCTGATCAGCGGGTGTTTCGGCGGGGTGTATTTTACCAGCTTGTGCAGGTCGCTGATAGATTGAAGATCGATATATTGTTCCGGCATGTTTTTATTATATAAAGTTACCATAAAAATTTGGCTGCCCGGATCCGGGCAGCCATTAGTTTTTAGATCCCTATTTGAGCGGTCATCATTTTCTTGAAATCCACATCATCCATTTGCTGCCTGGTCTGTATTAAATGCTCAGCATCATGGCCTACGGGATAACGCAGCTTTTCAGTACCGTCAGTGGCGGCTTCATAAATGGCCTCCGCTACTTCGCCAATATTTTCAGACATCGGCCAATTATCTATCATTCCCATGAATTTATTAAATGCGGGTTGATAATCATCCAAACCATCTAAGTTGAAAAGCGTCATCGAACGCCCGGCAAATTCGGTCTTATAGCCGCCTGGTTCAACTATTTTTAAACTGATGCCGAGCGGATTTAATTCATATTGCATCGATTCCGTCAACCCTTCAACCGCAAATTTAGTCGCGTGATAAAGTGATGAGAACGGGAAGGTGATCCTTCCGCCTACCGAAGAAACATTGATGATAACACCCGACTGTTGTTGCCGCATACCCGGCAATACCGCTTTTGTCACTTCTATCAATCCAAAGAAATTTACGTCGAACTGTTGCCTAACCTGCTCTTCGGTAGCGGCCTCGAATGCACCTAACGCGCCGTAACCCGCGTTGTTCACCAATACATCAATTTTGCCAAATTTGTTGATGCCTTCTTTCACCGCGCTTTGTATGCTTAGCTTATCGGTTACATCCAATTTGCTGATAAAAACATTGCCAAGCGTGGCTAGTTCTGTTTCCTTTTCCGGCGAACGCATGGTGGCGATCACGTTCCAGCCGTTGGTATGAAATAGTTTAGCGGCCACTTTTCCAAACCCGGACGAAGCGCCTGTTATCAATACTGTCTTTTTCATTGCTTTATATTTTAATTTCTAAAGCAAAGGTCTGGTTAAGGGCGCGGTCTGATTTATACTTTTCAACTGATCACTTATACATTTTCAGGGATAAGGGGCTATTTACTCGCAAAAAAAAGCTGCTCTACTTTTGTAAAGCGGCTTTGCTTCGCAGATTGTAAATCTGTAGTTATTATAGTCCGGGATAGAACATCCGAACTGAAGGGCGCGGCGATCACCCTGGCTATTGAATAATAAGACGCTTTATTTTTGATGTAAGCATAAACTATTTCCATCCAGGTCTTTGAGCCAGGCAAACCTTCCCCATGGCGTGCTGTCAATTTTGCCAACCTCAATACCCTTCGTCTTTAATGCTGCAATTTGCTTTTCTATCTCATCGGTATCGCAAATAATCCCCTGGAAACTCGCGAGCGATATAGATGTATCACCGCCAGGTAATCCCAGCTGAATCCAGGGGTCACCATGGGGGTCGGACGCTTCCACAATGATCTCAAATCCAAGTTTAAGGTAAAATTCTTTTGCTTTTTGACGATCCTTTACAGGTATCATAATGATTTCTACGGATTTCATTTTTTTAATATTTGTTGATTTATAAAACAAAATTATAACTAAGGTGCGATAGCAAGGCTTGGTGAATACGTCAATCTGGTGTGTTGATTGCGACAGATAATTGCGGTACTTTTACTCGATGAAACACATTTCCATACTGGCACTACATGACGCCACCATGTCATGCATAGACAGTAGTTACCAAATTCTTACCCGTGTAAATGATTTCCTGAAATACCAGGGAAAAGCTCCTTTTTACACCGTCGAAATTGTTGGGTTAAAAAAGCATACCCACCTAAATAATGGGCTTTACAGCATTAACGTGAGCCGGACTATTGACCAGGTCGAAAAAACGGATGTGGTAATTATGCCGTTAGTATGTGGCGATTTTTCGATGGCTTTAAAAGCAAATCAGGAATATGCTGACTGGGTATTGGCCCAGTATGAAAAAGGCGCTGAATTGGTAAGCCTGTGTGTTGGTTCATTTTTTTTAGCCGGAACAGGGTTGCTTAATAACCGGAAATGTGCTATACATTGGGCGGCAAAAAATGAGTTTCGGGCCATGTTTCCCGATGTGATTGTAGTTGAGGATACCATTATCACAGATGAAAACGGAATTTATACTTGCGGCGGCGGTTATTCTTATTTAAACCTGCTCCTGTATATTATCGAAAAACACCTGGGAAGAGAGATGTCTATATTGGCCTCAAAGATGTTTGAGATTGACATTGAAAGAAAAAGCCAAAACCATTTTATGATTTTTGTCGGTCAGAAAAGGCATGATGATAAGATCGTGCTTGCCGCGCAACAATTGATAGAAACAAGCCCAACTAAAACATTTACGATTGATGAGCTTTGTTTAAAGTTTAACGTCGGTCGAAGGTCTTTTGAGAGAAGGTTTAAAAAATGTACGGGTAACTCAGTTGCCGAATATATTCAGCGGGTGAAGGTTGAATATGCAAAAAAACAACTGGAATTAACCAGGAAGAATATCAACGAGATTATATACGAGGTTGGATACAGCGACCTGAATACCTTCAGAAAAGTGTTTAAACGAAATACCGATCTATTACCTGCTGATTATCGTAAGAAATATAGTGTAGAATCGTAAAACCGGCATTCACATCAGTGTTTCACCTGTTTCAAAGTGTTTCACTTTTTTGGTGAAACAGTGAAACAGCAGGATTTTTAAGATACAATAACCTGATAATAAGTTTAATAAAGAGGAATTTTGCCTATTTCAGGGTGTTTCACCTGAAACAGGCAAATAAAACTTTACAACCTTACAACAATCGGACAATTCAGCTTTTCAACAATCCGTCTATCTTTGTCCCGATATATGATCATCCACCAGTTTTATGATAAGGGCCTGGCGCATGCTTCCTACGCGGTGATCCGCCTGGGAAAAATGGTTGTAGTAGACCCTGCCCGCGATCCGCAGCCTTACTATGCTTTTGCTGAATTTAATAACGCGGATATCGTGGGCGTGATTGAAACGCACCCGCATGCTGATTTTGTGAGCTCGCACCTGGAGATCCATCAAACCACCGGGGCCACCATTTACGCCAGCAAACTCCTTGGCGCCGAATACCCGCACGAAAGTTTTGACGATGGGGATGTGATCCAACTGGCTGATATTAAACTGAAAGCCATCAATACGCCTGGGCACTCGCCGGATTCAATCTGTATCCTGGTTCAGGATGAGGACGGGAATGACAAAGCTATTTTCACAGGCGATACGCTATTTGCCGGTGATGTTGGCCGCCCCGACCTGCGGGAAAACGCCGGAAATATCACTGCCGAGAAAGAGGAGCTTGCCCGGCAGCTATACCACTCCACCCGAGAAAAGCTGATGACTCTGCCGCACCATGTGGTGGTTTACCCCGCGCATGGGCCTGGTTCGTTATGTGGTAAAAGTATGAGTCCGGACTTACAGAGCACCATTGGCAAAGAGCTTCGTGATAATTATGCGCTGCAATTGATGGATGAGCTGAGCTTTGTTAAAATGCTGACCGCCGACCAACCCTTCATGCCGAAATATTTTGGCTATGACGTGGAGCTTAACAAACAAGGCGCCGGGACATTTGCTGAAAGCGTAGCCACTGTACCGAAGATTGACCACAACTCGGTTTTGGAAAGCGACGTTTTGGTGGTAGATACCCGGCCTAAAGATGATTTCAGAAAAGGCCATGTAAAAGGTGCTTTCAATATACAGGACGGAAGCAAATTTGAAACCTGGCTTGGCTCTATCGTCGCCCCTGATGAGGCTTTTTACCTGGTAGGAACCCACGATGATGCCTTAGACACGGTTATTAAAAAAGCGGCCAAAATAGGCTATGAAAAAAATATCAAAGGAGCACTTTTGAACCCTGACAATGCCATCGAAAAATTACCTGACATTGAGAATGTGTCGGGCAAAAACTTTCATCCGGAAAAATATACCATAGTTGATGTAAGGAATTGGGGTGAAATTAATTTGGGCAAGATATTCTCTCACGCGATTGCTATCCCCTTACCCGAATTACGTGAATGGGTTAACGAAATCCCTGTCCACCGGCCTATTATGGTACATTGCGCGGCAGGGTATCGTTCTGCGGCAGCTGCCAGTATTATCGCGGGTAAAATAAATTCGGTGCCGGTATATGATTTGGGGGAAGCGGTTTTGGAAGTGGGAAGTAAATAATTTGCCATGCTCGAACTAGTAACAACCGGGGATGGTTCCAAAACAATATACAACAGTGAGGTTGGCGAAAACTATCACTCCAAACATGGCGCTCTTCAGGAAAGCCGGCATGTGTTTTTGAATGCAGGGCTTATCCATTTCCTGGCGGATAAGAATGTGTCTGAAGTATCGATATTGGAAGTTGGGTTGGGTACGGGGCTCAATTTTTTACTGAGCGCGGATTATTGCTCGGTCAATCAAACCAAGCTTTATTACACGGGTATTGAGGCTTATCCTTTAAGTTCGGAATTGATCGGTCAAACAGGATATGAGCAATACATTTCTCCGGCAGTTTGGGATAGTTTTATAAAGTTCTACCCTGATTCATTAAAACAGCCTGTAAATATCACGCCATTTTGCGAACTGCAAACCGCCAACTGCAAACTATTGGACTACGATAGTAACAAGCAATATGATGTGATCTATTTTGACGCCTTCGCTGCTGCTTATCAGCCTGAAATGTGGAATGAGTCAGCCATATCGCGCACCATACAATTTCTAAAGCCCGGGGGCGTATTTGTTACCTACGCCATTACGGGAAACCTGAAAAGGATGCTGAAGATTTTGGGACTGAAAGTAGAAAAAGCGCCCGGCGCACCCGGTAAAAGGGAAATGCTGAGGGCGATCAAACCGCTTTAAAATCTGAAACCGACATTAAATTTCATAGTGAATCCATTGGAGGTCGGCAAGTCTCGAACGGCAAATTCATTTGGAGCCACTACGCTGCGGGTGGCATAAATGATAGGTCCACCGCAGAGGGTGAAGGAAAAACGGGATGCTACCGGAACATAGTTCAGGGATGGCCCGATCAATACCCTTGCGCCGCCTTCGGCTTCGTCGGTCTCCCAAAAACCTTCCAGGTCCTGACCTACCGCTTCAACACCGCCGAACAGATCGCCGCTGATCTTGCGATGAACACCAAAGCTGCTGATTACGTCCAAAGCATCCCGCCCCTTGTCAAAGGCTTTTTCAAAACGGACGTTCGCTCCAAGTTTCCAGTTCAAATTATCATATGCTGCTGTGATCCGGCTCAAAGCAACTTTATCGTTATTAAATTCGCGCCTGAACCCCAGGCTGGCCCCTGCCCTGAAACCTATTGGCTCATTGCCGCCGATGAAATCGCGCAAAACTTCCGCCTGCTGTAAGCTCCTGATATCGCCGTTGCTGCCAAACCCAATGCCCATAGAAGCCAGCATGGTAAATTTCGCGCCCAGGTAACCTTTAAATGCTACGTTTTGGTCCACGCCGTCATAACCCAAAGGCGTAACCGTCCGCTCGCCATAACCTCCCGAATAGTTTACACTCCAGCCACGCGCAGCCGGGTTGAGGGTATTAATGGTAAACAAAAATGGTTGCGGTTGTTCCATTGACACACTTGCCGTGGTCGGATTAATGGTTTGGGCCCTTATGGCTACAGGAAATACCATAGCGATAATGGCGGCTGCAAGGTAGAGTTTTTTAGTCATAGGTCTATTTTAAATGCGCAGTTAAAATTATTGCTAAGTAATAATTTCCAAATTAACTTTTCATTAACACGTCAATAAATCTAGCTTTTTAGATAAGCGTTCGGAACATTTTTAGGGGCATAGTCTATCCCGTAAGCATGTTTAATCAATAAAGATACTACTTCGGCTACTACGGTTTCTTTGCGGTGCACCTGGGGTAAAGAACCCATCATAGCATAACTGATCGGGTTTACAGCCGGAATGAACGTTTCCCATTCGTAACCTTTCCCCCAAATAAGTCCCTTGACCGTAATGGTAAGATCAGCACCTTGCTCCAGCAAAAAATACAACATATCCACCGAACTATTCCCGTTTTGATTAACGGTATGAAAAATAGGCGTGTGCCCGCCGAATCCATAGTCATCTAAAGCGGCTTTTGCATCTATATCCGCGCCATATTCCACCAACACTTTGGCGCAATCCAAACTATTGTATTCCGCACAAAAATGCATCAGGGTTCCGCCGTCCAAAGGGGTGTAAGTATTGTTAAACAATGAATAAGTTCTCGAAACGATAGCAGGATCGTGAATCACTATTTCTTCCAACTTTTTCGCATCGTGCATTAAAACAGCCAGCAAGGCATTATCCCTGAAATTCAGCCCATGGTCAACAAAAGCTTTGACGCAATCCTTAAAGCGCGGCCCGCGTGTATACATCTCCACCATGGTCGTAAAAAGCGGTGTCCCATCATTCAAGATATCGTTTGGGGTTCCGCCTTCCTCGAAATACCGGCTTATGCCGTCTACGGAATGCACTTCTATATCGTAAAGTATTTGAGTGTAATCTGGCATAAAACTATTGCTTTTAGACTGACGTATTTACTACTTGCTAAGCCATCTGTCACCTGGTTCTTCTCCTTCGTAATAAACGAACTTTGCATCACCAAATATTAACAAAGTACCCATCCGATAACCTATTGTTTGTGAGAGTGCAAAATCAATCTCAAGCAATCGGGCATCAATGTTCTTATTCTCTGATATTACATAGCAATACTTAATGCTTCCAACTCTCTGTTTCACTAGAGATTCGATCTGATCACTCATTTTATCAAACTCAGAAAATTTCAAGTGCCTAAAGTGTGCTAGGTCATCAATGAATTTCTTTCTTTTAGAATTATCCAAAATCAGGTTCAAATAACGCTCCTGCTTATTTTTTGCTACAAAGCGCTTAATAACGCTGCCCTCTAATTGTATATCAGGTTCCATAGAATTATTAAATTTAAGACTAATACTTAAGGGAATAAATAATTTTTAAATTTTAAATTCTAATTAACTTCCAGACTTTCTTCGCGACTTTCGGACTTCCCAACTTAAACCTTATTTTTGCATACAAACATTCTTTATGTCGATAACTGCTCCTGTAACTGCATCTACGCCATCATCAGCATTTGAACGCCTGCTTACCATTATGGACGATCTGCGTTTAAATTGTCCCTGGGATAAAAAACAAACCCTGGAAAGCCTGCGCCACCTGACCATTGAGGAAGTGTACGAGCTTTCTGATTCTATATTAAGCGCCGATATGCCCGAAATAAAAAAAGAGCTGGGCGATATCATGCTTCACCTGGTATTTTATGCCCGGATAGCTTCAGAAACCAATGACTTTACCATCACTGATGTTTTAAACGGGATATGTGACAAGCTGATCAACCGGCACCCGCATATTTATGGCGATGTAGAAGTAAATGATGAGAACGACGTAAAACGAAACTGGGAACAAATCAAATTAAAGGAAGGTAACAAGTCGGTTTTGGGCGGCGTACCTGCTTCGCTACCGGCATTGGTAAAGGCATCCCGCATCCAGGAAAAAGCCCGGGGTGTGGGGTTCGATTGGGAAGAAAAAGGCCAGGTATGGGCAAAGGTGGAGGAAGAAATGCAGGAGTTTAAGAATGAATTTAACGCTGAAGACGAATCCGCTATCGATCACGATAAAGCAGAAAGTGAATTTGGCGACTTGCTATTCTCGCTGATCAATTATGCCCGCTTTATCAACATCAATCCCGAAAATGCGCTGGAAAAGACCAACCGTAAGTTTATCAAACGTTTTCAGTACCTTGAGGGCAAGGCCAAAGAAAATGGCCGTGAATTGCATGATATGAGCCTTGCTGAAATGGACGTATTTTGGGATGAAGCAAAAAAAATCTAAACTTTGTATCGTTTGTAATTAAATTACGTATTGATAAAAAATACTAACTATAATGAAACACCGGTCACTTTATTTACTATTACTATTTATGGCGTTGGGTTTCGGCTGCAAAAAACTGACCTATGTTCCGCCCCTGCCACAACCTGTTGGCACTTTCAGCGGCAAATTCGCTTATTTGCACCGGAATAATGATAACCTCGCATATGACACCCTGCAAGCAAACGTAACGTTAAAACTGACAAGTACAGATGCCACTTTTAAAGTCACCGGTGATACATCGACTGTGCACGCAGGTAGCTTTGGCACCTATGCTATTAATTCAAGCATACTTGTTTTTACAGATAAAACCATGCCGCCGGTAGGCACGCCCGCAAAAAAGCACCTCAGTGGTACTTATCTTTAT
>Ga0105237_10005459_pt1 | contig 14337 bp, 10 predicted proteins | sample KBSC24metaG_FD_81520 | JGI IMG/M metagenome (GOLD analysis project Ga0105237, IMG submission 81520) | Corn rhizosphere microbial communities from Kellogg Biological Station, Michigan, USA - KBS C2-4 metaG | ecosystem: Host-associated > Plants > Roots > Rhizosphere > Soil | place: Michigan, USA... | reverse complement strand
TGCAGGCCCGCGACCCCACCCTCGCCCTCTTCGGCGCCGGCGGCCGCGAGATGCGGGCCTTCGGCGGCGAACACTTCACCGACTGGGCGGATGAAGCGGTCGTCGGCCTGTGGGACGTCCTGAAGAAGTACGGCTATTTCAAAGGGCAATTCAATCGGATGCTCGCCGACATCGCGCAGGTCCGGCCCGACGCGCTCATCCTCATCGATTACCCGGGCTTCAACCTGCGCCTCGCCAAGGAAGCCCACCGGCGTTTTCCAAAGCTGAAGATCATCGACTACATCAGCCCGCAGGTCTGGGCCTGGAATCGGGGACGCATCCCCAAGATGGCCCGCTATCTCGACCTGATGCTCTGCATCTTTCCCTTCGAGAAACCGCTCTACGAGCAAAGCGGCCTGGCCACGGTCTTCGTCGGCCACCCGATGCTGGACTCCCTCGCCGCCAGGCGTCTTGAAATCCCGCGCGACCCACAGCTCGTGGGCCTTTTCCCCGGCAGCCGGGAAAAGGAAGTGCGCAAGATCTTCCCGGTGATGGTCGAAGCCGCCGAAAAGATGAAGTCGGTTCGGCCCAACTTGCAGTTCGAAGCATCAGCCGCCTCCCACCAACTCGCCGACCGCATGATGGCCACGCTGGAGTCTTACGGCTTGGGCGAAGATTTCTGCCGGGTAACCGTCCGCACATCCCACGAACTGATGCAACGCGCCATTGCGGGCATGGTTTGCTCCGGCACGGCCACCCTGGAGGCGGCATTCTTCGGACTTCCCTTGTGCATTGTCTATAAAGTGGCGTGGCTGACCTGGGTCATCGGCAAACAACTGGTCAAAGTCCCCTACCTCGGCATGCCCAACGTGCTGGCCAATCGCGAAATCGCTCGCGAGTTCCTCCAGGGCGCCGCCACGCCACAGGCGCTCGCGGACGAAACCCTCCGCCTCGTCGCTAACGAGGAACAACGCGAAGCTTTACAGCGCGACCTTGCGTCAGTGGTGTCAGGCTTGGGAGATCAAGGCGCCGCGAGACGGGCCGCGGAAGCGATCCTGGAAGAACTCTCCACGACCCGGTGAATGAGGCCTGTAATTAGAATCCCGAGCGTGTGTCTCATTTTCTGACAGGATGTCTTATTCTCAGGGAGGTTAGGCCTTGACGCCTCTATAAGAGGAGGTTAATTTGAACCCTCCAGATCCGGCTACAGCATTAGAGTGGGCCTAAAACCCACTTTTTTTTGTCCCCGGAACTGGAACCTGACCTATGAACAGTGAAATCCTAGCGGTCGTTGACTTTTTTGAGCGCGACAAGGGCATCAAACGAGAGGTGCTCTTGGAGGCGATCAATAACGCCATCCTCCAGGCTGCCCGCAAAGCGGTTGGCCCGGCGAAGGATCTGCGTGTCGAGATCGACCCGAAATCCGGCGAAATCAAGGCTTATGCCAAACTGAACGTGGTCGAAAAGGTGGTGAACAAGCATGACGAGATCCGGTTCGATCTCGCCAAGAAGTTCAAGGCCGACGTGCAGATCGGCGACGAACTGGAAGTGCCGGTCACGCCCCAGGGCTTTGGCCGTATCGCCGCGCAGACCGCCAAACAGGCGATCATGCAGCGCATCCGCCAGGCCGAGAAGGAGATGATTTACGACGAGTTCAAGGATCGGGCCGGCGAGATCGTGAGCGGCACGGTGCGCCGTTTCGAGCGGTCGGACGTAGTCGTGGACCTCGGCAAGTTCGAAGCGCTCATGCCGAACCGCGAGCGCGTGCAGACCGAAGACTACAATGTGGGCGATCGTATTCGCGCCTACGTCGTGGCCGTGGAGAACGGCATGCGCGGGCCGGAGATCATCATTTCCCGCAGCCACCCCAATTTCGTGCGCCGCCTCTTCGAGACGGAAGTCAGCGAGATCAATGACCGCACGGTTGAGATCAAGGGCATCGCCCGCGAAGCCGGTTACCGGACCAAGATCGCGGTCCACAGCGCGAACGACAAGGTAGACCCGGTCGGCGCCTGTGTCGGCATGCGCGGCGCCCGGGTGAAGAATATCGTCCGCGAGCTGAACAACGAGAAAGTGGACATCATCCGCTGGAGCCCGGACGTGAAGGAATTCGTCCTCGAGGCGCTCAAGCCCGCCAAGGTGAAGAGCGTGACGCTCGATGAGGGCAAGAAGGCCATCCTGATCAAGGTGGACGAAGACCAGCTCTCGCTCGCCATCGGCAAGCGCGGCCAGAACGCGCGCCTCACCTCCCGCCTCACCGGCTGGGATATCAACATCGAACAGGACAAGACCGCGAAGGAACTGGTCGATAACAAAAAGGAAAGCGCCGCCCACTCTTTTGCCGCAGCCCTCAAGGTCTCGCCGGAAGTCGCGTTCAAGCTGGTCAATGCCGGCATGAACAGCGTGGAGGTCATTGCAACCGGCAGCGAGCCACAGGATATTGCCGACGTGCTCGGAATCGAGCTCGAACAGGCAACCGCCATCCACAATGCGGCCAAACAAGAATACGACAAGAGCCTCGCTCCAACGCAGTAGGCCATGAGAACTATTTTCCCAAGGACTTTTGATGCCAACCAAGACGACCCACAAGCAGAGCCCGAAGAAAGCCGACGACAACAAAACGTTGAAGGCTCCCTCCGCGCCAAAATCGACCGCCAAAGCCCCCGCTGAAAAGACGAAGGGCGCTGAGGATGCGCCCGCGGCCGCGAAGGTCGTGAAGGAAACGGTTTCGCTCATCGAGCCGAAATCCAAGACGAAGCGCACTCGCACTCCGTCGGAACTGGGCCACAAGCCGTTCGCGCACATCCCGATTTCGCGCATTCTCGAGCCGGAAGCGCCCAAGGCTGCCCCGGCCCCGGCCCCTGCGCCCGCTACGCTTGCTCCTGAAGCTCCCGTGGCCGCCCCGGAAGCGCCAGCACCCGCTCCGGCCGTGGCCGAGTCTGCTCCCGCGGCCAGCGACGAAAAAATCATCCATCTCAAGCCACCCTTCACCGTCAAGGACCTCGCGGTCGCTACCGGAATCAAGGCGTTCCAGATCATCAGTGACCTGATGGAGATGAACATCTTCGCCTCGATCAACCAAACGATCGAGACAGATGTCGCCGCCAAGGTGTGCACAAAACACGGCCTCGTTTTCGAAAAGGAAAAGCGCAAGGAAGGCGGCGGCGTCCACAAGGTCGAGGACAAGCCCAAGCCGCCACCCGAGCCCATCAAGCCCAAGGCCGAGGAGTTGCAGTTCCGCGCGCCGATCGTGACCTTCATGGGCCATGTCGACCACGGCAAGACCACGCTCATGGACGCGATTCGCAAGACGCGCGTCGCAGCAGGCGAAGCCGGCGGTATCACGCAGCACATCGGTGCCTATAGCGTGACGCACAATGGCAATCGCATCACTTTTCTCGACACTCCCGGCCACGCGGCTTTCACCGCGATGCGGGCGCGCGGCGCGAATGTGACCGATATCGTGGTGCTCGTCGTCGCAGCCGACGATGGCATCATGCCGCAGACCATCGAGGCGCTGAATCACGCGAAGGCCGCCAAGGTGCTCATCATCGTCGCGGTCACCAAGATGGATGCGCCTGGCGCCAATCTGGACAAGGTGAAGGGCCAGCTTCAGGAAAAGGGTCTCGTGCCCGAAGACTGGGGCGGTACCATCGGCGTTTGCCCGGTCTCCGCGATCAAGGGCCAGGGCGTGAGCGAACTGCTCGACCGTATCCTGCTCGAATCCGAAGTGCTCGAACTCAAGGCCAGCTCGCAACAGACTCCGCGTGGAACCGTGATCGAGGCGCAGATCGAACAAGGCCGCGGCCCCACGGCGACCATCCTCGTGCGCATGGGCACATTGAAAGTCGGCGACGCCTTCATTTGCGGCCAGTGGGACGGCAAGGTGAAGTCCCTCATCGATGACGCCGGCAAGCCGCTAAAAAGCGCCGGTCCTTCCACCCCGGTGAAAGTCCTGGGCTTCTCGGGCCTCCCCAATGCGGGTGACGAACTTGCCGTGATGGAGACCGAACGGGAGGCGAAAGCGCTCTCCGCCGAGCGCCAGGCTGACAAGCGCATGACCAAGCTGGCCACGCCGCAGCGGGCCACCTTGGAAAACCTTTTCGCCACCCTCTCCGAAGGCCAGAAGAAGCGGCTCAACATTGTTCTGAAGGGCGATGTGCAGGGCTCTCTCGAAGCGCTGGTCACCTCCCTGGGGCAGATCAACAGCAAGAAGATCGACCTCGACATCGTGCACAGCGCCGTCGGGCCGATCAGCGAATCCGATATCCTCCTCGCCACGGCTTCGAACGCCGTCGTCGTGGGCTTCGGCGTGAAGGTCGAAAGCTCGGCGGCCAACACGGCCAAGCGCGAGAACGTCCAGATCAAGCTCTTCTCGATCATCTACGAACTCATCGACCAGGTGAAGGAAGCGATGGCCGGATTGCTCGATCCGGAAACGCGCGAGGCCGTCATCGGTCATGCGGTCGTTAAGAAGGTGTTCGAGCTCTCCAAGGGCCTCGTCGCAGGTTGCGAAGTCAAGGACGGCCGTATTGCCCGAACGGCGCGCGCCCGCGTGCTGCGCGACCGCACCCCAATCTACGATGGCGGCCTGGCCACGCTGCGCCGCTTCCAGGATGACGTGAAGGAGGTCCGCAGCGGCCTCGAATGCGGCATCAAGCTCGGTGATTTCAACGACTACGAAGCCGGAGATATCATCGAGTGCTACACCCTCGAAAAACTTCCACAGAAACTGTGAGCCCGAAGTTGAGAGCGGATGGCTGAGAGTTGAGACGCGCGCGCTTTCCGGCGCGCCCCGCCCGGCTCCCTCGGCGCCGGCTCTCGACGACTCCGCCAACCACGATCAACTGCCATGAAGCACCGTCTCGAACGAGTCAACGAGTTGCTGAAGCGCGAGCTCGGCGATCTGCTCACGCGCGAGGTCACCTTTGAAGCCGCACTGGTCACCGTGCAGCAGGTGGACATTACGCCCGATCTCAAGCACGCCCACGTCTTCGTGAGTGTGATGGGCAGCCATGACCAGGCGAAAGCGGCGATGGCCAAGCTGCATGACAACCGCAAGACGCTCCAGCACCTCCTCTCGAAGCGCGTCGTGCTGAAGTACACGCCCCACCTGCACTTCAAGCTTGATGATTCCATCGAGCGCGGCACCCGCGTGATCAGCATCCTCGAGGAAATCGACCTCCCGCCCGACGAGATTCCGCCTGATGAACCCAAAACAGAATAACACGGACTTCGCGGCAATCGCCGGGATCCTGAAGTCGCGCCAGCGTTTCGTCGTCATGAGCCACGTCCGGCCCGATGGCGACGCGCTGGGCTGCACGCTCGCCATGGCGCTGTGCTTGAAGCAGCTCGGCAAGGATGTCACTGCCTGGAACGAAGACGGCATGCTGGACAAGTTCCGTTATCTGCCCGGCGGCGAGATGGTGACCGTGCCTCCCGCCGAACCGCAGAACTTCGAAGTCGCCCTCGTGCTCGACAACGCCGTGCGCAATCGCGCGGGCAAGGCCATCCAGGCCGTGGCCCACGCCGATGTGTGGATCAATATCGATCACCATGTGACGAACGAGTACTACGGCGACCTCAACTACATCGACGCGACCTCCCCGGCCACCGGACAGATTCTCTTCGAGCTTTTCCGCGGGCAGGACCTGCCGCTGACCTACGCGATGGCCGACAACCTCTTTGCGGCGATCAGCACCGACACCGGCTCCTTCCAGTACCCGAGCACCACCGCGCGCACCTACGAGATCGCCGCCGATCTCATCCGCGCCGGCGTCAATGTCGGCGAACTCTCGCAGAAGATGTACGAGAGCCATCCGCGCCGCCGGCTCGAATTGCTGCGCGCGCTGCTCAATGTGCTGCGCTTCACCAGCAACGATCGCGTCGCCAGTTTCGCGCTCAGCGCCGAGACCGCGGCCAGGCTGGGCGTGCTTCCCGAGGACAACGAAGGGCTCATCGACTACATCCGCGCGATCGATGGCGTCGTCGCCGCGGCGTTCTTTGAGGAATTGGGTGATGGGCGCGTCCGCATCAGTCTGCGCTCGAAATCCCCGAAGATCGACGTGGCGAAAGTGTGCGGCCTCTTCGGCGGCGGCGGACACCGCCTCGCGGCCGGAGCACGGATTGCCGGATCGCTCGCGGAAGTGCAGGAAAAAGTTTTGCAAGCTCTCGACCATGAATTTGACCAGCCTTGACGGCGTCCTGCTCGTAGACAAAGCGCCCGGCATGACGTCGCACGACGTCGTCGCCATCGTGCGCCGCCGTCTCAATACCAAAAAGGTCGGCCACTGCGGCACCCTCGATCCCCTTGCGACCGGCCTGCTGCTCATCGTCCTCGGACGCGGCACCAAGATCCAGGACCTGCTCATGGCCGAGGACAAGGAATACATCGGCACGATGGCCCTCGGCGTGACCACGGATAGCCAGGATGCCGACGGACATGTCGTCGAGACCAAGCCCGTGCCCGAGCTGACGCGCGAACAGATCGACACCGCCTTCGCAAAATACCACGGCGATTTCTACCAGCTGCCGCCCATGGTTTCGGCCATCAAGAAAGAAGGCGTGCCGCTCTACAAGCTCGCGCGCCAGGGCAAGGTCGTCGAGCGCGAGCCCCGCTTCGTCCACGTCTACGCGCATGAAATCCAGAATGTGCGTCTGCCGGAAATCGATTTTCGCGTGGTCTGCTCGAAAGGCTTTTACGTCCGCACCTACGCCTTCGATATCGGCGGCGAACTGGGCTGCGGCGCGCACCTCAAGAAGCTTCGCCGGACCAAGAGCGGGAAATTCACGCTCGAACATGCGGTGACCGTCGAAGAGATCCAGACTCTGGAGCCCGCGCTGATCGAGCAGCGCATCCTGAGCTTGCCAGCGGTGTCGCGGATGCGCGGGGCCTGAAATCCACTCCTCCATGCACCGCGATGTCGATTCCAGTGCCGGCGTGATTCATGCCGTCCCGGAACTCGCCCGCATTCCCGGCCCGCTCTTTCTCGCCATTGGCGTCTTTGACGGCGTGCACCTCGGCCACCAAGCCGTGATCCTCCGCGCCCTGGAGGCCGCGCAGCGCGACGGCGGGACCGCGGTCGTCGTCACCTTCGATCCCCACCCCGTGCGCGTGCTGCGTCCGAGCCAGGCCCCGCGCCTGCTCACCTCCACCGCGCACAAGCTTCGGCTCATCCGCGATCTCGGCGTCGCGCACCAGCTCGTGATTCATTTCGACCAGGCATTCGCCGCCACCGAGCCGGGGGATTTCATCCGCGCGCTCGCGGCGGCCGCGCGTCCGCTGCGCGAAATCTGCGTGGGCTTCGAGTGGTCCTTCGGCAAAGGCCGCGCCGGCAATCTCGCGCTCCTGGAGCAGCTCGGCGCGCAGCTTGGCTTCGCGGAAGTCGGCGTCCCAGCCGTGGAGATCGATGGTGAAATCGTCAGCAGCACGCGCATTCGTAAATCCGTCGAAGCCGGCGACCTGGAGCAGGCCGCCCGTCTGCTCGGCCGTCCGTATACGATCCTCGGCACCGTCGTCACCGGGGACCGCCTCGGGCGCACCATCGGCTTTCCCACGGCAAACCTCAGCGCGCACAACGAGCAATATCCGCCCAACGGCGTCTATGCCGTCGAAGTGCAGCGCAGCGACGAGACGCTGCACGGAGTGGTGAACATCGGCGTCCGCCCCACCATCGCGAACGCCAGCGGCGAGCGCGTGCTCGAAACGCACCTGTTCGATTTCGATCAGGACATCTACGGCGAAGATCTGGAGATCACGTTCCGGAAATTCCTCCGCCCGGAGCAGAAGTTCAACGGCCTGGACGCCCTCCGCACGCAGATCGGACGGGACGTGGAAGCGGCGCGGGCGATTTTCGGCGAGTAGCGCGCCGCTCCGATTTTCCTGATCGTACTCAGCGAAGCGCTTGCCAGCATAGCCAGCGGTTTTTCACGGCTCCCCTATTTGCCGATGCCCTCCGCATGCGCCACCAGCGCCGCACGCATCACTTCGAGCGGCGCCGGCCGCGCAAACCATATTTCGAACGACAGCGCCCCCTGGTGCAGCAGCATCGACAACCCATTGGCCGAACGCGCCCCCACCGCATCCCCCGCAAGCATGAGCGGCGTCTTCCCCGCCGTGTAAATCGTGTCGTAAAGCAAATGCCGGCCGGCGAGAAACTCGGACGGAATCGGGGAAGCATCCCCCGGCTGCATGCCTAGCGCGGAACAGTTCACGACCAAATCGGATTCCTTCAGTGCCTCACGGAGCGCCGCGTCTTTCCACGGCGCGATCGAGAGCAAATCCCGAGGGTAAATGGCCCCGACCGCTTCCCGCAGCAATTCGAGTTTCTCCACGCTGCGATTGAGTAGCGTCAGGCGTTTCGCCCCGCTGGCCGCGCACTGCATCGCCACGGCCCGGCCCGCTCCACCCCCTGCCCCCAGGACAAGCACCCGCACCTCCCCCAACCCAATTCCGAACTGCTCGCGCACCGCCCGCGCCAGACCAGGCCCATCGGTGCTGAAGCCTCTCAGTCTTCCATCGGCATTGACCGCCACCGTATTCACCCCACCCGCCCGCCGCGCACCCTCATCCGGAGCATCCACGGCTGCGAGTACCGCCGCTTTGTGGGGGATGGTGCAATTGATGCCGATGAACCCTTTCCCCGCCAGCAATCGCAGCGCTGGAGCCACCTCCTCCGGGCGCAAATGAATCCGGCAATACCGGGCATCGAGCCCGCAGGCGGCCAGCGCCGCGTTGTGCATCGGTGGCGAGGCCGAATGCGCCACCGGGTCGCCGATCACGGCCAGCCGCAGGGGCGGGTCTTCCTCCGCCGTAACGGAGTTCCAATCCCGCAAATCCGCCAGCGTATACACGACCTTCATGGAAGGAACGGATTGGGGGACGGCGGGAGATTTGCCAGCGAATCACGCGAATCACACGAATGCAGAAATTCTTCATTCGTGTGATTCGCGTGATTCGCTGGCTCCATCTCTGTTCCCAGGCTCATTCCCCAGCCTCTCACGCCGCGAACTGCTCCCTGGTCCGGCGCAACCGGGCGAGCACCCGCTCTTTGCCCAACACCTCCAGCATGTGATACAGACTCGGTCCCACGCTGCGCCCGCTCACGGCCACGCGCGCCGGATGAATGAACTCCGCGGGCTTCACGCCAAGCGTCGTCGCGAGTTCCTTGAGCTTTGCCTCAAGAATGGCCGCGTCAAAGGTATCGAGCGCGGCATAGGCCTCGCCAAGCTGCGCGAGCCGATCGAGAGCACCCGCCTTGCGCAAGGTCTTCTCCACCGCCGCAGGATCGAACGCGTAATCCTCCGTAAAGAAAAACGACACGCGATCCGGCACTTCGGTGAAATGCGTGACCTTCATCTTCTCCAGCGCGAGAACCGGCTCCAGCACCTCCGGGGAAGCCCGGATCCCGGCCTTCTCCAGCCATGGCTGCGCCAGTTCGCGGTAGTGGCCAAGCGGCATTTGCTGGATGTATTGCGAGTTCAGCCAATCGCACTTGGCGAGGTCGAAGACGGCCGCCTTGCGATTCACGTTCGCCAGGTCGAACCGCTCGACGACCTGCTGAATGTCGAGTTTTTCACTGTCATCCTTCGGCGACCATCCGAGGAGGCACAGATAGTTGCAGACCGCAGCCGGGTCGTAGCCGCCCTCGATATAGGTGGTGATGCTCGCGCCCACGTCCCGCTTGCTCATTTTCGTCCCGTCCTTGTTCAGGATCAGCGGAATGTGCCCGTAGCGCGGCGGCTCGGCGCCGAGCGCGCGGAAGAGTTGGATGTGCTTCGCGGTATTCGGCAGATGATCATCGCCGCGAATGACGTGCGTCATCTTCATCTCGATGTCGTCCACCACGTTCACGAAATGGAAAATCCACGTCCCATCAGGACGGCGAATGGTCATGTCCGGCGTGATCTCCAGATTGGTAAAATCGGTGGGGACTTTCCCGCAGATCATGTCGTCCACCTCCACCACCTCGCGCCGGAAACGGAAGCGCCAGGCGCCGCCGTCATTGTAAACGTGTCCGCCCGCCTCGAGTTGGTCGAAGTAGCGCTGATAAATTGCGTCCCGCTCACTCTGGAAATAGGGGCCGCAGTCGCCGCCCTTTTCCGGGCCCTCGTCCCAGTCCAGCCCGAGCCAGCGCAGCCCATCGAAAATTACCTGCACCGCCGCGTCGTTGTGACGCGCCCGGTCCGTATCCTCGATTCTCAGAACAAACGTGCCGCCGCAATGCCGTGCAAACAACCAGTTAAACAACGCCGTCCGGGCGCCGCCGACATGGAGATAGCCGGTGGGCGATGGAGCGAAACGGACGCGGACGGGTGCAGTCATAGGGGCCGGGGAAGGTGGAGTATCCCGCCGGGCCTGAAAAGAGAAAACCGGCAGTGGCAAGGGGAGAAGTGGTCGGTGCCGAGAACGTGGAGCTTGGCAAGAACTCGCCCTCTCCCTCTTCATCTTGATCTTCCTCACCGGCGAGAGGTCAGATCACGCGCGGCGCCTATTCTGACCTCTGATCTCCGATCTCTGACCTCAGGCCGGAGTTTGCAAGCTCTTCTGGGAGTTTGATTGACAGGACCCCGCGTCTCCATATTTTTGCCTATTGAACCAGCGCAGGCTTCCGAGTACACCGCGCGCCACCACTTCAGCACACCTTCCAGCGCCCATCTAGCACAACGGTATGTCCCAAAAAATTCTGGTGATCGACGACAGTCTCGTAGCCTCCAAGCTCACCGAAAATGTGCTGCAGCAGGGATTTCACGGAGTCGATGTCCTTCTCGCGCAGCGCGGCGGCGACGCCTTTGACCGTTTCAATGTCGCCCAGCCCGACCTGATCCTGCTCAATGAATCGCTGCCGGACATGGATGCGGAGGCGGTGTGCTACCGCCTGCTGAACGATCCCGCCACCTCCAAGGTTCCGGTCGTCCTGCTCGCCAGCAATGGCAACGGCGACAAAATCGAGGAGCGCTACGACAACGTGGTGCGCGTCCTGGCCAAGCCAGTCACGCCCGAGTCGTTGCTCGACGTGGTGGGCACCACACTCTCGAAGGCCAAGCCCTATACGCATCCCGCGAAGGCCCTGCTCTTTCACGATCCGTCCCGCACGGTCTTCAGCGGCCACACGGCGTTCTTCTCCCTGCGCTCCGCGCTCCAGATGGCCTACGGCGACCGCCTCACCGGCGTGCTTCGCTTCTTCGTCAATCGTTTCCCCATCGAGCTCTTCATCAACAAGGGCCGGTTCCTCTTCGCCACCTCGCGCAATTTCCAGCTCTACTGCCGCGAATCCCCCGTCATCCTCTCCGCCACCAATCTCGGCCTGATCATCGAAGGCCAGATCGCTCAGGCTGCCAGCGGCTGCCCGATTTTCCTTTTCCTCTCCGTGCGCAACGGCTTCCCGCACGACGACGTCGTCCAGATCGTCCGCGATCACGGCCAGCGCGTCTTCTCCAATCTCTGGACCGCCGGCCGCGTGACGTTCGAGTTCGAAGAGCTCACGGAATTCCCCGATTACGTGAAGAACTTCCCGCCGGGAAATGAGGACCCCGACAACTGGATCCTCGGCAGCCTGCGCCATGTGAAGTACGACAACCTCATGGGGAGCCAGCGCCCCGATCCGAACGGCAGCCCCGCCTACACGCGCAAGGGCTACGAATTGATCCAGAAGCTGAAGCTGAACGACGTGGAAGCGCGTTTTGCGACGGCGATCAACGGCGCCGAGTCGCTGCAATCCATCGCCAAGAAAATCGGCATCCCGCTCAACGACGCCCTGCTCATCGTCTTCCGCTTCGCCGCGCTGGACATCATCGACTACTGGTCGTCGAACGTCCTCTCGCTCCCCGGCGGCGCCCCCGCGACCGCGGCGTAGCAGATCGCTCCATCGGAATTCCGCCAACCGGGCGCGAAAAGCCGCTTGCCGGACGGAATTTTTCTGCGATACCTTCCGCCCTCGCTTTTTCGGCGACACACACCAGCCAGTGTAGCTCAGGGGTAGAGCAGCTGTTTCGTAAACAGCAGGTCATGGGTTCGAATCCCATCACTGGCTCTCTGCAAACCACCGAGACGGCGCCCTCGTGGCTGGGCGTGTCTTAAAACCTGGTCCACTTAAACGGGCCTCGGAGGGGTTAAAGCCCAAGGTCCCTGCGGTGAAACTCCGCATCGCTCCGCCAAATAACGCGATGCCTGCGATGACAAGCGTCAGCGGGGTCGACCGTCTGCTGCCCTGCAAGAGTCGAACTTGTCCGCCTCGCTTCGCGGATGCGACGGAGGAGGGGGAGCCGTAGGCAAGGTCGGCAGGTTCTTCAACTGCAGGGTGGAGCGGCTTAGTGCGCCGAAATAGAAAATGAAACAAAGGGCGTTGAGCACTGTCTGCAAGGCCGTGCGGGTCGGCTCAGAACAAAAACCGTGCGATACCGCGAAGGTCAAAAACAGCTGGGCAGAAGATGCGGGAATGATCACGGCGAGAAGGATCACCACTGGGTAAAATTGGAGGCGAGTGGGGGAGCAACCCTTCGCCTGGGCCATGCGCCTGAACGCGATCGACGCCAGGAAGTTTACGATGAGGAGGGTGAGCACGTGGAGGAGAGAGTGTTCAGGGTAGCACGGAAATCAGGGTCAGGCGTGGGTCAGCCGTCGATAGCTGATAGGAATGGAGTCCTCGCGGTCAGTCTGTGAAAATCGCTGTCGGATTGAGCGCCACCGCCAATTGGACCTTGGCATGAGCGATATTTCACAGACTGACCCTATGCCCTTCCTCCGCCGTAACGATGCCGTAGAGTCGAGGTGGGACCTTTCCATCGGATGGCGCCCGGCAGCGTCCCAAACTGGAGGGCCGGTGCTCCGTCACCGCCCAAACTCGTGATGGCTTCAAGCCATCATTACCCACAATTAATCACGCCCTCTCGCAGCATCCTTAAAAATCGTCGCGAGGCCAGCATATTGAGCCGTAACAATGCAGCAGAAGAGGCGCGACCTCTTCCATCGCGGAGCGATGCCTGACAATAGCCGGGGCCTTCAGGCCCCGGAACCTCACCCTAAGGGCGCCGTCGCGGAGCGACGTTTGCCCAGTTCCTGGCGTTCACAGGGATGGTTGACGACGGCATTCCGATGGCTTACCGCTGGGGGCGGAAGGAACGTTCCCATGAACCCCCGGACCATGCGCTACCTGCTCCTGATTGGACTGCTCAGTTGTCGTATTTTCCTGAACCCGGCAATCGCCGAAGAAGCGAGCGCGGAGCAGGTCAAGGAATGGATCCACGATCTCAAGACCGAGCCGGCTGATTCGCGCTACCGGCTGATCTCCCAGATTTGCAAGATGGCGGCGCCGCACGCGGCCCACCCTCCTACGGAATCGAGCAACCGCGTAGATCTGCTCCCGGTCCTGGAAGCGGCGATCGACGGCGACGACCCGAAGGTCAGCTACCAGGCGATCTGCACGCTCTGCTACATGAACTGTAAGGATGCCTTTCCCATCCTTGAACGGGAGCTGCGGAGCGAGCGGCAGGTCCAGCGCCAGATGGCCTGCATGGGCATCGAGTGGCTCGCAGCCATGCCGGAGGTGCGGGCGCGCGCCATCGCCGATCTCGAAGCTGCGCGGGATCGCGCGGGCGAGGGGCTCGGCGTGCGCCTCGCGGCCACGAGCGCTCTCCTCGGCGCCGGCGTGCCGCAGGAGCCGAAAGTCTTTCTCGAAGCCCTGCGCGATCCTCGCGGGAATGAGGCTCAAGCGGCGAAGCATCTCGCGGATATGGGGCGGAAAGACACGATCGAGCTGATGATCGTGCGCCTCCGCACGGCGGTGCCATCGAGCGACTACTGGCTGGCAAAATCGCTAAACCAGCTCACCGGAGCGGATCTCGGAAAGGACGCCAAAGAATGGCAGGAATGGCTCGACGCCCATCGCGCGGAACTTCCCGAGCAACTCAACTAACATGGTTCGAGGCGTGTCATAAACTTTTAGGGCGAACGCGGCGTGGTTACGCCGAAGGCGTTCAATAAGTCAGCCCAGGGTTGCGAGGAACGAGCTACCCTGGGTATTCGATACAAAACGCGGCCAACTCTGAAGGAGTTGAAGAAACCCTCCGTAGGTAGAGAAATTGTTCTGCTATTGAGGCCTTCTTCAACCGCCTTCGGGGTTGGGACGCTTTGGGGATTCATCCCAGGGTAGCCTCGCAAGCTCGGCAACCCTGGGCTATCGTATTCAATGCCTTCGGCATATCCACAACCGTGCCGTCAAAGTTCATGACACGCTCTAGCCCGACTTCCGCTATTCGACCTGGTGTGGAAGGGACGGCTTCTGGTGAAGTCACCTGTTTTGGCCAAAGGTCGCCACTACATTTGATTTTTCGGGAGCCACTTTGAGAGCGTCTATGGGG
>Ga0105237_10005458_pt1 | contig 14337 bp, 11 predicted proteins | sample KBSC24metaG_FD_81520 | JGI IMG/M metagenome (GOLD analysis project Ga0105237, IMG submission 81520) | Corn rhizosphere microbial communities from Kellogg Biological Station, Michigan, USA - KBS C2-4 metaG | ecosystem: Host-associated > Plants > Roots > Rhizosphere > Soil | place: Michigan, USA... | reverse complement strand
GCGCCGTAGGTGCTGCCCCAGCCAAGCAAAAGAATCTTGCCCTTTTCGGGGCCACTGTCGATCTGTTGCTCAGGAATATAATCAGCAATCTTATCTACCTTTTCCTGTCTTATTTTCACCATTAACTGGTGGTTCTCAGGCTCATAGCTAACGTTACCGGTAATGTTTTGTTTTTCGAGACCGCCAATCCTGTGTTCAAGGCCGGGAGTGCCTGGTACGGCCCACGGACGCACGAGTTTTTCGTCACGCAGGTAAGGCATAAATTTCTCTTCGCCATGGCCAAGCTCTGTCTTAAACTTAACTTCAATTGCTGGCAGATCGTCGCTTTTAGGAAATTTCCAGGGCTCCGCGCCATTCGCAATAAAACCATCACTTAAAAAGATTACCGGAGTCATGTGCTGCACAGCTATGCGCACAGCTTCATATACAGCACCAAAACAATCGCTTGGCGTGCTTGCAGAAATTACCGGCATCGGGCATTCCCCGTTTCTTCCGTAATAGGCCTGTAATAAATCACTTTGTTCTGTTTTGGTGGGCAAGCCTGTTGAAGGCCCACCTCTTTGTACATCTATAATCAGCAAAGGAATTTCAAGCATCATCGCAAGACCCATTGCCTCAGCCTTTAAAGCCATGCCCGGTCCTGAAGTGGTAGTAACACCAAGGCTTCCGCCGTATGCAGCGCCAATGGCTGATGTAATACCAGCTATCTCATCTTCGGCCTGGAAAGTGCGGATGCCGAAGGTTTTATACTTGCTTAACTCATGTAAGATATCTGATGCCGGTGTGATAGGGTAGGTACCCAAAAACAAAGGCAGGTTACTCTTTTGTGAAGCTGCAATTAAACCATAAGCCAATGCCTGGTTACCCATAATGCTGCGGTAATGGCCCGCCGGAAGTTTTGCTTTTTCTACGCGGTATCTTGTGGTAAAAGTTTCGGTGGTATCGCCGTAATTATAACCGGCCTGAAGCACCTTGATATTGCTTTGAAGAATGGTTTCTTTCTTGCCAAACTTCTCTGTAAGAAAATTGATGGTATTGTCAAGACTGCGGTTATACATCCAGTACAAAAAGCCGAGCACAAACATGTTTTTAGCACGATCCTTTTCTTTCATACCCAGATCAGGAAATTCTTTCAATGCTTCGCGGGTCATTTTTGTAACGTCAATTTTTGTTACTTCATAACCGTCGAGGCTGCCGTCTTCCAATGGGTTTACACCGTCAGCATAGTTTGCAAGACGAAGATTTTTGGCATCAAAACCATCAATGTTAGCAATGATTTTTCCGCCAGCTTTCAAGCCTTTTAAATTGGCTTTCAATGCTGCGGCATTCATCGCCACAAGCACATCACATAAATCTCCGGGTGTAAAAACGCGGTCGCTGGAGAAATGCAACTGGTAACCACTCACGCCAGGCAAAGTGCCTTGCGGGGCACGTATTTCAGCCGGAAAGTCCGGGAAGGTGGCAAGGTCAATGCCCAATAAGGCTGTATTGTTGGTGAACTGAGTGCCGGTTAACTGCATACCATCGCCGCTGTCTCCGGCAAATTTGATGACTACGTCCTGTAGTACTGCTTCTTTCCTTTCCATACAAATATTCGTAAAAACGGAAAACTGTCGCCGTTCTTTAAAACCGCGAAATTAAGATTTGTAACGTTGGCAAGCGTTGTTTTTTCGGATGTAGTAAAAACGGAGGGCAAAAATTAACAGGAATATTTTGCTTTGGCCCGGGCTGAATGACTCCCGTTCGACTTACGTTGCGTCGCACACTTGTACGGTTTTTTCTCTATTCAGCATGGTGCGACAGGTTTAATACAGGCGAACATGTGTAATGCAACCTTCTGGCAAGAAAGTTAAACAATCAATATTCAATCTGCAACGCCCAATAATCAAATAAAGGCCCGTAGGGCCTAGATTGAGTTCGAATAATTTCTTAAGCCCCATCGGGGCGACATTTTCTATTTAAACAGAACAAAAGCAATTTCGGTTGCACAAACCCAATGAATGCCGGAATGTTTTATGCTGAACGCCACGCTATGCCTGCTGAAGAAAGTTTCGAAAGTACAAGTGTGCGACGCAACGGAAGCATCATAGTAATACAATTGCCGGGCTCATAAAAAATACAATCAATATTGAGGGAGTTTAAATTCTAACCAATTATTAATAGATGTCATTTAGTATTTGACACACCTCTTTTATATATTTGTCTCCCAATTTCAAATTCTTTTATGAGCCGAGTGAATGAGGACCCTTTAAAACTCCTCTTAATTGCCCTTATTATTTTTGCTTCTTATAGTTGTACAAATAAACGCGGCTATCTTTTAAGCCAGACAAATGTGATTCAGACAGAGGCGAATGCAGTTGCGGATAGTGCATCAATGGTTCCTGATGCCAACGATACGGCAACACGGTATATTTATCTCACTTTTGATGATGGCCCTCAACAGGGTACCATGAATTGTTACCATATCTGCAAAAGCCTTGGCGTAAAAGCTACCTTTTTTATGATTGGAGAGCATGCAGATACCAGGCATTTGAAATCTTGGGTGGATACCATTTCTAAGAGCTATCCTTTTACCTTTCTTGCCAATCATAGTTATTCGCATGCCTATCAAAATCATTATAAAAAATTTTATTCAACACTGCCATCTCATTCGGCGCTGGATTTTGTAAGGGCACAGGACAGCCTGCGGATTCCGTACCGCATTGTGCGTTTTCCGGGCAACAGCACCTGGAGCCTGCATGATAAGGTAACCGGCCCCAAACCTACGCTTAAGCTAGGCAGGTATCTCGATTCATCAGGCTACGATATTATCGGCTGGGATGTTGAATGGGCCTTTAAAGGCAAACACAGTGCACCTGTACAAAGCGCAGAGACCATGATTAATCTTGTGAACAATTACGTTAATTCTGACAAACTGAAAACATCTAAACATCTCGTATTGCTTTCTCATGACAGGATGTTCAACGGCGCCGCAGCAGATTCCTTGTATAAGTTTATTGCGGTATTACGCAAAAACCCTCACTATGTTTTTGAAACAATAGATAAGTATCCTGGTATTAAAAAGAATAGAAGTTAAAATTTATCCGGAGCTGTAATCATTGTGGTTGTTCAGGCAAAATACTTGTAGATTGGTATTATGAACAGACTTTTAAGATACCTGTTTATAGCCGTGCTTTCTTTATACAATATTCCTTTACATGCGCAGCAGCCAAAGCCTGTTAAACTATTTAAGCCAGAAGATTTTACGCGGCAGGACAGCATTAGGCTGGCAAAAGAATTTGGAAATAATAAAGAAATATTGCCGCAGTTTGCCTTTCCTGCTTTAATAGCACTTTCCTATTTTCCTGAATTAAAAAATACATCTATTAGGTTTGTTTTTAAACCTGCTCATACACCTTTAACAACAAGGCCAACTGTGCTGAGTATTTTTAGGAAGGGCAATAAAAGAAAGTTTACCATCACCATTAGTGATACCTCTGTTTTTAAGCTTGAACCACTTCTTCTTTTTCGGATGAATTACAATGCCCGCATTGGTGTAATAGGGCATGAGCTTAGCCATGTAGCAGACTTTTCTAAAAGCACTTTTCTTCAATTTGTAGGAAGTGGCATAGGACATCTTTCTTCTAATTATCTTGATAAGTTTGAGTTTAGAACAGACAGTATTTGCATTGCACACGGACTGGGTTATCAACTGCTGGCATGGAGTACTTTCGTTCGTACAACCATGCAAACCACTAACTGGCGCGGCGCAGACAATGTAAATAATATGCCCATGAAAAAGGAGCGCTATATGAACCCATCTACTATTGAAAAATACATTGCTTCAATGCCCGAAATCTATAAACAATAAATAGCCAGGTATTACTTTAGTTCAGATAGTTTTATTTACCGATTAATAATACATAAATAACCGGCTTTTTTAAAAAGTGTAGCTTAAACATATAGCTTTAGCGCATGAAAAATATCCTGGTTATTTTCCTGCTCACAATTTCTATCAACGGCTTTACTCAAAATTCTTTAAACGTAATGACCTTTAACCTGCGTTATAATAATGCGGGTGACAGCTTAAATGCATGGCCTTACCGCAAAGACAAAGTAGCATCGCAGATTTTATTTCATGAAGTTAACCTGCTTGGCGTACAGGAAGCGCTGAACGACCAGGTAACAGATTTGCAGGATCGTTTGCCTTCATATAAATACTTTGGTGTTGGGCGTGATGACGGTAAAACCAAGGGCGAGTATAGTGCTATTTTTTACGACACCACAAGATTGCAATGGCTGAGAGGTGAAACATTCTGGCTATCCCAAACACCAACAATTGCGGGCTCTAAAGGATGGGATGCTGCCATTACAAGAATTGTTACATGGTGTTATTTTAAAGATAAACGCACCGGTAAAAAGTTTTATGCATTTAATACGCATTTCGATCACAGAGGCAAAATTGCAAGGGCAGAAAGTGCGAAGTTGTTACTGCAGAAAGTAAAAGAGATTGCAGGCAATAACCCAACGATTATTACAGGAGATTTTAATGCCACTCCTTCAGATGAGCCCATACAAATTATTGTAGATAACACAAATCCGCTGCATTTGACAGATTCAAAATCCATCAGCAAGTCGCCGCACTACGGACCCGAAGGAACATTCAATAGCTTTACTTCTAAAGAAACCGGCAATGAGCCTATCGATCATATTTTCATTAAAAACAAAGTAACAGTATTAAAGCATGCCACACTTTCACAAAGCTGGGAAGGTAGATTTTCCTCCGATCATTTTCCTGTATTTACAAGAGTAGTTGTTGAGTAATTAATAATTATTGAGCAGGAAATGACAGCTAAATGAAGAAGGCAAGAGAAGCCTGGAGATAGAAGCGATAAGCCGGGTTCACCTGTCTCGCTACTCACGATTAGAATATCGAACAAGGAGCAAGGAATTTTGAATGATGAATAAAGTGATGTATTTAAATAACTATCACCCTACTCACCATTCACGATTTACTACCAGCGAAGCAAATATCGAACAAGGAGCAAGGAATTTTGAATGATAAAGCGGTTGGAATCAAGCCTATTGGCGATTCACCACTCACGATTAGAATATCGAACAAGGAGCAAGGAATATTGAATGATGAAGTGGTGGAATCAATCCTACTGGCGATTCACGATTTACCACTAGCGGCTCTCGATTCACTACTCACGAACTAACTAATCCGGAAACAAAGTCTTATCAATATTAGGAACAATTCTCAAGGCGTTTTTATAATAGACTTTTTTAAGAATATCATCACTTAACCCCATACCGTACATGCGCCAGAAAGCATGGTATTTTTTGTGATAAGGAAAGTATTCATCTTCTGTCTCCAGCACACGGAAATAGGTGTTGTATTCTTCCGGTACCCAACTGTCTTTGCCAAATAAAATCCTGTCCTGGTATTTGGTAAAGAATTGCTTCGCCATTTTTGGTTGTCTGCCTATTTCAGCTATTACAGCGCCGAATTCCACAACTACATTGGGCATCTCTGTCAACAAAGAATCAAGCTTCGCAAGGTTATTAGCGTACCATCCAAAATGTGCGGCAATAAAAGTTGTTTTAGGATGTTTTTTAAACATGCGGTGCTGTTCTTCAATCAATGTTTCCCACGGCGCAGGGTTAGTATTACTGCGCTTTCTTTCTGAATGAATTACCAACTCAAGCCAACGTTCATTGTGTTCATCAAGTTCATCCCAGAAAGGTTTTGGGTCGGCGGTATGTATTAGCACAGGAATATGCAGCTCGCCACATTTATCCCATATTGCATCTAATCTTGGGTCATCAACTGTTACACGTTTGCCTGTATTATCTTTAACCGAAAAGCCAAGTGTCTTGAAAATCTTTAAACCATTGGCGCCATGCTTAACATCATCTTCAAGCTGTTTAACAGCCTTTTCTGTCCATCCGTTTTCACCGATACCATCAAAAGTAATGTTCGCAAAAATGATGAACCGGTTAGGGTACTGTGACTTTACATTTTCAGCCATGCGCTGTAAACCGCTGCCATTGCCACCGCTGAGGTTTACCATTACTTTCATGTTCATGGCATCCATATCTTTTACAATATCAGATAAACTCCCCGATGCCATTCCCCATTGATGATTGTGTACATCTATAAAAGGAAACTTTGCGCGTGTAAGTTTATGCTCGGGTACAACAAGCGTTGAAACAGGATCATACTTTTCAAAGTCCATTGTCTTCTGTGCCTGGCATTGTGTGCACTGCGTTGCTATTAATAAGGCTATAAAAATGGAAACGATGTTTTTGCTCATAACTGTTTTTCAAAAAAGAGGTGAAGCAATAGTACAGGAACATTACAAATATCGGATTGAAGTAAATGACTTGTTTGCCGTTGGTATAAAAAATGCTTTAAGAAGAATTATATGCAAGCAATACGACTAATGTGATGAAGTGAAAATAAGTTTTCAATATTGTCTTTCATAATCGTAGTAGTAGGAAAAATAAAACCCGAATGAGATAATCATTACCAGGCAGGGCAGGAAGATACCCGGATTATACAGCACAACAAAGAAAAGCCCTGCTAAAATGCCAAATACAATTTTTACATAAGCATCCATTAGGATATCATCTGCAAGCAGAACGGAATAAAAAAGGCATAGCAAACTAATCATCATCAGTAGTAACTGAAAATAATCCGGAATATTAAAATGAAGCGGGTAACCCTTCCAAAGAAAAAGCAATTCTGGCAACAGCAAAATAAAGTTCATCAATAACAATTGTGCAAATCTTTTGATATAGGTAAATGGAAGATTTCTGCTGAAAGATAAATACTGTTCCTCAAACTCTCTCACTTCGAATATAATGGCGCTATGTGCTGTTGCACAAACCATGCAGCAAAGAAGCAATGGGCGGATGTCATAGTGATCGGGTTCATACAATTTTATAAAAAGAGACAAAGCCAGGAAAGAAAAAAACTTCGTTACCAGCAGCATTTGTTTGCGTTGATGCCACAGGAAAAACAATGGGATTAAGGGTAACGATTTTGGCAGGTATATTCTTAACAACGGACCTTTAAGAAGGATAAAACCTTGTTTCTTTTGAAGATTGTTAAGGTAAAATATTGCAGGTAAAAGCAGGGATGCGATATTAAACAGCACCACATACAATGCGCTTGAATAATAATGTTTTTGAATAGCAACAATAACGATAGCAAGTGCATATAAAAGCACAGGCATATAAATCATCACCTGTACATATACCATATAAAGCCAACAGGCATATACAGGAAGGCTGTTAAGTGTAAAGAGAACATTCTGCTTCTCTTCCTTTAGATATTTGGAAGTATAGTTTATACACTTAAGATTGTAAAGAGTCCACAAAGCAAATGCAACAAAAAGAAAACTGTTACTTTTAATAATGCCGTTGATAAGGGCAAGATGAAAGCCTGCAACGCTGTTGGGCATGCCGAACAATAAAAAGAAAAGAAAAGCAAAAAAGCCTGCGTTCACCTTATAAAAGTGATTCACCAAAACCCTTTGTAATATGCTTATGACAGTGCGCATTAATTTATGTTGATAATGGTTCTGTTGGCTACAAGTAACACTTGATTGAAAGGTAACTGGTATTGCTCTACTGCCTGGTGAGAAGTGATAATAAAAGACACACCTTTTTCAACATGTTGCTGAATAACAGCGCAGATAACATTAACGGCATCTGCATCAATAGTGATCAAGGGTTCATCAAGCAATATCAGTTGCGGGTTTCCTGTAAAAGCAAGTGCGAGGCTTAATTTTTTAATCATGCCGCTTGAGTATGCGCCCAAAGGCTTTTTATAATCGTCATAAATGTGTAGTTGTTGTAACAACCGCTGTGTATGCTGTATATCACCCTTTTTTGCATGGCAGTAAAGTTTAACTAAATCCCGCGCTGTTAAAAAAGATGGATATAAAGGTTCTGCTTCAGCATAATTGACAAGCGATAAAAATTGTTGCCGCTGGTTTTTTATAGTGAGATTGTCATTAAGAAGTATAGTTCCTTTAAACGGGTGAAGACCGGCAATCATTTTAAGCAAGGTTGTTTTGCCTGAACCATTTTCACCTTTAAGCCAAACAAGTCCGTTGTTAATTGTAAAAGATGGAATGTCCAGCGCAAGAAAATTGCCATAAAGCTTTTGTACGTTTTCAAAACGGAGCATAAGCTAAGTAATATAAAATGTGGCGCTGCCGAAAATAAAGAAATTGTTTTGTGATTTTTTTAACCGTAAAGTCTCAGAGAGTTATATTCATTATTTCTTCAAGATATTTTCTGTCATTACTAAGGCGCGGCACTTTATGTTGCCCGCCAAGTTTTCCTTTACTTTTTAACCAGGCACAGAAGATACCCTTCTTTAATGAATGTATAATGGGAAGGCGAAGAGCAATATCCTTATGGCGCTTTGCTTCATAATCGCTGTTGATGCTTTTTAAAGCGCAATCAAGTTCATAGGCAAACTGCTGAAGATTGGCCGGTTCTTTTTCAAACTCAATCAGCCATTCATGTGCACCGTTGCTGTTATCGCTAAAGTAAACGGGTGCGGCTGTATAATCGTTTACAACAGCGCCGGTTTTTTCGCAGGCTATAGCAATGGCTTTATCAGAATTATCTACAATCAATTCCTCACCAAATGCATTGATAAAATGCTTTACTCTTCCGCTTACTTTTATCCGGAAAGGGGATACCGATGTAAACTGCACAGTATCTCCTAAAAGATATCGCCATAAGCCTCCATTGGTTGATATTACCAGCGCATAGTTTTTGCCTATTTCAACATCTTTCAGTCCAATAGTGATGGGGTTGTTCTTGCCATATTCTTCCACCGGCATAAATTCATAAAAAATGCCGTGCTGTAAAAACAGCAACATACCTTCTTCATCCGGATTATCCTGCGCAGCAAAAAAACCTTCGCTGGCATTGTACATATCAAGGTAATTAATACCGCCGCCAATTAATTTTTTAAACTGTTCACGATATGGGGTAAATGATACACCGCCATGTATGTACAATTCCAGGCTTGGCCAGACTTCTTTGAGTGTTTGTTTACCGGTTATTTCAAGTATTCTTTTTATGAGAACAAGCGTCCAGGTAGGCACGCCTGATATGGAAGTTACATTTTCGTGAATGGTAGACTGGGCCAGGTTTTCAATTTTAGTTTCCCATTCATCCATTAATGCGATGGATAGCTCTGGTGTGCGAATCCATTGCCCCCAGAAGGGAGCATTTTGCAATAGTACAGCGCTTAAATCACCATAATGAGCTTCTTCATTTACCTGGCTCAACTGGTGGCTGCCACCAATTACCAATCCTTTGCCGGTTAATAAATCGCTTTCGGGATTATAATTGTAATACATGGTAAGCACATCTTTGGCTGCCTGATAGTGGCAATCTTCAAGACTTTCTTCTGTAACGGGTATAAACTTGCTTTTGTCGCTGGTGGTACCACTGCTTTTGGCAAACCAGTTAACAGGTGTGTTCCATAAAAGGTTTTGCTCACCGTTCATTAAGCGCTCGATGTAAGGCTTAATATCATTGTACTCCTGTATCGGAACTATTTGCTTAAATGTGCGTATGTTGAAGATTTCGTTGAAGTGATACTTTCTTCCAAACTCTGTATTCTGTGCGTGTGTAACAAGGTCCTGCAGCACTTCACGCTGAGCGGCGACAGGATCATTCTTCCATTGTTCAATGTTCCAGTGGCGCAAGCGTGCTAACCTTGATATGGCAGGTGATAGTATTTTCATCTTTTCAACGGCAGCAAAATAAGCAATTGCAGTAAAAGTAGCAGATATTTTATTGTAAAAAAATATCCATGATCAAAAGCGGTAAAATTTCAAATCTGTTATAGATTATTGACGATATTCTTATAATGAGTGATTGTGTGTTTAATCAGTCATTGAATACTCCTTAAGTGATTTTTTTAATCATGATAAATATTGATCAACAAATTATGCCCTTCTATAGATTAAACACTACCATCAAATAAAAAGAGATTATCTTACAAGTGCCCCTTTAATAAATTTACCTTAAACCAAAACACCGTTATGAAGTATTTATTTACCCCTGCACTCTTTGTGTTTTTACTGCTAAACTCTTATGCGCAAACAGGGATACCTGTTCCTCAAATGGTAAATGCAGATAACCTGGTAAAGAATTTTCTTGCTAAATATGATATTCCCGGTGCAACATTCGCTATAGGTAAAGAGGGAAAGATAGTGTACATGCGTGCCTTTGGTTATTCAGATATCAACAAGACTACACCAACACAGCCGTACAATCTTTTTCGCATTGCGAGCCTCTCCAAACAAATTACTTCCATCGCCATCATGCAAATGATGCAGGACGGCAAATTGCAGATGAATTCAAAAGTGTTTGGCCCGGGAGGAATTCTGGCCGATCATCCTGTTTTCTCCAAAGCTAATATTACAGATACCCGCATCTACAATATCACCATTCAAAACCTGCTGGAGCATGCAGCCGGCTGGAACAGGGACAATAATTGTAATCCCAATCCAACAACACCTTACCCTTATTTTTTAGGTGGATGCGATCCTATATCATATCCGCTGCGTGTTACAATGCTAACTGGTACAACCAACCCGGTAAGCAAAGAGGCGCTGATAAAATATTTGTTGGAAAAGGGGCTTGATTTTGCGCCGGGCACAGGCTATAACTATTCCAACATCGGGTATTTGATATTAGGAAGGGTGATTGAAAAAATATCTGGTGTTAGCTATGAGAAATACGTGCAGGACAGCGTCTTTACGCCACTCGGCATTTTTGATATTCATCTCGCCAAAAATCTGCTAACTGATAAGCAGGAACGCGAGGGTGAATATGTAGGTAATGGTTACACCACTTTATCATGTTATGGTACGGGACAGTATGTGCCCTGGGAGTATGGCGGCTTAAGCGTTGAGGCGATGGATTCTCATGGAGGATGGATTGTAACGCCACGTGATTTATTAAAACTAATTGTTGCTATTGATGGCTTTAACACCAAGCCGGATATTCTTTCGTCTGCAACCATTCAAACAATGGTTACCCCTTCTGCCAATAATCCTTATTATGCAAAAGGCTGGTCTGTTAATCAGTATAACAATTGGTGGCATACCGGTGCACTGGATGGAACCGCCAGTGAAATGGCCCGCACCAGTGGCGGCTATACCTGGGCTATTATTCTTAATAAAAGAAATATTACCGATAACAACTTTTGGACTGATCTGGATCAGCTACCCTGGAATTGTTTTGCTGCAACAAGCTCATGGCCAACATTTGATTTAATGACATCGCCTACTGTAAATGCCACCGGTATAAGCTTTACTGCATTAACAAGCACTTCTGTTGTTGTTAAATGGAAGAAAGGTAATGGCGATAAGCGTCTTGTAGCAGTAAGACCCGACAATGCTATTAATGCTTTTCCTTTGGATGGAACCGATTATACAGCCAACAGCGTTTATGGTACTTCGGGCACAACTATCAGTGGTGATAATTATGTTGTTTACAACGGAACCGGGGACAGTGTTGTTATTACCGGCCTCACGCCTGGCAAGGGTTATTATTTCAGGGTGATTGAATACAACAAAAACACGGTGGGCGGAAACAATGCGCTTTATCTTTTAGGAAGCAATCCTGTAAGCAAGCTTACATTCAATGTATATTCTTTTACAGGCAATGGCAATTGGAGTGATGCTTCTAACTGGTCCGGCGGGCAAGCGCCTCCATCTACATTGCCCGAAGGCTCTATGATTATTATTAATCCGCCTGCAGGAAGTGAATGTATCATGAATGTTGCTCAAACCATTGCAAAAGGAGCAAGGATAAATATCACTGCAGGAAGGAAGATTAACGTGAAAGGTAAACTTACTATGCAATAAATAAAAATGGAACACAGATGACACGGATGAGACGGATAAGCGGGATTTTTAATTGATACGCTACCTTGTTATTCCATCCAATCAGTGTCATCTGTAAGCGATTTCTTTCAACTGCATAAGTATTAAATGGAACACTGATAGAATGGATGCGACAGATAAACAGGATCTGACAAGTTTTTTACCGATGTTTTCAACACAAAAAACAAACAGTGAAAATCCATCCAATCAGTGTCATCTGTGTTCCATTTTGTTGCTGCTTAATTAGCTGAAACCTTTTCTCTTACCTGGTAATTTCCCGGCACTGTACCAAATGATCTTGTGAGCCTGTTCCATGAGTTAATCTGGGCAATAGCCAACGTTAAAAAGCCTATTTCAGTTGTAGAAAAATATTTGCGCAATTCATCGTGAATATGATCACTATGTTCATCTGCAGGCATTTTGGTTAATACTTCTGCAAATTCTAATACGGCCTGTTCTTTGGGCGTGTAGTAAGGTGTTTCTCTCCATGCACCCACCGAAAAAAGACGTAATGGTGTTTCACCTGCATGCGTTGCTTCTTTAAAATGCATATCAAGACAATAAGCGCAATTATTAATCAATGATACCCTGAAGCGAATTAATTCAAGCAGCTTATGATCAAGACCACTGTTATTGTTGATATAGCTTTCTACTTGTGCCATTACCTGGTAAGCACCGGCTGGTAAATCTTTGTAAGATATTCTTTCCATAACCTTTAGTTTTTAAATGATTTTATATAAAAACAATGCATAGAAGAAAAACGTGACAAGCTTCAGGAATTTTTTTCCAGGAATTTTAATTTGTCCGGATTGCGGATAAAAAATACATTTTCAATAACACCGTTTTTAAATGCAAATACCTGGCAATTGATAAGCTTTCCATCAACATAATAAAGCAAAGCCGGCTGATGATTAATGACAGCTTCTTCAAGCTTAAGACTGTCATCATGATAAAACTTTTTGTATATGCCCAGCAGCATGGCGCTTACATTGATGCTTCCATAAACAGGATTGATAGCCGCTTTTGCTTTTCCACCGCCATCAGATACAAAGCTGATATCTTTATTTAGCATTTTTTCAAGTTGCTTTGTATCGCCGCTTTGAATAACAGCGACGTATTTGTTAAGATAGTCAACGGGTATGCTTTCTTCAACCGGTGTATCTTCTTTCAAAATACTTTTACTGCGGCTTAAAAGTTTGCGTGAGTTTTCAACTGTAATATCCAGTGCGGCGGCTATGTCTTCATGCTCATAATCAAATGCTTCTTTAAGTATAAATACAGCGCGTTGTTTGGGATTGAGTTTTTCCAGCAATACCATTAATGAATAAGATAAAACTTCTTTCCGTCTTATTGCAGTATCAGGCTGCTCTGTATCTATCGGCTCGGGTAGCCATTCTCCCGGGTAACTGGCCAACGTTCTTTGCAGTTTCTTCTTTGCGTTAATAGAAAGATTAATAACCGTACGTATAAGATATGCCTTCTTATCTTCAATATCTTTTTGAACCGTCATAAATTTAAGGAACGCGTCTTGCACAACATCTCTTGCATCTTCAATTGAACCGAGAATGTTATATGCATAAGTGGTTAACAAAGGTCTTAATGCATCCATAAAGTTTCAATAAGGACAGCTAAGTTAAGAACGATTATTTACAGATAATATGCAGCGTTGTATTGTATCTTTATCAGCACCATACTTATAAATCTTAACCGTTTATGCTTCGCCCTGTTGATGATTATTTTCTTAAAAAAGAAGAACCTGTAAAAAGCTGCCTGCAATTTCTGCGGCAGCATATTCTGCAATTAGATCCTCAGGTTACGGAAGCATGGAAATATGGTATGCCATTTTACTGCTATAATGAAAAGATGTTTTGTTATTTATGGGTGCATAAAAAATATCTTCAACCATATATTGGAATCGTAGAAGGTAAGAAGATAAATCACCCTGATTTAATTATAGAAAAGAGGGCAAGGATGAAGATATTTTTAGTTGATGCAACTAAAGATATTCCTGTAAAAAAGATAAACGCTATTTTAAAAGATGTATTAAAACTCTACAATCATTAGGCAAATTAGATTACGCTTCATTTCAGGTGATTTTTATAAAGCAAAGTCTAAAGGCTTGTTTCTTCTCTAAGCAGCGCCTCATTAATCAAAGCTTTGTGTTTACCCAGCAGCATAAATATTAGTAATGCAATGGCAAGCCCCGCAAAAAAAATAAGACTCAAAAAAATGTATTGAATAATAATCACTACAAGACAGAATACAGAAAGTGCCAGTGCAACATAAGGAAAGTAAGGATAGAAAGGCGTTTTAAAACCTGCATGAGTTTTAATTTTTTTCTTCCATACAATCAGACTAACCATGCTGATGCAATACATGAACAGTGCCCCTAAAACTGATAGAATAATTACTTTATCAGTAGTGC
>Ga0105237_10005457_pt1 | contig 14337 bp, 9 predicted proteins | sample KBSC24metaG_FD_81520 | JGI IMG/M metagenome (GOLD analysis project Ga0105237, IMG submission 81520) | Corn rhizosphere microbial communities from Kellogg Biological Station, Michigan, USA - KBS C2-4 metaG | ecosystem: Host-associated > Plants > Roots > Rhizosphere > Soil | place: Michigan, USA... | reverse complement strand
GAGCCGGCGCAGACGATGAAACTCGGCGGGACGTGGGAGGGGATCGGCGTCTCAGGCGCTTTGGTGAAAGGGGTGGGCCCTGGGTAGACCAGGCCCACGAAATCGGGGCGGGGCGAGAACTTGGCCAGAGGATCGGACGCAGCCTGATTTCCTTTCGCGAAATCCTCGAAGAAGAGGGCGGTCGGCGCGGAAAGTTCGCCTCCCGCGGAAAAGCCGATGATTCCGATTCGGGCGGGATCGAGTTTCCATTCGGCGGCATGACTCCGCACGATGCGGATGGCTTGAAACGCATCGTTCACCGCATCGGTGGTTGGTTCGTAGCCATCCACGCGGAGACGATTGCGCAGCACGATGGTCGCGACGCCATACTTCGCGAAGAATGGGACCAGGTCGTAGCCCTCGGGCCCGACCCATAGGATCTTGTGTCCGCCACCCGGCGCGACGATGACCGCGGCGCCTGTGACCGGCGCATCGGCTGGCGCCAGATGCACCTCGATCGTCGGATTGTGAATATTGAGCGTGTTGAGGAGCTTGCCGGAACTCTTGCCCTCGGTGTTGTAACGCTCCGCCTCGTGAATGCGTGCGTGGTTGAGGAGCGGGGAGTCCTTTGGGTAGAGGGAGAGCACGATGCCGCCCGGCAGCGCGGGTGCGGGGATGAACGGCCCGTCGGCCGGCGTGCGCGCCGGAGTGGATTCGGCTGGTTTATCCTGCGCCATGCAGATGCAGGCGAGGGAGAAGCTGAGGAGCGGGAGAAGATGTTTCATGATGACTGGGGAAGGAAGGAGCACTGTGGGCCAGGGCAAGGATCTCGGGTTTCGAAGCAGTGTTACTGCGCGCGTGGTCGAATGGAAGCCTGCGTCGACGCCACCGCCAGTTGCTCCAAATCTCACCGCGCTCGCGCCAAATGGAGTTTGGGCACGAGGTGGGAGTGCGGGAGCACACTCGTCAATCGTAAATCATCAACCATAAATCCTTGCCCTCCCGCCCCGGTTTGCCTCTGTTTTCGCCCTCCACACCCATGGCGTCCAACTATACCGAAGCCAGCATCAAGACTCTCAGCTCCCTGGAGCACATCCGCCTGCGGCCAGGCATGTACATCGGCCGCCTCGGCAATGGCGCCCATGCCGAGGATGGCATCTATGTTCTCCTCAAGGAGACGATCGATAATTCGATCGACGAATTCATGATGGGGCAGGGGAGGAGGATCGAGGTCGAGATCACCGAGCGCAGCGTGAAGGTACGCGACTATGGCCGGGGCATCCCGCTGGGCAAGCTCGTGGACTGCGTGTCGATCATTAACACCGGTGCAAAGTACGACAGCGAGACTTTCCAAAAAGCCGTCGGTCTGAACGGCGTCGGGCAGAAGGCCGTCAATGCGCTCTCCCTCCACTATCGTGCCCAGGCCATCCGCGAGGGGGAGACGAAGATCGTCGAGTTTGAGCAGGGCAAGCTGAAGAGCCAATCGCGGGTTCTCAAGACCACCGAACGCAACGGCACGCTCGTTGAGTTCACGCCCGACGAGGCGCTCTTCGGCAAGGATTTCAAGTTCCGCACGGAGTTCATCGAGGACATGCTGTGGAACTATGCCTTCCTGAATCGCGGTCTCACGCTCACGCTCAACGACAAGCGCTTCAAGTCCGAGCACGGCCTGAAGGATCTCCTCACGAAGGAACTCAGTGGCGAGCCGCTCTATCCCATCATCCATCTCGAGGGCGAGGACATCGAGATCGCGCTCACGCACGGCAATCATTACGGCGAGGAATACTGGTCCTTCGTCAACGGCCAGCACACCACCATGGGCGGCACGCACCTCGCCGCTTTCCGCGAGGCGCTCGTGGCGACGGTGCGCAATCACTTCAAGAAAGATTACGACGCCGCCGACGTGCGCCAATCGATCGACGCCGCGATCGTGGTGCGTGTGCAGGAGCCCGTCTTCGAGTCGCAGACAAAGACCAAGCTTGGTTCGACTGACGTCGGCCCCAAAGGCCCGTCGATCAAGGAATTCATCGGCAAGTTCTTGCAGCAATCGCTCGACACCTACCTGCACAAGAACCGGGCGGTCGGCGAAATCCTGAAGAAGAAAATCGAGGAGAATGAGCACGAGCGGAAAGAACTCGCCGGCATCCGCAATATCGCCAAGGAGCGGGCGAAAAAAGCTTCGCTCCATAATCGCAAGCTGCGCGACTGCCGCCTGCATCTCGGCGACAAGGATCGGCGCTCCGAGGACAGCACGCTCTTCATCGTGGAGGGCGATTCGGCCGCGGGCTCGCTTACCTCCACGCGCGATGTCCAGACCCAAGCCGTGTTTGCGCTGAAGGGGAAGCCGCTCAATACCTACGGGCTCACGAAAAAGGTCATCTACGAGAATGAGGAATTCCACCTTCTTCAGGCCGCGCTCAATATCGAGGACGGACTCGATGGGCTGCGCTATAACAAGATCGTCATCGCCACCGATGCGGATGTGGACGGTATGCACATCCGGTTGCTGCTGCTGTCATTCTTCCTCCAGTTCTTCCCGGATGTCATCCGCAACAACCATCTCTTCATTCTCCAGACGCCGCTCTTCCGCGTGCGCAACAAGAAGGTGACGAAGTATTGCTACAGCGAGCAGGAGAAGCAGGCCGCGGTTGCCGCGCTCGGCGCCAGCCACGAGATCACGCGGTTCAAAGGCCTGGGGGAAATCTCCGCCGGCGAGTTCAAGGACTTCATTGGGGAAAACATCCGGCTCGATCCGATCAACCTGCACCACCTGTATAGTTCGGATGAGTTGTTGTCCTTCTTCATGGGGAAGAACACGTCCGAGCGGCAGGAGTTCATCATTGAGAATCTGCGGGTCGAGAAGGATTTGGTGGAGGTGTAGGGGCCGAAGATAACGCTTTCTCCAATCCACGGTTCGGCGAATAAATTCGCCGCTCTGCAGGGTCTCTCGCTCCATCAATTTCCTATTTTCATAGATGCCTAAACGCACGAACAAATCCAACGACGGCCCATCGAAGAAAAAGCCCGGCGGCGATCAACCTGAGCTCTCCTTTGACGCCACGCCCGAACCCGTCCCTGCCGCTGGTCCGGAGCCCGAGGCCAGCCCGGCCCCAAATGGCGCCGCCTCCGATGTGCAGAGCGCCGCCGCCCTTCAACCCGGGCGCAAGCCGGGGGAAAAGGTCCAGGATGAGCAGGCCCCGCTCGCCCAGAGCTACCGCAACTGGTTCCTCGACTACGCCAGCTACGTCATCCTCGACCGGGCCGTGCCGCATATCGACGACGGCCTGAAGCCCGTCCAGCGCCGTGTCCTGCACACCCTTTGGGATATGGACGACGGCCGCTTCCACAAGGTCGCCAACGTCGTCGGCGCCACGATGAAGCTGCACCCGCATGGCGACGCGTCCATCGGAGCGGCGCTCGTTTCCATCGGCCAGCGCGGATGGCTCATCGAGCCGCAGGGCAATTACGGGAATCTCCTGACGGGCGACGATGCTGCCGCGCCGCGTTACATCGAGGCCCGCCTCACGAATTTCGCCAAGGACGTCCTCTTCAACCCGAAGACCACCACCTGGCAGCTCAGCTATGATGGCCGCAACCGGGAACCGATCACGCTCCCGGCCAAGTTCCCGATCGTGCTGCTGGAGGGCGCCGACGGCATCGCGGTCGGCCTCTCGACGAAAATCCTGCCGCACAATTTCAACGACCTCTGCCGCGCGGCGATCAATCACCTCCAGGGAAAAACCTTCCGCATTCTCCCGGACTTCCCGACCGGCGGCACCGCGGACTTTTCGGAATACAACGACGGTGAACGCGGCGGCAAGGTGAAGGTCCGCGCCAAGATCGAGGCGCGCTCCAAGTATCTCCTCGCCGTGACCGAACTGCCCTACGGTGTCACCACCGAGTCGCTCATCGAATCCATTCTCGCGGCCAATGCCAAGGGGAAGATCAAGATCAAGCACGTCGACGACAACACGGCCGACAAGGTCGAGATCCTCATCCATCTCCCGCAAGGTTCCGAGCCGGAGAAAGTCATCCAGCAGCTTTACGTCTTCACTAGTTGCCAGGTGCAGCTCAACCCCGCGGCCTGCGTCATCGTGCGTGACCCCCAGACCGGCGACGACAAGCCGCACTTTCTCGGCGTGCGCGACATTCTCAAAACGAGCGCCGAGGCCACGAAGGCCCTGCTCAAGCGCGAGCTCGAGATCAAGCTCGGCGAACTCGAACAGCAATGGCACTGGGATTCGCTCGAGCGCATCTTCATCGAAGAACGCATCTATCGGAACATCGAGAAATCGAAAACCTGGGAAAGCGTGCTGGAAGAGATTCGGGGCGGCCTGAAACCGTTCCTCAAGCAGCTCCGCCGCGAGGTCACGGAAGAAGACATCGTGCGCCTCACCGAGATCCGCATCAAACGCATCTCCGCCTACAATCGCTTTCAGGCCGACGAAGCGATGAAGAAGATCGAGCAGGGGATGAAGGATACGAAGGCCAATCTCAAGGGCCTCACCGCCTATGCCGTGGCGTGGTTCGAGATGCTCCAGGAAAAGTACGGCAAGGGTATCAAGCGGCGGACGAGTTACGACGAGATCGAGCAGATCGACGCCTCGGCCGTCGTGTCCGCGAATCAACGCCTCTATGTCAACCGCAAGGATGGATTCATCGGCCTCAACTGGCGTCAGCATGAATTCGTGACCGAGTGCACGATTCTTGACAGCGTGCTCGTGATCATGAAGGACGGCTCGCTGAAGGTGTCGAAAGTGGCCGACAAGGTCTTCATGGGCCGCGAGATCATTCATATCGCGATCTGGCCGAAAGACGGGGATATGAATTTCTACACGATGGTCTATCAAGACGGGGAGACAGGCAAAGCCTTCGCCAAGAAATTCCAGATCGGCGGCCTGTCGCGCGACAAGCTCTACCCGCTGGTGAAGTCGGATAAATCCCGCATCGTTTACCTGGAGATCAGCCCCACGGAGAAAGCCATGCCGAAGCTCTTGCACGTCTCGCTGGACGGGCGCAGCGGGGCGCGTGTCCGGGATCTCGACTTTGACATGACCCGGGTTCCCGTCAGCAGCCGCACATCCAAGGGGCTGACGATTACGAAGTGGGCGGTGAAGGAAGTGAAGGCGGCGAAGTGAATGTCGAGACTGGAGTCGGGCCGGTAGAGCGACTCTGGTCATCGGTTCGGCCAAGATCTTGCACGCTGCCGCGAGGCGGCAAGGATGACAAAGGCACTGAGCGATGTATTTTACCCGTCCTAGGCGGGCATACCATGCGATCTTCTTGACTAGATGCCCTTCGAGCATGATAGGTAATAATACGTATATGCAATTCGAGGCTTGGCTTCCATCCGGGATTAGCCTGCAATTGGGCATTAAAACCGCTCTTCAGGAGGACTGCTCATATGTCTGACAGCTTTGATCACTCCAAATTTTTCGGATGGGTTACCGCGAAGTACGGGTCGACTGTCGCCGAAGACTGCAAACGACGCTGGGAGGCGTCGCCTTCGGAGTCAGCTTACGCGATTCTGGAGGACGTGCTTGACGAACGGTATCCTGCGCCTGCTGGAACGCTAGAGGAGTTTGGAGACTTCCGTTTCAACAGCTGACAATTTCATCGCGCATCAGGCAGCCCAAACGAGTGGTGGAAACGGCGAGCATTTGCTGGCGGCAGCAGCTCTCTAATTCAAGCGAAACGTAGTTGCTGAAGCGTGGCGCGGCCGCCGGTCGAGTGTCAGCTGCAATGGTCTCGATTGCGGACAGCCAGTCGCGAAAGAACTGCTCGTCGTTCTGTTGAAGGAGGGCGACATCGCCAAAATGGCCCGCCGCGTGATCAGCCACATGCGCGTGCACGATGCGCTTTCGCACCGAGGCATGTCCAAGAACCGTTGTGGGAGAGATCTTCTTTAGGATGCCCCAATGAGCGACGTCGAGGTTCAATCCAAGTACGGGCCGTAGTGGTCGATACTTCCGGTATCGCTCGGCATCATTGTCCAGGATGTCGCACACCTTGCAGATGGCCTCCCAGTCTCGGAGGATGTAGAGCGGGCCGGGTTCGAGTTCCAAGGCCAAGGTGACGCCGGCGTCGAGGGCTGGTTTGGCAAGCGGAAGAAGACGATCCAGCAAGTGTTCGATCGCCTTGTCCGCGGGCAGTCGGTTGGCGACGAAGGCGAATTCACTATCGCTGGGATTCTTCTGATCCCGCGCGGGCCAAATTCCACTCATGCAACTTCCGGCGACGATTTCAATCGTGCTGATCGGATGCCCAAATTTTTGCAGGTGCCCGACCGTAGCGATGAGAAAGAGCAAGGCATCGCGCCCTTGCTCACCCGGTTTTCCTAATGAGGTGATTTCAGGAATATACGTTGCAAAAGCCGGGATACGCAGGAGACGCTGTCTCTGCACCTCAAAGTGGAGCTTAGCGGCGAGTCGAGCGGCGGCACGGTCGTCCCCATGGATTAGGTCGCTTTGGTACGCTGCGGCCAGTCGCTGCATCGCCGTAGCAAAAGGAGCCCGGTATCCAGTCCTGTAACGTTCGCGATCACGCTTGAAATCCCGAAACCAGTTCGCGAGATGCCAGCAAAGAGCCGACCACCGGGTCCTGAGCGTGTGAACGCGAGGGTTGTGTTCTGCGAGGAGTTTATCCCCGTCTGGTTGCATGAAAGCGTAGATTTCGCAGGCTTCGACGCCTTTTGGCCAATGCTCAATTGCCTTCGAGAGATTGGAAACGCAAAATGAACTGATGAGAGAATGTTGGATTTTCCCAGGTTGCCGAGGGAATGGCACTGAGCGCTTCTCTTCCGGTCGGGTTGTTTCGGGAAGTTGCCGGTGAAGGACTTTCCACCTCCCGGCGCGGGCTGGAACAGCGACGCAAAGTAGGGCCTTCCGAGCCACCGCTTCATTGGCTCGCGCGGGTGGCTGCGTTTCGGCGTCCCAAAGCCATAGTCCAGCCGGAGATGTCTGCAACCAGCACCAATGCTGGGGTGAGAGGCCGAATCCGACAATATCCCGCAGCAGGTCTTGGACGCTGGTTTCGATCGGAAGAGCTGGGTCACCACTTTGTGCGACGAGCCTTCCAAGCTGGACGAGCTTCCAATCGCCTGGCTCTTCCAAATCAGCGGATGGCCACCCCAGGGGGCTGTTGGGCCCTTGCAATAGCATGCGGAAGGACAAGAGTCCTTGGAACCCGCTTTTGTCCGATTGCTTCTCCCTCGGTTCCGCCAAGAGCGGCATTCGCACGGCGCTGGGAGTGACCGGCAAAAACATGCACGACCGGAGTTCTCCCGTTCCAAAATCGGCATAGACCGCCACTTCCGCCAATTCCGCACTCGATGCGACCAAGAAGGGCAAGGTCGCCGGGTCGTTGAATGCGAAGAGGTCACTTCCGTCGGTTCCCACTACCAAGACAGCATGGTTGCGCGCACGCACCTTCTTGGCATTGAACCACATCGCGGGTGGATGTCCGTTTCGCTCTCGGATTGCGTTACCGAACTTCAGGGGCCGGTTGGCATGTGGTTGCCCCGCAAGCCTACCGGAGTCCACGGGTAGAATAATCGGCATTCCGGACCGAAGATACGACCTCATAGCGAGGCGAAAAACCACGGTCGCCTCCGGCACCGGTCGCGGCAAAGCTTGCTGCCAGATGGCGTTCAATCCGACTTGCGGATGGGTGAAATAATCCGGCATTCGTTTCCATGAAAGGCCGGTCAAGCGCATCTCACTCGGATAGGTGGGCGAAGCCAGTGAAGTTACATCAGCCACGCCATGGACACCGTGAGCCTCGCGGTGGAGCAGGGCTGTGGCCATAAAACAGGTGGCCTGCGCGCAGAGTCCACCGCCCGAAAGGGCTATATGCCGGATATAAGGAGTGCCCTGCCAATCTTCATCATTTCCATGGACTTCGCCGTACGCCCGAGCCAGGTCCGCCTTAAGCATCGTCCACTCTTTGAAACGCGCGGGTGGTTTCAACAAGGCGTCTGCGATGCAGCAATTCTTGCGCATGAGGCTGGCTGCAGTTCCACGTCGAAATATGACCCGTTTCAAGCCTTCGATTTGATATCGCGTACTGCTGATCCGCCTGGCCCAGCGCGGTGCTTGGCTGGCAAAGGTCGCCAGGCGCCGAACGTTCACAAACCCCAAATTTTCGTTATCCTTCTCCAGATAAGCGCGCAGAGCGAACCGCGGCATCGCGAGTCCAAACAGTTCCGCCTCGTTCCGGCTGATGATCGACGGAGCATAGCGCAGCAATTTCAACGGATTGAATCGCAGCACCTCATCTCCCTTGACCCACCTCGGCGTCATCTCGGGCCATGGTTGTGCGAGGCGACGCGTTGGCCGGATCCAATTTGCGGGATCTCCGTCCCAAGCCAGCCAAAATTGCAAACGCGCCAATTCCACGCGACCCTGTTCGCCGACTTCGATATCCAGCAGATTTTGATCAACGATATTCAGATCAACGTTAGTCACACGCGAGGGGGATGGAAGGAGGTAACATGCGCGCCGTGCAAGGGGGACCACACACACCGCTGAGGCCGTATTGCCTTATCGGGGCAGCGGTTAGCGTGACAAGGTAAACTTTTGCGAGCCGACACATGAATCACCGACCAAAACACCGAGGATCAGAAAGATGGTCCGTCAGTTTTCCGGAGAGAAACCCTGTGCCGGGTCATTTCGGGCTCGGCTCGGTTGATCGTGACGAGGGTCTGTACTACGTTGAGGCGACACGCAATGAGGCCGAACGGGAATGGCTCGTCATCGCGGCCAGTCGAGCCGAGGAACCGTTTCAGACGCTGATCGCGTATGAACTTGAAGAGGCAAGACCTGGCCACCGCGGAGCGCTGAAGTTCCGCATCGTTCCCACAAAGCCAGTCCCACCAAAGGAGTGAATCCTATCGGTCAGCGCCAGACGAATATCGCGACGAGGCCCAGCACCAGGAGGGCAGCGGCGATCAGAAAGATCCACAAAAACAGCTTTCGACGGTCGTTTACAGCCGCAACGGACGCCGGGGAGGTGAAAACGTGGTAGGGCGGAAAGCGCACGTAATCGGCGTCGTTTCTTCTTGGTTGGCGCTTGGGCATGGGGGCGGGAACGTAGTGGCAGATGCCGCAGAAGCAACCCCCGTTTCTTCTTATTATTATCAGTGGCGGACAGGCATCGAACCTATTAGTCATGAGTTAGTCATGAAAAGTGTTTTGAGTTTGGTTCTCATTGTTGGACTGGTGATCACTGGCTGGATCAATCGGGAAAAGGTCAGCGGCCTCTGGGCGAAGACCGATGCCACTGCGGACGAGTCGTCATCGGACGGCAATGCGTCGCGCGGCGGTTCACAAAGGAACGCTGCCACACCGCATCCTGCGCGGGAGGCGCAGGCGCAGGCCATGAGGCTCTACCCGGGTCTCAGCCGGGCCAATTCGGCTTTGAACCTGAAATTCGTCGCCCTTTACAAGGAGGCGCAATCCACGAATCCCGTCCTTTTATCCCGCGCCGATTGGCCGCTGGAACTCGCCGATCGGGCGGCGATCTCGCTCGGGGGCGCGGCCATGCCCCGGAGCACGGCTGCGGTCGGAGTCCAGGTGCAGCAGGCCAAGCAGGTGGTCGTCTATACGACTTCGCATTGTCCGTATTGCAAGCAGGCCAAACAGTATCTGGCCCAAAAGGGAGTGAAATTCCGGGAGGTCGACGTCGAGACGTCGCTCGAGGGCAAGGAAGCCTATCGCAAACTCGGGGCGAACGGCGTGCCGATCATCATGGTGGGTGACAAGAAAGTGGACGGTTTCAATGCGTCGGAATTGGATCGGCTGCTGCTTTGATCCTACGCCTCCAGCAATTGTCGTAGCACGAAGGCCTACGCCTCCAGCAATTGTCTTAGCACGAAGGGGAGGATGCCGCCGTGGCGGACGTATTCCACTTCGATGGCGGTGTCGATCCGGCTCTTGAGCGTGAGCTTTTCTTCCGTGCCGTTGGCGCGGTGGATCACGAGCGTCACATCGCTCATCGGGGCGATGTTGTCGTTCAGACCGAGGATGTCGAAGGTCTCGGAGCCGTCGAGTTTGAGCGCAGTGGCGCTGACGCCCTCCGGAAATTGCAGCGGGACGAGGCCCATGCCGCAGAGATTACTGCGGTGGATGCGCTCGAAGCTCTGGGCGACCACAGCTTTCACGCCGAGCAGGCGCGTGCCTTTGGCGGCCCAGTCGCGCGACGAACCGGTGCCGTATTCGTGGCCGGCGAAGATCACGAGCGGCACGCCGTCGGCCTGATATTTGACGGCCGCGTCGTAGATGGGCATCTGGGTTCCATCGGGCTGGTGTTTGGTCACGCCGCCTTCCACGCCCGGAACCATGAGGTTCTTGATGCGGACGTTGGCGAACGTGCCGCGGGTCATGACGCGGTCATTGCCGCGGCGCGAGCCGTAGCTGTTGAAATCCTCGTGCGCCACGCCGTTTTCCGTCAAATAGGCGCCGGCCGGAGAAGTCTTTTTGATGGCACCGGCGGGTGAGATGTGATCGGTGGTGACGGAATCACCAAAAATGCCCAGCGGACGGGCGCCGATGATCTCGGTGATGTGTCCTGCCTCCATGCCGAAATCGGCAAAAAACGGCGGCTCCTGTATGTAGGTGCTGTTCTCGTCCCAGCTATACACGTCGCCGACGGTGCTGGGGATCTCGTTCCACTTCGGATTCTGGTTGGCGAAATCAGTGTAGAGCCGCCGGAAGACATCGGGGCTCAGCGCGCTTTGCATGGCGGACTGGATATCGCTGAGGCTTGGCCACAATTCGCGGAGGTAGACGGGCGTGCCGTCGGCGGTCCTGGTGAGCGGTTCGGTGGTGAGATCGATGTCCACATGGCCCGCGATTGCGAAGGCGACGACGAGTGGCGGCGACATGAGAAAGTTCGCCTTGATGTTCTGGTGCACGCGGGCCTCGAAGTTGCGGTTGCCGCTGAGCACGCTGGCGGTGATGAGGTCGTTTTTGGCGATGGCTTCCTCGAGCGCGGGATGCAGCGGGCCGGAATTGCCGATGCACGTGGTGCACCCGTAGCCGACCGTCTGGAAGCCGAGCTTGTCCAGGTAGGGCTGGAGGCCGGTCTTGTTGAGGTAATCGGTCACGACGCGGGAACCGGGCCCAAGTGAAGTCTTCACCGCGGGATTCACGGTCAGGCCGAGTTCGACGGCTTTTTTGGCGAGCAGACCGGCAGCGAGCATGACGCTCGGATTCGAGGTGTTCGTGCAACTGGTGATGGCGGCGATGAGCACGGAACCGTGGCCGATCTGGGTATCCGCCGGGCGGTACGAAGTGCGCGTGATGTCCTCCGCAGGGGTCGGGCCGGGCCGGTTGGTGACCATCTCGGCCACATTCTTTGGAGCGCCTTCCTGCATGTGGCTGGCATTGCTCTTCCCCTCCGTCGAGAAAGGCTCGGGGGCCGCAATCGGGTGGCTTCCGTTGATGTGCACGGCCACCTTCTTCGCCAGATCCTCCGGCGTCTTGCCGTAGCCGCCATCGGGCAGCGCCTTGGTAAAGAGGCTGGTGAAGGTGGTCTTCAAGTCCGGCAGATTGATGTGATCCTGCGGCCGTTTCGGGCCGGCGACACCGGGCACGACGGTCGCGAGATCGAGTTCCAGGTCCACGCTGTAGTCGCACTGGCCCTTGACGGGAATGCCCCACAGCCCCTGGGCTTTGTAATAATTCTCGAACGCTTTGACGGATTCGGTGCTGCGGCCGGTGCCGGTCAGGTAGGTGGTCGTTTCTTCATCCACGCCGAAGAAGCCCATGGTGGCGCCATATTCCGGTGCCATGTTGGCGATGGTCGCGCGGTCCACCACCGGCAGCGATTTCGCGCCGGGCCCGTAGAATTCGACAAACTTCCCGACCACCTTGGCCTTGCGAAGCATCTGGGTGATGTGCAGCACGACGTCCGTGGCCGTGACGCCTTCGCTCACGGCGCCGGTGAGATGCACGCCGACGACTTCCGGCGTGAGGAAATAGACGGGCTGGCCGAGCATGCCGGCTTCCGCTTCGATGCCACCTACGCCCCAGCCGACGACACCGAGGCCGTTGATCATCGTAGTATGAGAGTCCGTCCCGACGAGGGTGTCCGGGTAATAGACGCCGTCCTTCTCCAGGACGCCCTTGGCCAGGTACTCCAGATTGACCTGGTGCACGATGCCAATCCCGGGCGGCACCACGCCGAACGTCTTGAAAGCCTGCTGGCCCCACTTGAGGAGCATGTAGCGCTCACGGTTGCGCTTGAATTCGAGGTCGAGGTTCAACTGCAATGCCTGGGCCGACCCGAAGAAATCCACCTGCACCGAGTGATCCACGACGAGGTCCACGGGCACGAGCGGTTCGATCATCCTGGGATCGCGGCCGAGGCGCGAGACCGTGGAGCGCATCGCCGCCAGGTCCACCAGGAGCGGAACGCCGGTGAAATCCTGAAGCACCACACGGGCGACGACGAATGGGATTTCCACCTGTTTGGGAGACTTGGCGTTCCAGTTGGCCAGGGTCTTCACGTCCTCCGGATTGACCTTTTTTCCATCGCAGTTCCGGAGCACGGACTCCAGAACGATGCGGATGCTGATGGGGAGGCGCGAAATCGGTCCGACTCCCTGTTTTTCCAGAGCGGGCAGCGAGTAAAGGCTGCCCTGTTTCCCTGAACCCAAATCGAATTGCTGCTTGGTATTGAATGCGTCGCTCATGGCTTTGTTCAGAAAAGCGAATGCGCGCCGCGGTCGCAAGCGAATCATGGACGGAGTGCTTCTTTCTGACGCCAGATCTCACGCGGCCGCCCGCAGTAACAGCACGCGCGCCAAGGGTTATCGACGGTTTTGGCTGGTCTGACTGGACATTGAGAATTCTGCAAGATACTGCTTCAAACCCGACGGCAGACGCGTCTCTCGGGCGCGGCCCCTACACCTACTGGAGAACATCGTGGAATCACCCGGCTCTTCCCCTGAGTACCATATCCTGAAAGACGGAAAGACCCTGGGTCCATTGACGCTTGGCGATCTGGAGGCGGGCCTGGCTGATGGGCGCTACAAACCGGAAGACCTGTTCCGGACGGGCGACGAACAAATGTGGGGACCTCTCTCAGAGATCATCGAAGTCGTGGCGACAAAGGAGGTGGAACCGGCCGCGCTGAGTTGGAAATACATTTCCAGCCTGGCGTGGCTTCAACTGCGTGTGAATCTCCAGGAGCAACCCGTGCAGACGGGCACCATTTCACTGGCTGCTGGGGCCCTGACGTTTGCGCTGACGAGATGGCCTGCTGTGTTCCTGGCGCCATGGCTGGGCGTTGCGGTGGCGGCGGGAGTCGTCCTCATCCGGCGCCGGCGAGAAATGGCGGGCACGATTTTGTTGCTCGGAGTCATCGCAGTGCCCTTCCTTTTCGCGGCTGTGGACACGAAAATGAAGTCCCGAGAGGCGGCGGCCGCGGAGGCGGCGCAAAAATCCGTCGCCGACTACTCTCAAGTCGTAGCGGCGGGACCGGTGCCGCCCGCACCACCGTCCGCATCTCCGGAGGTGGAAGTGACAGCCGCCGATGCGGCCGCCCAGCTGGCGGGGTCCAGGGAAAGCGACGCTTCCGTACCGGCAGCGAACGCCCCAACTTCGGTGGCAACACCCAGCTCCGCGCCTGGCGTGAAAACGGCGCCGCCGGCCGCCGGGAGCCGGCGACGTGGTGCAAAATCACAATGACTAAAGGCTGCGCAGCATGGCGAGCATCTCGCGCAGGCGCTCGCCGGGATCGGACGCGGTGAGGCGCGGGAACTTGCCGTCGATCTGCACATAGTCCCCGCCGCGGGTGAGGATGAGCTTGCCGTCGCGCGCTTCCACCTGGGTGATCTTGCGCGCCGCGGCCGCGAGCTTGATCTCCGTCATTACGAGCAGATTCTCGGCGGCGCCGGGGAACGGGCCGAAGCGATCGCGCCAGGTCTTGCGGAGGGCGTCGAGTTGCTCCTGGGTGTTCACCTCCGCCAGCCGGCGATAGGCCTGGATGCGCGGCTGGGCTTCGGTGATGTAGCTGGTCGGCAAAAAAGCCGGAGCCTTGCGCGCGGGGTCGAGGTCGCCGGTGTTTTGCGGCGTCACGGGCGCGGGGGCGAATTCCTTCGGCACCCAGCCGCGACGATTGCGCAGGCTCGGGGAGACCGCCGCCGCGGTGGTGAGGGCGGATGCGGCATTCGTGGCACTGGTGGTCGAATAGTCGGCTTCGCGGGTGGCCACGAAGTCGGTGCGGAGAATCACTTCCAAACGGGGCCGGGCTTTTTCTCCCTTGAGCGTGGCGATCGCTTGCTTGAGCAAGGAGCAGTAGAGGTCGAACCCGATCGTGATGATGTGCCCGCTCTGCGTGGTGCCGAGGATGTTG
>Ga0105237_10005453_pt1 | contig 14345 bp, 14 predicted proteins | sample KBSC24metaG_FD_81520 | JGI IMG/M metagenome (GOLD analysis project Ga0105237, IMG submission 81520) | Corn rhizosphere microbial communities from Kellogg Biological Station, Michigan, USA - KBS C2-4 metaG | ecosystem: Host-associated > Plants > Roots > Rhizosphere > Soil | place: Michigan, USA... | reverse complement strand
CGCTTTGCGATCTACGGCACCAATGTCTATCCGGATGCGACCTTCACCTTGCGTCTGTCCTACGGCAAGGTGCAGGGCTGGACGGACAATGGCGTCACCGTTCCGCCCTTCACTTATTATAAGGGGCTGTGGGAGCGCGCCACGGGGCAAGCCCCGTTTGAGCTGGCGCCGCGCTGGCAGACCGCGCAGACCAAGGTCAATCCCGCTACGGTGATGAATTTCGTCAGCGACAATGACATCATTGGCGGCAATTCCGGTTCGCCCATCGTCACTGCCAGGGGCGAAGTGGTCGGCGCCGCTTTCGATGGCAATATCGAAAGCCTGGGCGGCGCGTTCGGGTTCGACGGCCGTGTCAACCGCACCGTATCGGTCTCGACCGCCGCCATCACCGAGGCACTGAAGAATGTCTATGGCGATCAAACCCTGGCGGCGGAGCTGGAAGGGCGCTCGCGCCGGTGACGGCGACACGCCGCAAATTTCTGGGCCTGGGCGCGGCGCTGCTGACTTCGCGCCCGGCCCTGGCGGCTGACGAAGGGAAACAACACCGATCACGCCTGATCCTGTTGGGGACGGGTGGTGGGCCGACGCCCAAGCCGAACCGCGCCGCGCCCTCCCAGGTGATCGTCGTGAACGGCACAGCCTATGTAATCGATTGCGGCAATGGCGTGGCGCGGCAGATGGTGCTGGCGGGGATAAAACTGGATTCGATCCGCAACATCTTCATCACGCACCAGCATTCCGATCACAATGCCGATTACGGCAATCTGCTCTGGCTGAGCTGGGCCGCCACCCTGGCATCACGTGTCAACACTTATGGTCCGCCGCCGCTCGAGAAGATGACCCGCTTGTTCCTGGAAATGAATGATTATGACATCAAGACCCGCATGACGGATGAAGGGCGGCCACCCTTACGAGACATGATCGCGGTTCATGAGATCGATGCCGGCGGCGTGGTCATGCGAGACGCCAATGTGACGGTGACCGCCGCATTGGTCGATCATCCTCCCGTTTCGCCTGCCTTCGCCTATCGGTTCGATTGTCCCGACCGCTCAATCGTCATTTCCGGCGACACGAGACCTTCCGCCAATCTGATCCGCCTGGCACAGGGGGCCGATGTCCTGGTGCATGAAGTGATGTATCTGCCCGCGCTGGAACAGGTGATCGGTTCAGAACCCAACGCGAAAAGTCTGCGCGAGCATCTGCTGGCCAGCCACACCACCACCGAACAGGTCGGCCGCATTGCAACAGAAGCCGGGGTGAAGACTCTGGTTCTTTCACATTTCGTCCCAGGCGGGGCGCCCATCATCGCGGACGACGTCTGGCGCGAGGCGGTACGGCCCTATTTCTCCGGCGATCTAGTGATCGGCCGCGATCTGCTGGAGCTTTAGGCCCGCGCGTTGACACGCCTCCCCACCGGGCGCACCGTCGCCGGTGTAGCTGTGCCAAGGGGGGCATAATCATGAACAAAGACAGTCTGCTTATCGCCACGGCAATCGGCCTTGTCTTGCAACTCGCCATGGTCGTGATCGGTCATTATGTGCCCGCAATCCGGGAAAAGGGCTTCGCCATCGGCGGCATGTTCTTTTCGCTGGTCGCAGGCTTGGTCTATGCGCGCATGGCGCATGCCGGCTGGGGCGGGGCCCTGGGCGGCGGCGCCTTGGCGGGTGGTCTGTGCGCCATTCTCGGCATCGCTGTTTCGACGGCGTTGGGCGATGTGCCCGCGATGATCCTCGTCATGGGCACCGCCGCGTCGGCGGTCACCGGCTTGATCGGCGGTGCGATCGGCAAGCTGATCGGTTGACCCGCTATTTGCGGTAGACCGTGCCGCCCTTCATCACGAAGGAGATATGCTCCACCGCCGTGATGTCGTTCAACGGATTGCCCGGCACCGCGACGATGTCGGCGAAGTAACCGGGCTTGAGTTCGCCGATTTGTCCTTGCCAGCGCAGAATCTGCGCGCCGTTCAGATAGTCGGCCTGCAGAACGGCGAGCGGCGTCATGCCGTATTTCACCATCAGCTCGAATTCGCGGGCCTGGGTGCCATGGGGGAACGGGCCGACATCGGACCCCACCGCAAAGGGGATACCGGCGGCGATCTGGCGCTTGAACTCGCGGATCTTGTAATCGAGCATCGCATGCTCGCGCGCACCCGCTTCGGGCGTCGCCGCGTGATCGGCGAAATATTCGAATATCACGAAAGTCGGCACCGCGGGAATATGCTTCTGCTTCATCAGCTGCATGGTCTGGTCGCTGAGCTGGGTGGCATGATCGATGGAGGCGACCCCGGCCTTCGCCGCATACAAAGTCCCCGGCTCGCCCTGAGCGTGCACGCCGACATTGGTTTCCAGCCGCGCCGCTTCGTCGATCGCGGCTTTCAGCTCCGCCTCGGTATATTGATAGGGCGTATGGAATTCCCCGCCGCGCATCGAATCGGCGCCCGTCTCATAGATCTTGACGAAATCGGACCCGTCCTTGTGCTGCTGGCGAATGACGGTGACCAGCTGCTCCGCGCTGTTGGCATAGTCCGCATTGGACAGGACATGCTGCGCGGGATTGTAGCGGATCGCATCTTCATGGCCGCCCAGGATGCTGATGGCATTGCCGCTGACCCGCATCCGGGGCCCGGGAATGAGCCCCTTGTCGATAGCATTGCGCACGGACGTGTCGGCCGATCCCGCCCCTTCGCTGCCCATGTCGCGCTCGGCGGTGAAACCCGCCATCAGGTCGTCCCGGGCCGCCAATGTGGCCAGGATGGTCCGCTGGGATTCCGATTCCTGGACCGTCTGCAAATCCTCGGCGCCGGGATGCAGGAACAGATGCACATGCGCATCGATCAGGCCCGGCATCAGCGTGGTGTCGCCCAGATCGATCACTTCGGCGTTCGCCGGATGCTCAAGCTTGCTGCCGACAGCCGCGATACGGTCGCCCTCCACCAGGATTTCGCCGGGGCTGACGATCTTGCCGCTTGCCACCTCGAACAGACGCTGGGCGTGAAGCAGGATCGGACGCGATGGCGGCGGCGGAACCGAAGGGCTTTGCGCTGTCGCCGCGGGAGACAAGATAGCGGCAACGGTCAGTGTGAAAAAAGCAGCGCCACGGACTTTCATTCTTCGTGCCCCGTCCTCACCCGGCGGAAATAGACTTTATTCCGGCCGCGTTGGCAAATAACGTGACGGCGGATAAGGGAGCGAAACCGGCATGGCGCAAATAGAGATCGACTCGCTTTCCACGCCATCGCTGCTCCTCGACCGCGCCAGGCTGGCGCGCAATGTGGCGCGGATGCGGACCCAGGCCGCCGGGCTTGGCGTGTCCATCCGCCCGCATCTGAAGACCGCAAAATCGCTGGATGCGGCCTCTTTCGTGCTGGGTTCGCCGCCGGGACCGGCCACGGTCTCGACCCTGAAGGAAGCGGAGATGTTCGGCGCTGCGGGTATCACGGACCTGCTTTACGCCGTCTGCATCAGCCCACAGAAGCTTGACCGCGTCACTGCGCTGCGCCGGCGGGGCATCGACCTCAAGATCATCCTGGATTCCGTGGAGGCTGCGGAAGCCGTATCGGCGCATGCCCGGCAATCGGGCGAGGCCCTGCCCGTCCTGATCGAGATCGATGTCGATGATCACCGCTCCGGCGTGCGGTGGAACAACCGCGATACGCTGATCCGGATCGGGCAGATTCTGGCGAAGGACGGTGCGGCCCTGCAGGGCGTGATGTGCCATTCCGGCGAAAGCTACAATCTCCACGACGCCGAGGCATTGGCGGCGGCGGCAGAACTGGAGCGGGCTCGCATCCTGGAAGCGGCCGGGAGTTTGCGCGCCGCCGGGCTTGCCTGTCCGGCGATCAGCGTCGGCTCGACACCCACAGCGCTCAGCGCCAGGTCCTATGACGGCATCACCGAGGTGCGCGCAGGCGTCTATATGTTCTTCGACCTGGTTCAGGCCGGCATCGGCGTCTGTGGGATCGGGGATATCGCGCTCAGCGTTCTTGCCACCGTGATCGGCCATCAGCGCGACAAGAACTGGATCATCACCGATGCGGGCTGGATGGCGCTGTCCGCGGACCGGGGCACCGCTGAACAAACCGTCGATCAATATTATGGAATGGTCTGCGATGCGGAGGGGCAGCCTTACCGGGACCTGGTGGTGCTCAAGGCCAATCAGGAACACGGCATTCTCGCCGCCCGGCCCGGTTCGGGGGCCAATATCCCCGACCTTAAGGTCGGCGACCGGATCCGCATCCTGCCGAACCATGCCTGCGCCACGGCCGCGCAGCATGACCAGTATCATCTGATCGAGCCGGACAATTCGGTGTCCGCGATCTGGCCCCGCTTTCGCGGCTGGTGAGCTAGCGCCGCATCGCGGCCAGTTTCAGCCCCAATCCGATCAGCATGGTGCCCAGCGCGCGATCCAGCCAGCGGGACAGCCGGTCGCTGGCGCGAAGCCGTGTGGTCACTCGATCGCCCAAAAGCACCAGCGGCGGCTCAATCAATCCGGCGACGGCGATCACCAGAACGCCGTGAAGCAGAAGTTGCAGCCACGCCGGCCCCGCCCCAGCCACCAGGAATTGCGGCAGGAACGCCAGGAAGAAGATCGCCACTTTGGGATTGAGGAGATTGACCAGCATCCCCTGCCCGAAAACCCGCCGCCGGCTGACGGGCGTGGTCGGCCCGGGATCGGCCAGAAAACCACCCTTGGAGCGCAGGGCCTGAACGCCCAGCCAAAAGAGATAAGCGACCCCGATCCATTTGACGATGGCGAATGCCTCCGCCGATGCCGCGATCAACGCCGAAAGCCCCACCACCGCAAAGCTGATATGGCACAGCACACCCGCCCAGACCCCCAGCATCGCCGCCAGCCCGTGCCGCGTTCCACCGCGGGCGGTGTGGCCGAGTATGAAGGCAAGGTCAGGACCGGGCGCCAAATTCAGCAACAAGGCGGCGCCGAAAAACTCCCACCAATGGGCGACACTGTAATGCAGCATGGGACCATCCTCGCGGATGCTTATATAGGAAGGGATAAAATCCGCGTCACCGCGCCGGCTGTCGAAATACGCTTTTCACGTCGCCGTGACCTGTTCGTAAAGCAGCAGTTTCAGGTCCGGCGCCAGCCATCCGCGCCGCGCCTCGACCGAAAACAACCGCTCCCGGCTCCAATAGGTCAGGAGCCATTTGGAATCACCCAGGGGCGACGCCAAAAGCCTGTCCAGAATTTCATGAAGGGGCCCGGCCGGCGTCCGCGCCAACACTGCCCGCGCCACGCCCAATGACGCCCGGGTTATGGTGTCATGATATCCACCGGCATCAGTATTGGGCGTGCCGGTGGCTTCGTTGAAGGCGCGGATCAATCCCGGCATCTCCCTTTCGAGATCGATCTCTGGGCGGTGGCGCATCAGCCAAAGGGTCACCGCGAAATGGGCCGCATGGGTCCATTCTGGCTTCGGCAAGGAACGGTCGAGAAATTTGCGGCCCGCGCGCGCGATCTCATGGTCGCTGGAAAATTGCCGCCCCTGCATCGCGGCAAGATAGCGAATATTCCCGCGCGTGGAACCGGGGAGATTGGAACGCCGTCATCGCATAAGGCGCATGGCTGCAACGATCGAGACGTGTTGTCAGGCGAATGCCCGCGTCCGGGTCATTTATTGCTGCACCGCGCAAACGCTTTCGCCGATCGGCGACCGGCCGCGTTTGCGACTCATCCGTAACAAGGCATCGATGCCACACCCGTGCAGCAAACACCCCAATTGTCCCAAAAAAACATCCCATTTCCGCCACACTGTATGCCCAGGCTGACACTCCATGCCGCACGGCGAACATCCATGCCGCAGGGCCGACAAGAGGGACTACAAATGCAAATAATGAAACCCGCAATTTTCACCGCCATCGCCGTCAGCGCCTTCAGCCTCGGCGGCTGCGCAACCAAAGATTATGTGAACGAACACGTCGCTGCCGTGGATGCTAAAGTGCAGGCCACGCAAGGCCAGGTCGACCGGCACGAAGCCCACCTCACTCAGCTCGACCAAGCGACCAAGGACGCCCTGGATCGCGCCACCGCCGCCGGCAAGCTGGCCGAAGGCAAATTCCTCTACTCCATGGTGCTGTCCGACGATTCGGTGAAGTTCCCGGTCGACAGCGCCAAGCTGTCGCCCGAAGCCACGGCGCGCCTGACCGACTTTGCGGAGAAGTTGAAGAACGACAACCGCAACGTCTATCTGGAAATCCAAGGCCACACGGATTCGCGCGGATCCGATGCGGCCAATCAGCGGCTGGGTGAAGAGCGGGCCGAGGCCGTGCGCCTGTTCATGAACCAGCATGGCGTGCCGCTGAACCGCATGTCGACCATCTCCTATGGCAAGAAGGATCCGGTCACCGACAACAAAACCCGCGCCAACCGGGCTCAGAATCGCCGCGTCGTTCTGATCGTTATGTCCTGATGTCCTGATACCGAAGGGGCCGCGTCCGATGGGCCGGCCCCTTCGCCTTTCTCAGCGGCCCGAGCGGGCCTCGCGCAATCCCAACAGATCCGACCAGCGCCAGTCGCTTGTGCCAATCGCGAAGCGCGTGGTTCCGTCCGCCAGCGACAATAGCCGCAGTCCATGCTCGCGCTTGTTGCGGCATGCTTCCGGCGCGAACGCCAGGTCCCAGATAATCGCTTCGCGCACGGCCGAAAGGCCCTTGCCCTCTTCCTCGCCGGACCGCACCCAGTCGCCGTCCCACAGCATCACGGATTTGCCCAGGCGGTTAGCGCCGACCACCGCCGTGCGCACCAGCGGATCGCGCCTCAGCGCCCGCTGGATCAGCTTCGCCGTGTCGCATTCCCCGCCACCACCGCCGCCGCCCGCCCCGTCATCCTCGACGCCGGTAGCACCGGCGATCTGAGAGGCGCTCAGAAGGTCGGACGTGTCCGGCACAGTCGTCACCGTGATGGATCGGACCGGTGCGGGCGCAGTCGGCTGCAACAGCACCGGCTGCGTGCTGGGCTCCGGATCGCCCGCCTTGAGCTTTGCGTCGTCCGGTGGGCCAGGCGGTTCCGGCTTGGACAGGTTCACGAATGTGATCGACAGGGCGGAAGGCACATCGCGCGCATTCGGCGGCTGGGCGCGGGGCCACAGCAGCGCGGTGAACACCAGCACATGCGCCGCCACGCTGACGGCCCAGGCAAGCGGGCGGCCGCGCCGCCGGTTCGGCATGGGACCACCGCTGAACAGTTTCCGGCCGTCCTGGAGCATGGGTATTTCGCCATGATTTCCCAAGATCGGACTGTCGCTCCTATTCATTACCAATCCAGAAAACCGCCCCGTGAGATGAGCACGATCCCGCGGCAGGAACATGGCGAGGCGCATTGGGCTGACCGGCGATGGCGCAATTAAGGCGGTTCCGGGCGGGGACGACGCCTCGCCGGGCCACAAATTGGACGCAATCGTTACCGGCTCCGCCGCGCCGCAGCGGCGGTCAAAAAGGCGGCATAGCTCCACGCCAGATGTTTTGCCGAAGTCTGCGCGCCGGTCGTCTGGTCGAATTGTTCCGACAAATCGCCGCTTGGCGGCGTGAAAGCCCGCACCGTTTCCATATAGGCATCGCCCCGCGCGCGATCATCGTTGCGATAACAGAATTCGGCCGCGCCCAAGGTCGAAAAATAATAAGCTCCGCCGGAGTAATATTTGTCGCCTGCATAACGCCCGAGCGCGGGGGCGCGTCCTGCCGGGCGGTTGCGGTTTATCGCATAACTAGCATCGAACAGGGCTTCCAACCGCTTCAAGGTCGCGGCATAGCGTTCGCCCGTCATGCTCGCGTGATTGGCCGCGAGGATGACGGCGCAATCCAGCAACTTTTCCGGCGCCCCGCCTTCGACCTTGCGCGAGCGGATATGGGCCATCTCCTCCATCCAGAAATCATCCAGCATGGATTCCAGAATAGCCGCTTCGGTGCCGCATCGCTCGGCATCCGCATGCTCCCCTCGGACCGCAAACCACGCCGCCCCCTGTTTCAGCGCCGCCGCGGAAACCCGCAACGTATAGGCGTGGAGGCCGAACTCCTCTTCCCAGATGTCAAAGCAAGGCTTGCGCGCATGGGACAGCACGAATGCCAGATCATGGCGAACCAATGTCGCGGCATCGCCCTCCGCGCCCCAGCGCATCACCGTCAGCGCGCGCAGCGCCGGCCCGTCATGCTGGGGCCGCGGCCAATCGGTAATGTCCAGCGTGCCGTCCGGATTGACCCGGGTTTCGGCCGCGAGCGCCGCGCCATGGGCCAGCTCGATATTCTTGCGCAGAAAGCGCGCGAAATCCGGCGCCGCTGCACTCTGCCAATCGGGAACGGCCCGGCGACCATCCAATGTCTCCAGCTCCAGGCTGAAGCGCACAAAATCCCGAAAAAGCGTGTCGGCTTGCGGCAGCTCTGCCCGCAAAAGATGCAATGCATCGATCACCGCGGCGCTGTCGCGATACCAATGGAAAAAATAATCGGGGTCCGGATCGTAGGCCGCCAGAACCGGCGAAGCCACCACGGAGCCGGGCCGTGGCACGATGGTCTGCCCGAAATGCGGCCGGGCCTTGACGATATCGACCGGAGAAATGCTTTTGAGCATCATCTCCGCCGCATGGTCCCATTCCCGGGCGATCCATTGGTCGAGGCTGCTCACACGCCCGGCCCCGCAAAGCCCAGCTTCTTCAATCCCGCCTGCACTTCGGGCGCCGCCATGAAAAGTTTCCACAACAGGCCGGTGCGATAATTCTCCATCATCACCACGATCGGTCCCTGATCGATGGCCAGAAACGTCTTGGCCCACCAGTCCCGGCTTTCGTTGAAAGCATCGGTGAAGCCGAAGCGGCCCCAGATCTTGTCGCCATGCGCGGACAGGAAATGGCGCAGCGCCGCCATCGATGCTTCAGGCGCATAAGGAAAACTCGCCAGCGCAGCAGTGGGTGAGATGGTGCCATTGTCGTTGTTGGGCGCGTGGGCGTCATAGCCGGATGGATCGTCGCTGGCGGTGAGGCCCCAGCAATCCGGTCCATAGCCTTTGAAGCCGCCCGGATTGGCGATGCAATGCGCCCGGTTGGCGATGACCTGGGCCACATTCTGCTGCCAGTAATCGGCGTGAGAATCCGAAAGACCGTGCGGATCGAGGCCGCAAAAAGAATAATGCGCAAAGAAAAGCGGCCCCCCGCCTTCCGGCCCCAGCGGCAGGGTGACGCCGCAATATTGCCTGCCATTGTGGTAATCGGCGCTTTCGCAGAAGCCCTGCTCATAGACGGTGGCGTCGATGCCATGGTGCCGGGCGCCCGCCGCCAGGACATAGACGATCAACGTCTCATTCCAGCCGCGAATGGAATGGTTCATCGCCCAGCCATGGTTGGGGCTCCAATGCCAGTAAAGGACATCGTCGCCGTTGCGGTAGAAATCCCATTCCACGGCGTCGAAAAGCCCGGTGATGCGGGCGGGGATGCCTTGGTCCTGGGCAAAATATTGGCGCGCCGCCAAAAGTCCCATCATCAGGAGCGCGGTCTCCACCAGATCGCCGCCGTCATCCTTGGGGCCGAACGGAATGGTCTTTCCCGTGCCGCCATGCAGGAAATGCGGATAGGCGCCGTGATGGCGTTCGGCCCCTTCCAGGACCCCGAGTATATGGCCCAGCCGGGACAAGGCCTCGGCGCGCGTCACCCAGCCCCGTTCCACTGCCACCACCAACGCCATGACGCCGAAGCCGGTGCCGCCGACCGCGACCAGATCGTCAGCCGGGTCCTGGTCCGTCATAGTACGATCGCGCGCCATCAGGCTGGCGGGCTCTGCGCCCTCCCAGAAAAAACGAAATGTCTGCCGCGCCACCGCCTCCAGCAGCGCATCGTTATCCAGCTTCAAAAGTTCGGCAGGAGAAGCCGTCATGCGCCCGCCCGCGGCTTGGGCACGGCGGCGGGCGCGATCGCATCGCATTCGATCACCGCGCGGCGGAAATCGGCCACGCGCAACAAGGTCGCCCGCCAATCGGCAATGGTGGAAAAATTGTCGACAAACCAGCGCAAAGAGGACTGCATCTGAGTGAAGGCGCCTGCCGCCATCATCAATCCCCCGAAGGTGAGCGTCCCGGAAAAATAGGCCGGCGCCGCCACCAGGATCGGGGCCACCAGGGTCAGCCATCCATATCCGGCCGTCACCCAGGTGAGCTCGGTCAGGCCGGTTACCAGGCTGCGCATGGTCGCCAGCACATTCTTGAGATCCAGGCTGATGCGGGCGAAAGCTTCGCGTTCGCCCCCCTGCCGTTCGATCTGATCGATATGTTCGTTGACTCGGTTGAGCGATGTCCGCAATTCGGATTCGCGCTGATACCGGTTGGCGTTGCGGCGGATCAGTCCGCGCCCCACCAAATAGCTCAACAGGGAGCCGGAGCCGGCATAGACGATCGCCGCCCAGACCATGTAACCGGGAATGGAATAATCCCGGCCGTCGACATGAAAGGCGAAGCTGCCCGATATATTCCAGAGGATATTGGCGAAGGTCACCAGCAGGATCGAGGATTGCAGCAATTGCACGCCCAGGTCGGATGACAATTCGGTGAGATGGCGCGCATCCTCATGCATGCGCTGATCCGGATTGACGCCCACCAGTCCCACCTTGGCCAGGCGGAAGGCGCGATGCGGCTTCAGCCATTCGCCAACCAGATCCTGGACCAGGCCTTCGCGCAGCTTGAGCTTTAGCATTTCCGCCAGCCAGCGCTGGGTCACGTTCAAAATCAGCAATCCGCCAGCGATGATGCAGAATATGCCCAGCTGCATCATGAATCCGCGGAAATCATGACGGGACAGGGCGTCGTAGAATGGCTGGTTCCAGCGATTGAGCCGGATCTGGCCATAGGCGGTGGCGACGATGACCATGAAAATCAGGCCGCCCAAGAGGAAAAGCGTATTGCGCACCGACGAAGCAAACAGGGCGCGGATCATCATGCCGAGCTGCGCTAGGAGCCCGGCGCCCCCGTCGTCCGAATCGTCCCGCGGCTGGTCCAGATACATGATCCGACCTTGCCACTATGACAGGCGAAACGGGATAGAAAAAACGTCCCATCCCGCTATGGTGCCGGAAAAGGAGACATGCCTTGAGCCGCATTGATTCTCTCATCGCCGCCATGACCCTGACGGAAAAGTTGGGCCAGATGACCATGGCGACCGGCGATTCCGCCGTGACCGGGGCGGTGATGCGGACCGGCCTGGATGCGGGCATCGCATCAGGCGCCATCGGTAATGTTCTTAATCTTGTCGGTGCCGACAAAACGCGTGCCGCCCAGCGCCTGGCGCTGGAGAGCCGGCTCAAAATTCCCCTCCTGCTGGGGCTGGACATCATTCATGGCCACCGCACCATCTTTCCCATTCCGCTTGGCGAAACCGCGGCCTTCGATCCCCGATTGTGGGAAGCGACCGCGCGCGAAGCCGCCCGGGAAGGCGCGGCCGATGGCATACACATGACATTCGCGCCGATGCTGGACGTGGCGCGCGATCCCCGCTGGGGCCGGATCGCCGAAGGTCCCGGTGAAGATCCCTATGTGGGTCAGGCGATGGCGCGGGCCAAGGTGAAGGGCTTTCAAGGTGACCGGCTCGACAGCGCCGATACATTGGCGGCCTGCGCCAAGCATTATTGCGCCTATGGCGCGCCGACGGCCGGGCGCGACTATGCCGCCACGGACGTAACGCCGCGAGCCTTGCGCGAGATCTATCTGCCGCCTTTTGAAGCGGCTCTGGGTGCGGGCGTCGCCACCATCATGCCCGCGTTCACCTCGATCGACGGCGTTCCGCTCAGCGCCCATCGCGGCCTATTGAAAGATTATCTGCGAGGCCGATTGGGATTCGATGGGGTTCTGGTGAGCGACTACAACGCCATCGCCGAATTGATCCATCACGGCGTCGCGGCCGATCTGGTGGAAGCGGCGGCGCTGGCGCTCAGGGCCGGCATCGATATCGACATGATGGCGAATGCCTATCATGACGGCCTGCCGGTGGCGCTGGAGCGTGGCCTGGTCACCATGGCGGATATCGATCTTTCCGTGCGCCGCGTCCTGAAGCTCAAGGAACAGCTTGGCCTGTTCGACGATCCCTTTTCCCGCGGCACCCCGGAAAGCGCCACGGTCCTGGCGGCCCGGCGCCAGCTGGCGCGCGAAGCCGCAACCCGCTCCATCGTGCTTCTGAAAAATGAAAGCGCGGCGCTGCCCCTGCGCGAAGGACGCCTGGCGGTGATCGGCCCCCTCGCCGATGCGGCCGGAGAGATGCGCGGCTGCTGGTCCGCGGCAGGCGTCGCGAGCGATTGTGTCAGCGCGCTGGCGGGCCTGCGCTTTGCCTTGCCGCACCAGTCGATTCTCTATGCCCCAGGGGTCGATATCGAAAGCGACGACGAAAGCGGGATCGCCGCGGCGGCGGCGCTCTGCGACGAGGCGGATGCGATATTGCTGTGCCTGGGGGAATCCGCGGCCATGAGCGGGGAAGCCAGCAGCCGCGCCCATCCTGGGTTGCCGGGCAAACAGGCCACCCTGGTGGATGCCGTTCTGGCCCGCGCGCGCGGCAAGACAGTCATCGCCATTCTGTTTTCCGGCCGGCCGCTGGTGGTGCCTGATCTGGTGGCGCGCACTGACGCCGTATTGGCGGCCTGGGCTCCAGGATGCGAAGCGGGCAACGCGCTCGCGGACCTTCTGACCGGCCGAGCCTCGCCGTCGGGGCGCACACCGGTCAGCTGGCCGCGCGCCGTCGGCCAGATCCCGGTCTTTTTCGGCGAGCGTCGCAACGGGCGTCCCGCCAACCCGGCAGATCACTACACCAGCAAATATCTGGACGTGCCGAACGAGCCCCTGTTTCCGTTCGGCCACGGCCTGACCTATGGGGACTTCACCTACACGAGGCTGCAGGTCACACCGGACGCGGCAGGCGAATCGGACAGCTTCACCATATCGGTGACCCTGACCAATCAGGGCCAGCGCGCCGCCAGCGAGACCGTGTTCCTGTTCGCCCGCGACAAAGTCGCCAGCATCAGCCGCCCGATGGAGCTGAAAGGCTTCAGTCCTGTCGCCCTGCAGCCCGGGGCAAGCGGCACGGCGACCTTCAGCCTGGCGGCGCGGGACCTGCGGTTTCCCGGCGCCGATCTGGAGCCCTTGTTCGAGCGGGGGGACATTGAGATCCTGGCCGGTCCGTCAGCGGACCGCGCCCGCCTGCTCTCGGCGACCGTCAGGCTGGTTTAGAGCGGCCCGGCCAGGCTGGCGGGGACCAGGGCCAGCATCAAAAGCAAGCCCGGCACCGAATAGGCATACTTGCCCCGGTTGAGCAGCGCCACGGTGGCGAAGAAAATGATGAAGCCCGCCAGGATCACACCCCAGATTCGGGTCACCGGATTGGACAGGAAAAGTGCCGTCAAAATCTGAAGGACCCCGACCACGCGATGGGCGCTGCTGTGAAATCCCCAGTTGCGGTAGGCGCGACGCACAAAAGCCGGCCCGGCCATATGGAGCAGCCCGCCGGCGCCGAACAGGCCGCTAAGGACCAGTGCGTCGAGTGTCGGTACGGAAAGCATGGCCCCTCCTGTCGCTGATGGACGGGAGATAGTCATGCCTCCGTCGTCTGCCCAGGGATCGTTCCGGAATGGCTGGCCTGTTTGCGGCGCATGTGTGCGAGAGCGCTGTTCTCCCATGATCGGACAGGGACCAGTCCAGGCCGAGGTGCTAGTACTGCGAGGCCATGTCAGCGGCCATAACCCATGGAACCCTTGGCCGAGTAAGGGGTTGAAGGGTCTGGATTCTTGGCGCAAAACTTGAAAAATTTCATGACAGGCCAAACCGGCCGCAGAGGGAACAGGATATTTTATGGCTCCCATTTCGGTCCGGCTGCGCAATTCCTTGCGTAAGGCGACAATGGCCATAAGCCTCGCATATTACCGCCGCTATTGGGGCATGGATATCGGGGAGGAATGCCGGATCTCGCACAAGGCCATCCTCGACAAGAGCAATCCGGCTGGGATCCATATCGGGCGTTATACCGGCGTCGCTCTGAATGCCGTCATATTGTCGCATGATTTCGTGCGTAATAGGCACGTCGATACTTGGATCGGCGAGCGTTGTCACATTGGCGCCTGCGCGATCATCGGACCCGGCGTCAGGATCGGAAATGGATGTTTGATCGCCGCTGGCAGCGTCGTTCTGAAGGATGTGCCCGACAATTGCATCGTGATGGGAAATCCCGCCCGGGTCATCGAACAGGGCCTGAAAACCGGCAAATGGGGCGTAAGGGTGGATGTCCTGTCGGCTGACCGTATCGATCAGAATGTTTTGGTAAACGATGAAGGAAAAGCATGAGAGCGGCATTGCAGGAAATTTTCGTCACGGAACTT
>Ga0105237_10005452_pt1 | contig 14347 bp, 14 predicted proteins | sample KBSC24metaG_FD_81520 | JGI IMG/M metagenome (GOLD analysis project Ga0105237, IMG submission 81520) | Corn rhizosphere microbial communities from Kellogg Biological Station, Michigan, USA - KBS C2-4 metaG | ecosystem: Host-associated > Plants > Roots > Rhizosphere > Soil | place: Michigan, USA... | reverse complement strand
TTGGTGCTTCTTAGGGATTCTCCGATGATTTCGCCGCATTGTCAACAGATAATTAACGAATATTATGCTTATTTCTGGCGTACTCCGGCCAACAATGGTGTAATTTTTCAAATATTGATTCAGATCAATTTCTTTCTTTTCAGCATATTTTTCAACAATATACGGGACGTATACCTATCATGCAGGGGATATCCGATAAATCCCAAAAAAATACAGTTAATTTCCTTCGGATAGCTTAACCGGTATAGGTCAGATCCCCCTGAATCCCGTTTTTCCACAGGACGTAGCGCTTCCGGTACCGCGGGCAGTACGCGACTAGTACCTTTCGGTACGGCCGAGTCGCTCGATCGGGATCGCCAGGAAGCGCCGTTTTTCCCTGCTAACCTTCGGATACAACAGGCTATAACCCATTTTAGATATTGAAGCTGCAGTACTGCGGGCGCTAAAGTCGCCAGTGTTGAATCCAAGGAAATGAGAAATATCAACCGGCGTGAAAGCCCGCGCATGGAAATCAAGCTACGGTGTCATGTAACTTCACCGTCGCTCTGGTTACGCAGCGCGATGTCGACCGAGAATATCAGTCGCAGTGGGCTTTTGGTTGTCTGGAGTAGTGAGAATTCGGCTCTTCCCCTGCCATCAATTGGTCAGATTGTAACGGTGGAAGTAGAACTCCCGGCGAATCATGGCTTTGGTCAGAAATGCATTCACTGCCAGGGCTCGGTGACGCGGATCTCGATGGCCGACCCTGAAAATCCGCGGGTGGCCCTGCAAGTCAACTATATGGATTTTCGTTCGTTCCACGATAGAATTCGCGCCATCGAGGCAATGCAGCCCGTCGCGAACTCGTGGATGGCTTAGCCGGTATGGAGAGCCAGCGGTCGCCTTTGATGCTCCGGTTACTGCCGTCCTTTACGGACTTTGCGTTCCTGATGCCGATCGTTTTCTTATTCGGCCGGATGTCGGGTCTGCGGGACTTGCTGAGCGATTGCGACACGGGATGGCATATCCGGACTGGTGAATGGATCCTGGCGAACCACCAGGTGCCGGCTGGCGACATTTTCAGTTTTTCCCGGGCAGGCGCTCCCTGGTATGCGTGGGAATGGCTCTCCGAAGTAGTCTTTGCGGGACTATTCCGCCTGGGCGGGTTGCAGGCCGTGGTGTTGCTGGCGATTGTGGTGCTGTCGCTGACTTTTGCGTTGTTGTACCGGCTGGCGCGGAGGAAGGCGAATCCGTTCGTTGCGATCGCGATCACGATGCTGGCGGCGGCGGGGTCATCGATTCACTGGTTGGCGCGGCCTCACTTGTTTACTTTGTTGTTCCTGGTTCTGTTTTACGCGGCTCTCGAAGAAGTAAGAGAAGGGCGCACGAAGCGGTGGGGCATCCCGTACCTGGCGATACTGCCGGTTGCGACGATCTTGTGGACCAACCTGCACGGCGGGTTTGTGGCCGGGATCGTGATGCTTTGCGCATATGGCGGCGGCGAGATTTTAACGCTGATGTTCGGCGGGGCGGGGAAGGCCGATAGCGGCCGAGTCCAGACGGTCCAGAATGCGCGGAACTACTTCTTAACCGCGTTTGGGTGTCTGCTGGCGAGTTTGATTAACCCGTATACGTACCACCTGCACCAACATATGGTGGCGTATCTGCGCGATCCATTTAATGGGCAGCATATCCATGAATTCTTATCGCCGAGTTTCCATCATCCGTCGGCGATCTTTTTCGAGGTAATGCTGGTGCTGGCGGCGCTGGCGGCGTGCCGGAGCCTGATGCAAGGCAAGTTTACGAACGCGTTGTTCCTGCTGGTGTGGGCGCACGGTGCGCTACTGGCGGCGCGCAACATTCCGATTTTCCTGATTGTGGCAACGCTGCCGGTGGCAGCGGTCCTGCAGGAGGGGCTCGAGCATTTGCCGCGTTGGGATGTGGCGGGCTGGCTGAAAGCTTTTGTAGCGAAATTCAACAGGGTTGCGGCGGAAACGGGCGAGCTCGATTCAGTGGGACGCCTGCACCTGGTGAGCGTGTTGGGAGTGGCACTGATTGCAGCCGTGATTCTGGCTCCACATCCACCCAAGAATTTCCGGGCGGAGTTTGACCCGAAGACGTACCCGGCGGCGGCACTCGCGACCTTGAGGAGCGACCCTGCAGCGAAGATTTTCACCCATGACGAATGGGGCGACTATCTGATCTGGAAAATGTATCCGGCGCAGAAGGTCTTCGTGGATGGCCGTAGCGATTTCTACGGTGATGATTTTGAAGAGAAGTACATCGACATCCTGAATGTCAGCGCGGGGTGGGAACAGACGCTGACGAAATTCGGAGTCGACACGATTTTAATGCCTCCCAATACGCCGCTAACGGGCGCGTTGAAGGAGTCAAGCCACTGGCGAGTGGTTTACGACGATGGCATCTCGGTGGTGTTTCATTCCACCCAGAGGGCCGGGGGCGCCCAGTCTTCCGTTGCTTTAAACGGTAACGGAGTCAGCCGTGATCGCGAGGTCACGAAAACTAAGACCAGTGATCGAGCGATCACAGAAACCAAGTCAAAAACTTAGGAGCGAACACACATGACGTATTTGCGCAATTTCTGGAATGAAGATCAGGGCCAGGACCTCATTGAATATACCCTTCTGATGGCTTTCGTGGCTTTGGCCTCGGCGGCTCTGTTCATCGGCGCCGGCGGAAGCATCAAGGGCATCTGGGGAGCCACGAACTCTCAGTTGGTTGCCGCGAACAGCGCAGCTAGCTAGTCGTTCTACCTGGGAAGGTGTGCCGGGACGCTGGAGTCAGGCGACCGGCACCCCGACCGGGGCCATGCGGTTCCGGGAGGTTGTTTCACGATGTACCAAACCAAAGTCGGCGCTCGCGGGTTGTAGACAGTTAAAAAACAGAGTACTCGCGGAGGCGCGCTGCGGGACAAGGGAATTAAAAGCTTAAAGCCAGCCATGGAACATGGGTGGCATGCGGGACTGATGAGGGTCAGGTATGAACAAAAGATTTGTTGGGGTTCTGCTTTTCGCAACGGTAGTGGCAACAGTCGCCAGTCTGTTGCTTTACCGGCTGTTGATCAATCGGCCTCAACCGGCCAAGGCGGCAGTCGCAACCACTCAGATCGTTCTGGCGATGCGAGACATTGACATCGGGACGGTCTTGAAGGAAGAAGACGTCAAACTTGCTGACTGGCCTGGCGCAGTGCCCGTAGGCGCCAACCTGAAGACACAGGATGTAGTGGGACGCGGTGTGACCACGGCGATTTACGCCAAGGAGCCGCTGATTGAATCGCGACTGGCGCCGAAGGGCGCGGGTGGAGGTCTGGCGGCCATGATCCCCCCTGGAATGCGTGCCTTTGCGATTCGTGTGAATGAAGTTGTCGGCGTAGCCGGCTTCGTAGTGGCGGGTATGCGAGTGGACGTGCTGATCTCGGGCAACAAACCGGGCAGCGACCAGAGCATGGGTACGCTGGCGAAGACGCTGCTGCAAAATTTAGAAGTACTGTCCGCAGGGCAAGACTACAAGAAGGATGCGGAAGGCAAGCCCATCGCGGTGCAGGTCGTGAACCTGCTGGTGACTCCAGAACAGGCGGAGCAGTTAAGCCTGGCGGCGAGCCAGACCAGTATCCAGCTCGTGTTGCGCAATCCCCTCGATCGTGAAGTGGCGAAGACCCCTGGCGCCGCCATGGTCAACCTGTTCACAGGAGCCAAGTTGAGAGCTGAACTTCCTCAACAGCCGCCTGTGGCTCCCGTCCGTACCCGTGCGGCTGCTCCTGCACAGCCGAAACCCGTCTTCATGCCTCCACCGCCGAAGAAGGAAGATTTCACCATGGAAATCATTTCGGGCACGAAAAAGAACGAACTCAAATTTGGTGGGGAGGTAAAGTAAGTGACCAGACTCCGAGAAGTGGCAATCATTGTGGCGATGGTAGCCACCGGTTCGGTGCTCTATCATCGGCCGGTACAAGCGGCGAATGTTGGGGACCAGGATCCGGTACAACAGCAACAGCCCCCCGCATCGCCGACACCCGCGCAAGACCAGGTCCCGGCCCAGGCTCAACCCTCGAACTCGGCGCCCGAAAGAGTGCCGGCTACCGAAGCGCAGAACGCCGAAGCTCCCAGCTCACCGGGAAAGCTGATGGTGACGGTGGGCAAGTCGCTGATTATCGACAGCCCGCTCAATATTCGCCGGGTTCACGTGGCGAACGGCGCGCTGGCGGAAGCGGTGGCTGTGAATCCCAAAGAAGTTTTGATCAACGGGACCGCCCCTGGCGAGACCTCGTTGATTGTGTGGCAGCAGGACGGCAATCGCCTGGTCTATGACCTGACGATCCGCATGAGCGGCAACAAGCTCGAGGCAACCCGGGCGCAGATCGCGAAAGATTTTCCGAACGACGACATCAACCTCACCTTTGAAAACGAAGCTGCCTTTGTGCGCGGCACGGTGAGGGATGTAGTGCAGGCCGAGCGTGTGGTGGCGATCGCGTCAACACTGGGCAAGGTAGTCAACCTGCTCCGCGTGGACGTGCCGACGATCCAGCCCCAGATCCTGCTCAAGGTCCGTTTCGCGAATGTAGACCGGACACGCGGGCTGCAGTTGGGCTTCAACATGTTTAACTCGTCGTTCAATCAGCAGACTTCGCTGGGAACCGGACCGGCTCTATACCCGGATAACACCGGCAAGATTCCGGTGGGCCAGGCGGTCAATCTGCTGCTGCTACGTCCCGACATTAACCTCGTGGCCGAGATCCAGGCGCTACAGACGAAGAATGTACTCGAAATGCTGGCGGAACCGAATCTGTTGACGATGAGCGGCGAGCAGGCGAGCTTCCTGGCGGGCGGTGAATTTCCGTTCCCTGTCGTGCAGCCTTCGGCGAGCGGCAGCAGCTCGGTAACGATTCAATGGCGTGAATATGGTGTGCGCCTGAGCTTTACTCCGGTGGTGACGCCGCGCGGCACGATCCGCATGAAGGTCGCCCCGGAAGTCAGCGCTCTGGATTACACCAACGCGGTCAACATTCAAGGCTTCACGATTCCCGGCCTGTCTTCGCGCCGCGTCTCGACCGACGTGGAACTGGAAAGCGGCCAGAGCTTCGTGATCGCCGGACTGCTCGACAACCAGACTACCGAGAACCTCTCGAAAGTTCCGGGCATCAGCTCCATTCCGATCCTCGGCAAGCTCTTCCAGTCCAAGATCACCAGCAAGAACAACAGTGAACTGTTGGTGATGATCACTCCTGAAGTGGTTCGGCCAATCCCGGTGGGTCAACCGACTCCCGAGCTCAGCTTCCCTTCGCCGTTCCTGCCGTCGAATTCGAATATTTCGATGCGGCATCCTGGAATGGACAAGACGGGTCCTGTGCCGGTAAAGCCTCCGGTGGAGAGCCTGCCGTTCGAAATGCTGGCGGCGCCGGCGCGTCCTGGCCAGGCGGCGGCGACTCCGAGCGGAAATACGACGCCGAATGCGACTCCGGCGCCTCCGACACCGGGCGCGGTTCCGCCAGTGGTCCCTCCGGCCGGCAGCGGCGGCAGCGGCAAGTAAGCACTTGAGAAATCCGGAGACCGTCTATGTACCCGCTGACGATAGGGCTCGCGATCGAAAACCGCGAAATGTGGGAGCAGACCCAGGCATGCCTTGCCGATCTGCCGTTCCGCATCATTGTCGAACACCAGGATATTGGCGACATCAGCAACTTCCTGGACCGGCTCGAGCGGATGCGACCCGATGTAGTGCTGGTGGATATCAGCAATTGGAAGAACCCGCTTGAAAACCTGGTAGCGTCGATTAAAAACGCGATCGGCGATCCGATGATCATCGCACTGAATACCAGCGCGGATCCGGAATCGATTCTCTCATCGCTGCGCGCGGGCATTAACGAATATTTGTACCCTCCCCTGAAGGAGCCGTTGCGGAAGACGCTCGAAAAGCGATCGGCCGAACGGAGCCGCGGGGCGCGCGCGGGCAGTACCAAAGGAGCGGGAAAGAGCTTCGCGTTCCTTTCGGCCAAGGGTGGCTGCGGCGCCACGACGATCGTATGTCACGTGGCGGCGGAATTGGGGCGGCTCAACCAGAAGGTCCTGATGATGGACCTGGACCTGGACGCCGGGATGATCGGCTTCATCACCAAGACCAAGGCGGTGTACTCGATTCTGGACGCGGTAAACAACCTGCACCGGCTGGATATTTCGTATTGGAAAGCTTTGGTCTCAAACGGCATCCCGGGGGTCGAGATTGTGGCATCGCCGCTTTCGCTGGCCTCGAAGCAGCAGCCGAAAGACGAACAGGTGCGGCAGGTGCTGGCCTTCGCACGCCCGCATTATGACTGGACCGTGGCTGACCTGGGCCGTAGTTTGAGCCGGCTGTCAATGGCGGCTTTGGAAGAGATGGACGAAGTCTGCCTAGTGACGACGCTGGAAGTTCCGGCACTGCACCAGTCCAAACAGATCGTGCAGACGCTGCTCGATAGCGGATATGGAAAGCAGCGCATCAAGCTGATTTTGAACCGTGCGCCGAAGCGGCTGGACATTACGCCGTCGGAACTCGAGAAGATGCTGGGGCTCCCGATCTTCGCGATGGTGCCGAACGACTACCCCGAGTTGTACGAGACGTATGCGGAAGGCCGGATGTTGAATCGCAATTCCGAACTGGGGAAGCAGATCGCCAAACTGGCCTGTAAATTATCGGGTCTGGAAGAAGACAAAGGCGGCAGCGGTGGTAAGAAGCGTTTTGGTTTATTCGGTGGATAAAGGAAGAGTCAAATGCCAGCAGTAATGGATCGTCTACCCAAAGGCGGCGACCGGGAGACCGGTTGGGTCAATCGCCTGTTCAACCGCGAGGGCTACACTCCCGAATATCAGGAGCTGAAGTTCACGCTTCACCGCAAGCTGCTGGACCGGATCAACCTGGAAGCGCTCTCTTCCATGGCGGGCGAGCGCGTGCGCGCCGAGATCCGCTCGGCCGTCGCCAAGCTTGTCGAAGAAGAGAAGACGCCGCTCAGCCTGGTGGAAAAGGACCGGGTCATCGAGGAGATTCTCGATGAGGTATTCGGTCTCGGACCTTTGGAGCCGCTGCTGCAAGACCCCACCGTAAGCGACATTCTGGTCACCACGCCAAAGCTGGTGTACGTAGAGCGTGGCGGTAAGTTGTACCGCACGCCGGTGGAGTTCAAAGACGATGCCCACCTGTTGCGCATCATTGAAAAAGTTGTGTCGCGCGTGGGCCGTCGCGTAGACGAATCGTCTCCGCTGGTAGACGCCCGCCTGCCTGACGGCTCGCGCGTTAACGCCGCGATCCCGCCGGTGGCGGTGGATGGCGCACTGCTCTCGATTCGCCGTTTCGGCCGTCACGGACTGAAGGGCGAGGACCTGGTTGCGAAACTGGCGATGACCGAAGGCATGTTGGAACTGTTGAAGGCCTGCGTAAAGGCGCGCCTCAACATCCTGATCTGCGGTGGTACTGGTTCCGGTAAGACGACTTTGCTGAATGCGCTCTCCTCCTATATTCCGGAAGACGAACGCATCGTGACGATTGAAGACGCGGCCGAATTGAAACTGCAGCAGACACACGTGGCCCGTATGGAAACGCGTCCGGCGAACGTGGAAGGCAACGGCGCGATTCACATCCGCCAGTTGGTCATTAACGCCCTCCGTATGCGCCCCGACCGCATCATCGTTGGCGAAGTTCGTGCGGATGAAGCGTTGGACATGTTGCAGGCCATGAACACCGGTCACGACGGATCTCTGACTACGATCCACGCGAATACGCCTCGCGACGGACTGGGCCGTTTGGAAGTGATGGTCGGTATGGCGAATGCGAACATGGGTATCCGTTCGGTGCGCCAGCAGATCTCGTCGGCGGTCAATCTGTTCGTCCAGGTTTCGCGTTTCAGTGACGGCAGCCGCCGCATTACGCACATCACCGAGGTTGTCGGGATGGAGCAGGACATCATCACGCTTCAGGACATCTTCCTGTTCGAGAAAACGGGTATAACCGAGAACGGCAAAGTGATGGGCCGTTTCCGCGCGACCGGCATTCGTCCGAAGTTTTACGACCGCCTCAAGTCGTGCGGCATCACGCTGCCGCCTCAGTTGTTCCAGACGGTTGTGGAGATTAACTAGATGTCGATCGTAATCGTCTCCTTCATTGTTGTCTTCGGCCTCATTCTGTTCGCGGTGAGTGTGGGGCTGAAATTTCTGGATGCCCGTCGCAAGAAGCAGATGGTGGGCATGCTGGAGACGGCTACGGGCGAGGCATCGGTCACGCTCACCAACCTGCTGAAAGAAATCGAGCCGGACAGACCTAGCGGCCTGAGGCAGATTGTCGCGTCGTTGCACTTCTCCAAGCACGCAGCAGAACAGATCACCCAGGCCGGCCTGACCTGGTCTGCCAGCCGTTTGTTGATGATGATGGCCGTATTGGCGGCTCTTGGTGTGTTCCTCGGTGTGACCATGCCGTTCGCGCTGGCCGGGCCTACTGCCGGACTGATTTTGGGCGCCCTCTTCGGCTGGCTGCCATACCTGTACGTACGGCGAACGCGAAAGAAGCGGCTGGATACACTCGAAGAGCAGTTCCCGGAGTCACTGGACTTTCTGGCGCGCTCCATGCGCGCTGGTCATGCCTTCACCATCAGCCTGGAAATGATCGGGGAAGAGATTCGGGATCCGCTTGGACAAGAGTACCGGGCGCTGTTCAACGAACAGAACCTGGGCGCGCCCCTGGAAAGCGCGATGGCGAACTTCAGCGCTCGTGTACCGCTCCTCGACGTTCGATTCTTTACGTCGTCCGTCATGTTGCAGAAGCAGACCGGCGGTAACCTGGCTGAAATTCTGCAGCGGCTGGCCTACGTAATTCGCGAGAGATTCAAGCTGAAAGGCCAGGTGAAGGCCGCCAGCGCACACGGCCGGATGACGGCCGGTATTTTAACTGTCTTGCCGGTAGTCACGATGTTGGGATTGTTATTCGTGGCTCCTGGATATTTGCAGGGAATGGCAGATGATCCGGATGGGAAGAAGATGATCGGCGGGGCCATCGTTGCCCAGATTCTGGGCAATTTCTTCATCAAGAAGATCATCAACATCAAGGTTTGAAATGGAACATCCATTAATACTGACATTCTGCGCGTTCCTAATGATGCTGATCGGGTTGACGTGGTGCGGCTACCGGCTGTACTACCGGCCCGGCCGCTTCCTGAAGCAACTCGGTACTCCGGTCATCACGGATGAACGGGCACGCTTTGGAATTGCGGAGACGGCTGACACGCCGCCCACGACCCTGGTCACTTTCCTACAAAATCTGGGCGCGAAGGTTCCCACGTCGGAGACGGACACTGCGCAACTGAAGACGTTTCTGATTCAGGCGGGCTTCCGGTCTGAGCATTCGATATCGGTTTTTTATGGGATCCGCTTTATCGGCGTTGCGGTAATGCTGGTGCTATGCATCATGATGTCGGGCAGTATGCCGTCATCGAATCCGATGATGAGCGTGATGGTCATCCTCTTCGGGTGCGCGGTGGGCTGGGTATTCCCCAAGACGCTATTGCAGAAGAAGGCAAAGAAACGTGCGGAAACCATCCGGTTGTCGCTTCCCGATGCCTTGGATTTGCTGGTGGTGTCGATTGAAGCCGGCCTTGGACTGGATATGGCGATGCAGCACGTGGCGCGCGAACTACAGACGACTCACGTGGAACTGAGCGACGAACTGATGCTGGTGACGCTCGAAATGCGAGCCGGCAAACGGCGCGCGGATGCATTACGGAATTTGGCAGAACGGACGGGTGAGGCCGAGGTACGGAAACTGGTCGCGATCCTGGTGCAAAGCGACCGATTCGGTACCAGCATGGGCGAATCGTTGAGAACACATTCGGACTTCATGCGAACGAGGCGCCGGCAGGAAGCGGAAGAGCGCGCGGCGAAGGTCGGCGTGAAGCTGGTATTTCCGATCTTCTTCTTCATTCTGCCTTCGATGTTGATTGTTGCGGCCGGCCCTGGCCTGCTGCAGATCTTCAAAGACCTCTTCCCGATGATGAAAGCGATTCACTAGAGAACACAAATAAGGAGAAACGACGATGATGAGCACACCGGTACAGGCTGTAATTTGGCTCTTGGCGGGCGGCGCGCTGTTTGTCTTCCTGAAGCGTCGCAAGACTCGCAGAAGCTAACACGTTGACCGCGAGATTTGTTCACTAGCGGCGACCGCTCCCTGGCGGTCGCGGCTCGGAACGGAGCCGCGCGCCAAGCAAGCGGCGCGGCAAAGGAAAATTGGACGACAAGATATGGATCTTGCGATTCAAGGATCAGTCTGGCTGGGAGCAGGCATTACATTGGTGGTGCTGCTCTCCCGCCGGCGGAGGCGGCGACCGACTCGCTGATGTATGACGTTTCGGGGCTGGCGTGAGAGGACAAATAATGGGGTTGGCCGCGCCAGCCTGGGGAGCTATGTCGATCGAGTTTCTCGTCAGCAGACAAAACCCGGATGGTGGCTGGCCGTACCTCAAAGGTAAATCCTGGACGGAACCAACCGCATACGCAGTCCTGGCGTTGATTGCGGTGGGAAGAATGGAAGCGGTGGCGCGCGGCATTCAGTGGTTGCGCTCGACACAGCGGCCGGACGGTGGATGGGCTCCGCAAACGGGCGTAGAAGACAGCACGTGGGTCACCTCGCTGGTTTGCCTTTTGCCAGCGGAACAGTTAGGCGCGGCGGTTCACGCGCGGGGTATTGAATGGATTCTGCGGACGACGGGCCAAGAGTCTACGATCACCTTCAAGATTCGGGAGAGGCTGCTGGGAAATCCGCGTTCGCCCGAATCGCAATTCCCCGGTTGGCCTTGGGTGCCCGGCGCGGCCGCATGGGTCGGACCTACTTCTGTCGCAATCCTCGCATTAGAAAAGCAGAACCGCCTCAAGAGTTCCTCCGAAATTCGCAAACGCATCGATGAAGGCCAACGTTTCCTGCTGACCCGCATGTGCCAGGAGGGCGGCTGGAATCATGGATCCGTACGCGCGTTGGGGTACGAATCGCGTCCTTATCCGGAAACAACCGGCATGGGGCTGACGGCGTTGCGTGGCGTGGGTGTTCCGAAGGTCGACCTGGCAGTGAATGTGGCGAGGGGATTTTTGACGGATTGCCATTCCGCGGATGCACTGAACTGGCTGCGATTGGGACTGATGGCCCACGGAAAGATGCCGGCGGGATACTGCCCACCGGAGAAGGTTGCCTACCGCACGTTACCGGAGACGTCCCTCGAGCTTCTGGTAATCGCGACGGAAAAAGGGCACGGGCTGATCTGGGGTTAGGATGCAAGTTAGGCTGACAAGACGAGAATGGCTGGCAGCATCGGCGGGCATGGTGTTGCTCAGCAGTTGCGGAAAAGAAGTCCCGATTGTACCGTCAACCGTCTCGATTGTGCGGGCGCCGGCTTACGACCAAAGCGTCTACGACACGATGCGACGCATGCTGGCCGAGCACCAACTGGACGTGCGCGGCAAGAGTGTGCTGCTGAAGCCGAACCTGGTTGAATTTGAGCCCGAGAGCAGCATCAATACCAATCCGATGCTGGTACATGCGGCGTTTGAAGCATTTCGCGCGATGGGCGCCGGGAGCGTACGCATCGCGGAAGGCCCTGGACACCGGCGCAACACCCTCGACCTGGCTGATGCAGCCGGGTACTTCAAGACCATTCCCGGGTTCGAAGATCTGTTTACCGATCTCAATCTCGACGATGTGACGCGGATTCAGCCCACGCGGCAGTTCTCGCGTCTGGAGAAGCTGTACCTGCCGCATACCGCGCTGGGAGCCGACCTGTTGGTCTCGATGGCGAAGATGAAGACGCACCACTGGACGGGGGCGACACTCTCGATGAAGAATCTGTTTGGGACGGTGCCGAGCGGTATCTACGGATGGCCGAAGAACGTGCTGCACTGGGCCGGAATCAACGAGTGCATCGCCGATTTACACAAGGCTTTCCCGCGCCAGTTTGCGATCGTGGATGGCATCGTTGGCATGGAGGGCAACGGGCCTATCCAGGGAGTGCCGAAGCACGTGGGAGTTTTGGTAGCGGGCAGCGATCCGGTTTCGGTCGATGCGACCTGCTGCCGGATTATGCAGATTGATCCTTTCAAGATCGGGTACCTTCGGCTGTCTTCGGGCGAGGTGAGATCGCACATCACGGAAGGAAATATTCGCCAGATCGGGGAGGCTATTGAGGCAGTCGCAACGCCGTTTGAACTGCCGCCGGACCTGCCCGCACTGCGACTTGAGAAAGCCTAATGGGTAACGAACGGATATCGAACAACTGGGGCCGGATATTCCGTGGTGCTGCGCACGGGCAATCCGTTGGGTACCTCCGCGACGTGCTGTTCTATCTCGGCATTTCGCTTCTCCTGCTGGCACCCTGCTTTTGGCAACCGCGCCTGGAGGGCGGCGATCTTTCCAGCCACATTTACCATTCGTGGATGCCGGGACTGATCGAGAACGGTCGAACCATGGGGGTGATGGTAGTGCACCAGTGGGGGAATGTTCTGTTCGACCTGATCCTGGCTAACTTGTTCCGGCTATTTGGAGCCGAGGCCGCTCAGCGCTTGTCGATCTCGATGGTTGTGCTGACCTTCGTATGGGGCGCGTTCGCGTTCATTTCGGTGGTCTCGCGCAGCCGTCCCTGGCACCTGATGCCGTGCCTCGCGATGCTGGCTTATGGCTGGGTATTCCACATGGGCTTCTTTAATTTCTATCTCAGCCTGGGACTCTGTTTTTGGGCGATGGCTTTAGCCTGGGATTGGACGGCGAAGCGAATGGCAGCAGCGATCATCCTGTTCCTGCTGGCACTGTCTGCGCATGCGCTGCCGGTGATCTGGACGTTGGGACTGCTGACCTACGTCTGGGCTGCCAGGGGGCGCGGAGCATTCGGGCGGACTTTGGTGACGGTGGGATACGTAGCGGCCTTGTTGGTGGTGCACGCAGTGCTCACCCAGTTGACCGAGTCCCATTGGTCGCCGGCCCAATTCACCATGGCCAGCGGGCTCGACCAGGTGTGGATCTTCGACAGCAAGTACTACATCGTGCTGATGGGTCTTCTGGCGGTATGGGCGATGATGTTCCTCGGCCTGGTGAAGGGGTCGGGCGCCCGGGAAGTGGTGGGTGGAATTCCCTTTCAGCTTTGTGTTCTGAGTGCCGCGGCGGTATCGATCCTGCCGGGAACCGTGCTGATTCCCGGTTTTTACCACGCGTTGAGTTTTCTGGCAGAGCGGATGTCGCTGGGTGTCGCGGTGTGTGTCTGTGCAATGCTGGGCGCGGTGCGGCCAAGGGTGACGGAAAAGTGGGCTTTAGTGGCCGTAGCGATTCTGTTCTTTGGATTTTTGTACCGGGACGAGCGAGTGCTCAACGGATTTGCGGACCGGATGGAAAATCTTACGGCTAGCACCACTCCGAGCTTATGCGCCGCTCCCGGGTGCATGGAGCATGATCATCAGGTTCCAAACTACTAGTACGGCGTACCAGTAAGAAACCCATCGGATCAAGTTCAACTTGTTGGCGTGGACGCAGATACCGCCGAGCGCCAACGCGACCAGTTTCGAGACGATTACGCCGGTTGTGGGACCGGCATGCATTAATAACCGAATAAACGGGCTGGCTTCTCCTGCGCCCAAACGGAAGCCCACCAGAGTGGTGAGCAGATCCAAAAGCTGCAGGTAGATGAATACTTGTGTTATGGCCATATTATTCTCTCCGGTTATGTATCGGCCGTTCCTGAAAGTTATTGTATCCTCGAAACGGTAAAAATATCAGGACATACTGAGGCTTTAGTACTAACTTTGGTCTACTCGCGCAAGGCCGATCCCAGAATCCAAATTTCCCGGTAATTCGCACTCGATTTGGTAAATTGGTGAACAGTGGTTCCCACTCCATCTCAAGCGTATTTGTCGCTCGACGCCGGCACTCGCCGATTCCCGCTGGCCTCCGGCCAGTCGTGGGCGATTGGGCGCGGAGACGGGTGTGCGGTGATGTTAGACAGCCGCTCGGTCTCGCGTTTGCATGCGCTGATTCAACGCCGGGACACCGGCGATTTCTCGCTGGTTGATTTAGGAAGCCGCAACGGGTCGTTCGTGAACAGCCATCGGGTGAGTGTGCCGGTGGTGTTGAACGATAAGGACCGCCTGCTGTTCGGGGATCAGGAATTGCAGTTCCACAACGCGCTGAAATCCCCCTCGGCGTTCCTGGTGTCCAGCATGGACGATCGGAATGCGCCGACTACCCAAATGCATACGCACAGCCTGGCGACCATCGTAGTGGTGGACATACGGGATTTCACTCCCATGGCGCGGTCGGTATCGGAGGCGCTCCTTTCGCAATGCATAGGTAAGTGGTTCAT
>Ga0105237_10005449_pt1 | contig 14351 bp, 11 predicted proteins | sample KBSC24metaG_FD_81520 | JGI IMG/M metagenome (GOLD analysis project Ga0105237, IMG submission 81520) | Corn rhizosphere microbial communities from Kellogg Biological Station, Michigan, USA - KBS C2-4 metaG | ecosystem: Host-associated > Plants > Roots > Rhizosphere > Soil | place: Michigan, USA... | reverse complement strand
CCTCAAAACTAAAAGTGACGCTTGTTAACCATTCTTTCAGTTAGGTTAATTAAGGTTAATGCTTTTATGTGTGGAGTATTGGTTGATTATTTTTGTATGTATGAAGAATAAACCGCGGTTATCTAAAATATTAATGATTGCTTCCATCGTTTTAATTGCGGTGTTTCAAGGCTATTGGATAGCAAAATTGTATAAAGAAGAACGTGCAAGCCTGCAGAAAGAAGCCGATTTATTGTTCAGGGATGTGGTATATAAACTGCAATTGCAACGATTAAAATCTGATACAACGTTTATAAAGCATGGACTGCCAGACAATCTTTTTGCCTTTGATGTTTTAAAAGAGATGAAGCAAAATGCTTTTGATTCTGTACAAACAAAAAATCTAAAAGGAGATACAACGCAAAAGCATTTATTCATTTCTATGAATGTGCAGCGGCAGGGTGATGATGCAGGTTTTATAACTGGCCGTGAAGATCCATTCAATTTACCCGTGCTTCCATCAGGGCGACCAGGAATGGTAACAATTATAGCCGATGGTAAAAACATTTTAGATTCGTTGCCACTGAACAAAATTGATTCTGCATACAAGGCGGAATTGTTGAAGAATAACATCAATCTGCATTATACTTTAAAGCGTATGGTTGGTAGGCCGGCACGCGCAATTCAACAAAAAATAGACCCGGGTAAAATAAGCACCAACTTTGCATTTGTAGGTTTATCGAGGCCGGTAGCTTATAAGGCAGAGTTTGATAAACCGTTTTTTTATCTCGCTGGCAAATTAAGCTTGCCTGTAATATTATCCTTATTATTGATAGTGCTTACGCTTATCTCTTTCATCTTTTTATACCGCAATCTTATCGCGCAGCAAAGATTATCTGCGGTTAAAAATGAATTTATCAGCAACATTACACATGAACTTAAAACGCCTATCGCTACCGTAAATGTGGCAATAGAAGCCTTGAGGAATTTTAATGCACTGGACGATCCTGCAAAGACCAAAGAGTACCTTGATATTTCTGCCTCTGAATTACAACGTTTGTCATTGCTGGTAGATAAAGTATTGCGGCTTTCTATGTTTGAAAGCAGGGAAATAGAATTGAACAAGGAAACCTTTAGTTTAAAAGAGCTTGCTGAAGAAGTTATCTCCATTATGCGTCTTCAGTTTGATAAGCAGGATGCAATTGTATCGCTTAAAACAGAAGGAGAAAATTTTACTGTCACTGCAGATCGCACTCACATGACCAGTGTTTTGTATAACCTCTTAGATAATACATTAAAGTATAAAAAGGAGAACCCGCATATAGAAGTAATTTTAAAATCTCACGCTATGCATGTAGAAGTTAAAATAAAAGACAATGGTATTGGCATACCTCCGGAATACAGGTGGCGTGTGTTTGAAAAATTTTTTCGTGTGCCCACAGACAGTGTGCACAATACAAAAGGTTATGGCCTTGGGTTGAGCTATGTGAATCATATACTGCACCGTCATATGGGGTTTATTGAGCTGGATAGTCAGCCCGGTATAGGAAGTGTATTTACAGCCCACATTCCTTACAAAGAGGCTGATGTTATTTGGTTTGATAACAAGAGAAAGATGATGAAAAAAGCCATTTTTATAGGAAGAAAAAAATCATGAGCACTAAAATATTATATGTAGAAGATGAACTGTTTCTTGGCAAAGTGGTGAAGGAATCATTAGAGAGCCGTGGCTATGAAGTGATAATGGAAGCTGATGGTGCCAATGTATTGCAGGTTTTTAAAAAAGTTAATCCGGATATCTGTGTGCTGGATATAATGCTACCCCATAAAAATGGTTTTGAACTGGCAGAAGAAATTCGCAAAATAAATCATGAATTACCGCTGATTTTTCTAACAGCCAAAACGCAAACGCAGGATGTTGTAAAAGGTTTTCAAAGTGGCGGCAATGATTTTATCCGCAAGCCTTTTAGTATGGAAGAATTGATTGTAAGAATTGAAAATGCAATGCGCGGCAAAAAGGCAATGGATATTCAACCCATATCAAATGAAACACTTGAATTAGGCAACTACCGGCTTAATTTGAGGAGACAGACTTTGCAACTGAATGGCGATGAGAAAAAACTTTCTTTCAGAGAGGCAGAGCTATTGAAATATTTATGGCAACACCGCAATAATATTATTGATCGCAGAAGTATGCTTAATGTTATCTGGGGCAATGATTCATTCTTCAACAGCAGAAACCTGGATGTGTATATTACAAAGCTGAGAGGTTATTTAAAAGAAGATCCTTCCATCGAAATACTTACCATTAAGGGAGTTGGTTATCGATTTGTGTATTGATATTTTCATCGATTCAATTCCGTACAGCCAATTGTCCGTTTCCGCACACTATTGTGTCTATTGTACTTCTTAAACAATTGCTTTTAAATGTTTTTTGTAAATGGCATGGCTGTTGAGGCCTTTTTTTGCCCTGGGAGAGTTATGTCTTGCCGGAAGTGATAAATGCACAGAAAAATTAACGGTAAGACTAAAGCGTAACAATTCCCTTCAATAAATCAGAACTTATTAAACCATGATAAAAAATCTTATTCTAGTTGCGCTTCGCAATTTTAAAAGAGACAAAGGCTATAGCCTGTTAAACATTTTAGGTTTGACAATTGGTATTACATTCAGCCTTTTCCTGATTTTTTATATTAAAGATGAATTGAGTTATGACCGCTACAATGTTAATGCAGACAGGATTTATCGCATTACCGCATTTATAAAAGAGCCGGAAAAAGATGTAATGAGGTGGGCAAACACGCAATATCCCCTTGGCCCTGCTTTGAAGAAAGATTATCCCGAAGTTGAAGAAGCTGTCCGTTTTGTTGGCGCTGGCAAATCCATGTATAAAAAAGGAGACCTCCATTTTTACGAAGACAAAGTGTTCTTCAGTGATAGTACATTGTTTAGAGTATTTACTTATTCTTTTATAGAAGGTAATCCAAGAACTGCGTTAACAGAGCCTAACTCCATGGTGCTTGCACAATCTGTTGCCGTTAAATATTTTGGAAGTTCAAGCGGCATTGTTGGTAAATCACTGCAAAACAGCAATGGTGATATTTATAAGATTACCGCAGTAATAAAAGATGTGCCTAAAAATTCGCACATTATTTTCAATGCGCTTATATCTGCGAGTTCTTTGCCTAAGAATTATGGTGACAATTGGGGCAGCTTTGGTATGTACACTTATGTTTTGTTGAAGCCTAATGTAAATGCAGCAACGTTTGAGAAAAAGCTATTGCCGATGTATGACAAATACATGGCTTCTATATTCAGGCAGTTTAACATTAACATACATTATGGGGTACAACCTATCACTTCCATCCACTTACATTCAGATATGTCAGGCGAGCCGGAAGAACTTGGCAGCGTTTCCTACATCTATATCTTTTCTGCAGTGGCATTGTTCATGCTGATTATTGCCTGCATCAATTACATGAACCTTACAACAGCGCGTTCTGCAAGAAGGGCAAAAGAAATTGGTATACGAAAGGTAACCGGATCAACCAAAACGCAGCTTGTTGCTCAGTTTCTTGTAGAATCAACACTTACAGCTATTTTGGCTTTACTGCTAAGTCTTATATTTATAGGATTGCTTTTGCCTACATTTAATACACTTTCAGGAAAATCCATTTCTTTCTATGCATTACTTGAACCATCTACTTTTTTAATAGTTCTTGGTATTGTTGTGTTTGTAGGATTGGTAGGCGGCAGTTACCCTGCATTTTATCTTTCTAAATTTAATCCTGTAAGTATTCTTAAAGGCAGCCTTTCAAAAAGCTCAAGCAATGTTGTATTGAGGCGTGTTTTGGTTGTAGTGCAGTTTTCTATTTCAATGATTATGCTTATCTGCACATGGGTGGTTTATGGCCAGTTAAAGTATATACGTAATGTAGATTTAGGCTTTAACCAGCAGCAAGTGCTTGTCTTAAACGCAAACGCTAATAATGACATCCGTAGTAAAATAATCGCTTTTAAGAATGATATGAGGAAAAACCCGCAGGTACTTTCTGTAAGTACAGCGCAGGCTACACCAGGGGGTAATATCAATTTTAACCTGTTTTCAATGGAATCAAAAAATGGTTTTGTTGATAAAGGTGTAGACTGTTATGCGATTGATGAAGATTACTTCAAGACGCTTGGGATGCAGATTAAAAAAGGTAGAAATTTTTCCGGTCTTCCTGATACCTTGCGAAGCGTTATTGTTAATGAGAATATGGTTAAATATTTTGGATGGGATAATCCGCTTGGTAAAAAAGTAAAATACCCTGGTGATACTTCAAGTTTTTATCTTGAGGTAGTAGGTGTGGTTAAAGATTTTAATCAAAAATCACTATACAATCCTATTGCGCCATTGCTGCTGTTTTATACACCCACCAGCAACAGCCTTCAATTAAAGATTGGTTCTAAAAATATGCCCGCAACTATTGCAGGTATAGAAAAATCATGGAAGAGTATTTTCCCTGATCTTCCTTTTGAGTACACATTCCTTGACCAGGATTTTGATTCGCAATATGCGGCAGATCAAAAGAGAGGTAAGATTTTTACCACTTTTTCAATCCTTACAATTTTAATCACTTGTCTGGGCTTACTTGGCCTTATTGCGTTTACTACAGAACAAAGGCAAAAAGAAATAAGCATACGCAAAATAATGGGTGCAGGGCTTACAGAGATTGTACCGCTGATTACAAAAAACTTTGTTGTGCTTGTGGGTGTTTCATGCCTTGTTGCTTTTCCTGTAGCATATTTGTTTATGGATAAATGGTTGAAAATATTTCCTTATAACACGGGCTTAAGCCTGGTGCCATTTATATTATCTGCATTTACCGTTTTGGTAATTACATTGCTTACGGTAATATTTCATACCATAAAAGCAGCTGTAGCAAATCCTGTAAAAAGTCTAAGATCAGAGTAGCTTAATTGCCTGCGACCTTAACGGTTAAGGCATTGGTATATTTTGCTTTGTCTTTGTACACAGTGAGTTCAAAATTGGTTGTTTGTTGAAGACGAAAATCAAGCTTTCTTGTTCCGGTTATCCAATAACTGCCGGGATTTAATTCTCCAACCTGTCCGTCGCGTACTACACACGTCAACGTAACTATTGACCCTTTTTGAACAATTGCAGAGTCTGATTTAATAACAGGCGAAGGCATAGGCAACGCAGGAATAGCAGGCACATGAAGTATGGCTGTTTGTGTATGAAGTGTTACTATTTGACTGTTTATATCGAACGCGCTGGAGTCTTTGCGTCGTACAAAAGTTTCGGCAGGCAGGCCTGGCAATGTTGCAGGGTTAATTAAAACAAAGTGAAAAGGATTGCCGGTATACAGTACATAAGAGCTGCTGCTTTCCTTTGCTTTTGATGAGAAATTTTGCCGTACTGTGGGCGTAATGCTTTCAACATAACTTGTAAACTTGTCCCTGAATTCGTAAAAACCTGAGGGGAAAAGGTCCATCTCTATCCTCAGTTTTTCCCATCCATCCTGGGTGTTATCAAACCCAAATCGTGAAAGAAGATCTTTTAACTGTAATCCATATTTATCAGTAAAGGATTGAGCGGTGACGATAGTTTTAAAATTTTTGTCTTTAAGCCATTGTACAAAAGAATTGGTACGGTCGTCACTTGGGGTATGTTCTCTTATATCCCAGAAGTCGGTTAGCTTTTCAATATTTGTTACTTGCGCACTTGTATAAATGTATACAAGCTGCACAAAAAGCAGTAAGGTGATTGGTTTCATAAATCAACAGGGGGTTTGCGAAGAAAAGTACAAATTATTTTTTTCATTTGCAATAGCATGACTGTTATAGAATCAAGAGTGATGTACTGAAAATGCAACTCTCAGTGTGTTTTGTCGAACAAAAAGTAAAAATTTCATTTTATAAATGAATTTTTATTCATTTATATTTGCATCGTGAAACTTAGGGATGAAACAAAAATCAATAAAATCTTCGAAGCAACGTTAAGGTTGGTGAAGCAAAATGGGTTATCAGGCACAACTATGCAGGCTGTGGCAAAAGAAGCCAGGCTTGCAACCGGCACCGTGTATATCTATTTTGAAAATAAAGAGGCCCTAATCAGCAGCCTGTTTGATGTGTGCATAGAAAATTCTGCACGTGATTTTTTTAAAAACTATGATACGGCCCTGCCTTTTAAAATAGGATTTCATACCATCTGGATGAATATTTTACGGCACAGACTTGCATTTTTTGAGGAAAGCATCTTTATTGAGCAATGTTTTCACTCTCCCTATATTGATGATGTTACCAAAGCTAATCTTAAAAAAAAGTTTGACCCGTTGATGGAATTAATGAAGCGCGGAAAACAGGAGCACCTGATAAAAGATATAGATACTTTCTGGCTGCTTACCTATATGATTAGCTTTATTAACGAAATAGCTAAAAGAGTAACTTATTACAATAAAAAACTTACACAGGCCATTATTGCAGATAATTTCCAGCTATGCTGGGATGGCATTAAGGCTTAATTTTTTTGCTATAAAAATGAATATTTATTCAGAAATAAATTTTACAGTTGGGTTTGGGTGAACTCAGGAGCTGCTATTCCTGGCAGCTCCTTTTTTTGAGTAAGAGTTGATGATGAGATTAGGACGATGCTGCCACTGAACCGGCAGTTAAGATAGATTAGAAATTGGCCAGTTAAAATCACCCTGCCATTAACGCTTGCCAGTGATTTATAAATACAAAAGTTTACCGCGATTTCAAAACGCATAAGTATGAAGCATAGAAGATGCATTATTTCAAAAATAGTTTTTCTGCCGCTGCTATTTGCTGTGTGTCATGTATGGGCACAGGACACAGCAAAATCATTAACACTGCAGGAAGCCATTGATTTGAGTCTTAAAAACAGCAAGCAGCTTAAACTAAGCAAGGCACGTATTGATGAGGCTGTTGCTGCTACAAAAGAAGCCATTGAAAGAAGATTGCCTGATGTTAGTGTAAGTGCTTCTTACCTTCAGTTAAGCAGGCCAAATGTAAACATGAAAAATGGTGGCGGTAACGATAGTGGCTCTGTTTCTAATGTGAATGTGTCACAAGCTTTTTATGGTATTGCAAATGTATCTATGCCCGTTTATGCAGGCCTTAAAGTGAAGTATGGAATTGAATCTGCAAAGTATCTTGAGCAGGCAAGCATGATGGATGCCGATAATGACAGGCAAGGTGTTATCCTGAATACTATTGCCGCCTATATTAATCTTTATAAGGCGAATGCCGCTGCAAAACTGGTGGAAGAAAATCTTGTGCAGTCAAGGCAAAGAGATACAGACTTTAGTAACCTTGAAAAGAATGGATTGCTGGCAAGAAATGACCTGTTAAAGGCACAACTTGAGACATCCAATTTTGAATTATCACTGCTTGATGCACAGAATAACATAAAGCTGGCTACTGTAAATATGAACTTAATGCTTGGCCTTCCTGAAGCAACACAGTTAATACCTGATTCTGCAAGCATACATCAATCAGGGGAAATAAAAACTATTGATGAATATGAGCAGCTTGCTGCACAGAACCGCAATGATGTTAAAGCGCTTCAGTATCGCCAGAAGGCTGCCGATGCAGGAATTAAGGTAGCTAAAGGCGATTATTATCCCAGCATAGCTTTAACCGGTGGGTATATTGCTGCAGATGTGCCTAAACTGCTCACCATTACCAATGCATTTAACGTAGGTGTTGGTGTTAAATACAGCTTGTCTTCCCTCTGGAAAACCGGCTCAAAAGTGCAGCAGGCAAAAGCCCGGGAACAACAGGTGATTGCCAACGAAGCAATCCTGAACGATGAAATACATCTTTCTATCAACAAAGCTTACCAGGACTATTTATCCGGCCTTAAAAAGATTGAAGTGTATAACAAAGCTTTGGAACAAGCCACGGAAAACTACAGGATAAGCAAAAACAAATACAATAACAGCCTGCTTACGCTTACTGATTTACTTGATGCAGATGTGGCGCAGTTGCAGGCAAAGCTAAACGTCACTTTTGCAAAAGCAGATATCGAACTGGCGTACCAGACATTATTGCAAAGAGCTGGCATGCTTAACAAATAAAAAACTCACTCACGACCAATATTAGTTTATGGCAACAACTCAAAACACGGGCGGCGAAGCTGCTCCTAAAAAAAGAAGCAAAACATTTTTAATCGTGCTTATTTTATTACTGGTGGCTGGCGGATGGTTCGGCATCAGTAAATATATCCATGCACAGCATCACGAAGAAACAGATGATGCACAGGTGGAAGCGAATATAAATCCTGTTATTCCTAAAGTATCAGGTTATGTAACAGAAGTAAGGGTTAGGGATAACCAGAGTGTAAAGAAGGGTGACACGTTGCTCGTGCTTGATGACCGTGACTTTAAAATAAAAGTAGAGCAGGCAGAAGCTGCACTTGTAACGGCAGAAAGTAATTTGTCTTCTGCAAAAGCCTCTACTACAGCAGCAAGAGCAAACATTGCTACTTACGAAGCATCTGTAAGAGCCGCGGATGCACAGATTGAAGCTGCGAAGGTAAACGTATGGCGTGCAACACAGGACTATAACAGGTATGCAAATCTTATAAAAGATCATTCCATTACTCAGCAACAATTTGAGCAGGCACTGGCTGCAAAAGAAACAGCAGAAAAACAGTTGCAGGTATTGCAGGAACAAAAGAAACAGGCTTTTCGCCAGACCAGTGCGGTTACCTCGCAAAGCAGCGCCACATCTACACAAATCGGCGTTGTTAGTTCTACTATAAAACAAAGACAGGTGGATGTGGATGATGCAAAACTTAGTCTTTCTTATACTGTTGTAACGGCTCCTGCAGATGGTGTTGTGTCAAAAGTAAATGTGCAGGCAGGACAATTTTTACAGGCGGGACAAGCAACGTTTAGCATTGTTCAGGACAATGTTATCTGGATAGTGGCCAATTTTAAAGAAACACAATTTGATGATCTTAAAATAGGCCAGAAGGTTATTATAGATGCAGATGCTTTTCCTGGTCATGAGTTTGAAGCAAAGCTTACTTCATTTTCGCCTGCAACAGGCGCACGTTTCGCTTTGTTGCCTCCTGATAATGCCAGTGGAAACTTTGTAAAAGTAGTACAGCGTCTTCCTGTAAAAATTGAGTTTACAAATCCGCAGGATTCACTTATAAAACAACTGAAGCCAGGCATGAATGTAAATGTTGATGTGCACCTGGATTAGCAATTGCTTCTCATTTAACGCAAGTGAATACCCGGAAGGATAATTGAAATTATTGTATGGTACAACAAAGCTCATTGGTTGAATATGGCTCAAGGCGCGTTATCATCACGATAACAGCCGTCTTTTGCGCACTGCTCGAAATAATAGACACCACTATTGTAAACGTTGCACTCAATAACATGCGCGGTAGTCTTGGTGCTACGTTGAATGAAGTAAGCTGGGTTATCACTGCTTATTCAATCGCCAATGTAATTATTGTGCCAATGACAAGCTGGTTGTCTCAACAGTTTGGTCGCCGTAACTACTTTGCCGCATCAGTAATCATATTCACAGCGGCATCTTTTCTTTGTGGTAATGCAAGTGGTATTGGTGAACTGATTGTCTTTCGCTTTTTACAAGGCATGGGTGGTGGTGCATTGCTGGTTACATCACAAACTATTATAACAGAAAGTTATCCTCCTGAAAAAAGAGCAATGGCGCAGGCCATTTATGTGTTAGGCGTTATTGTGGGCCCAACGCTGGGCCCTCCTTTAGGTGGTTATATTATTGATCATTCTTCATGGCCTTATATCTTTTACATCAACATACCTGTGGGCATTATTGCCGCATTACTTACGCTGCAATATGTAAGAAGTCCGAAGTATGCAGAAAAAAGGCCGGCAAGCCAGGTAGATTGGCTTGGAATTATACTACTTACTATTGCTGTAGGATCACTTCAATACATTCTTGAAAAAGGGCAGGAAGATGACTGGTACAGCAGCAAGCTGATTATTGTTTTAACTATTGCTGCCTTCCTTGGATTTTATGGCTTTATCTGGCGTGAGAGTGTGTATAAATATCCTATTGTTGAGCTGCGGGTCTTAAGAAACGGTAATCTTCGTATGGGCGTGCTGTTGTCTTTTGTGCAGGGTTTTGGATTGTTCGGCTCTACATTTATTATTCCTTTATACACGCAAAGTATCCTTGGGTGGGATGCCCAGCAATCCGGCATGTTAATGGTGCCAAGTACATTAATGGTTGCATTCATGATGCCGATCGTTGGTCAGCTAATACAACGTGGTGTTTCACAGAAATACCTTATTGCCATTGGCATGATTGTATTCTTTATCTATAGTTTATTAACATATAAAATTATTACACCTCAAACCAGTGGAGATAATTTTTTCTGGGTATTGATGATACGCGGCGTAGGGTTGGGATTGTTATCGGTGCCTATTTCAACGATGTCTTTATCAACACTTAAAGGTGCTGAGATAGGCCAGGGCGCAGCATTTGCGGGTATGATGCGCCAATTGGGAGGCTCATTTGGTGTGGCGCTCATCTCAACCTATTTATCGCGGGATATTGTGGCGCACCGCTATAATCTTGTAAGTAAGCTGGATGTTTATAATCCTGCTGTACAACAAAGAGTGGCAGGCATAACGGCAAGTATGCATGCTAAAGGAATGCCTTCAAACGTTGCTGCAAAAAGTGCATACCAGTTAATGGATAATTCTGTAAATGTGCAGGCTACCATTCTTTCTTATATGGATATATTTATCTACGTTGGTGTAATGTTTCTTGTCTGTGTTCCATTGGTATTGTTTTTTATAAAAAGATCAAAGAGCAAGGCAAGTATGGCAGATGCAGCGCATTAATAAATAAATCTAAATCATATGGCAGAGGCGTTACTTGTAATGGATATACAGGTTGGCATTGTTTCAAGAATAGCTCAACCTGAAACCTTGTTGAATAATATTAAAGAAACGATTGCCGCAGCAAGAGTAGCGCAGATAAAGATTATCTATGTAACTGTTCAGTTCAGAGAAGGTTTTCCGGAGATAAGTAGTAACAACAAAGGATTTAGTGTAATAAAAGGATCGCAAATGCTGGGCTCTTCTGAAGTAGTGGCTATTCATAATGCAGTAACACCTGCGAAGGATGATATGCATGTGATTAAACGTAGGGTAAGTGCTTTTACCGGCAGTGATTTAGAAGTGATATTGCGTGCGAATAATATTGATAAAATGGCATTGTGCGGTATTGCAACAGGAGGCGTGGTCTTGTCAACTTTGCGTGAAGCTGCAGACAAAGATTACCAGTTAACAGTATTGCACGATTGTTGTGCTGATGCAGATACAGAAGTACATGAGTTACTTGTAAAGAAAGTGTTTCCAAGACAGGCTGACGTGATAAGCCATCTTGAATGGATTGAACAGTTGAATAAGTAATTTTTAGTAAAAGCTCCTGTTTGGAGATTGTGATAATATGTCAACAGTAATCGTCGTAACAAATTTTTCTATTTCTTCAAGAAACGCACTTGATTATACCTGTGCTTTTTTAAATAATCCCGAAACGAAAGTTCTCCTGGTTAGTATTTTTTCCTTCCCGGGATCGTACAGTAATGATGGTGTTTCTATGGCTGCCGTGAGTGAAACTATTGTAAATGATGAACGACGGTTAAGAGAAGAATATGAATGGGTAAGATCAACTTATCCTTTAATAAAAATTGAAACAGAAATTACTACAGGTACATTTTTAGAAGCGCTGGAAGAGAAGGTTGAGGAAGAAAACGCATCGCTTATTGTAATGGGGGCAAGTGGAGATTATACAGATCTTCTTTCATGGGATACAAACATTATTAATGCATTTATAGACTTTCATGTGCCAGTACTTGTGATACCATCTCATGTGCATTTCAAAAAGATAAATAATATAGCTTTCGCAATTAACTATTACCGTAAAAATATGGAGACGCCTGTGTCAATGATCAAGCGACTTATTCATTTCACAAAGGCGGCTTTACATGTGATACATGTTGCTGCTCCTGATGAACCAGTTGATGAAACTGCAGAAGCCAACAAACGGCTTTTAAAAGAAAAGCTGCAAGATGTTTCGCCGTCTTATTACGAGCCGGAATATGTAAACGTAATCGCTGCTATTGATAGTTTTATTCGTGACAGTAGTATTGATATACTGATTGTTTTACCGCATCGAAAGGGTATATGGCATAATATTTTTCATGAGAGCCATACAAAAGGGTTGATTAATCTTAACCAGATCCCGGTGCTTGCACTACATCGGGAAAGAGCATTTATTTAATGTTCTGAAAACCCTGTAATTAATGCCCGGTAAAGTAATTCTTACTCAATAAACCCAATCTTTTTATTAAATGCAGTAGTCATAAACTATCGCTTCCAGGCAATGCATAACGGTCGATAAAATGAAGCGGTATCCCTATGAACAGGCAGCTCGGGAAGGGGCTAAGGCTCAATTTTGGGCCTTTTATGTATGAAATTTCATGCCTGCAAGTGTTTGGGGTAAATAATGTGCATAAAGATTTGCGCAGGTAAAATTCTAAATCTTACATTTAGGAAACATAAATTTTAATACTATGGCAAAAACCATTGCAAAGCCAGCAAAGAAGGCCGCACCCAAAAAAGCTGCGGCAAAAAAGGCAGCTCCCAAAAAGGCTGCTTCCAAAGCTCCGGTGAAAAAAGCCGCGGCAAAAAAATCCGCACCTAAAGCAAATTCTGCATTTATGATTCCACTAACCCCAAGTGATTCGCTTGCACAGGTAATTGGTAACAAGCCTACACCCAGGACTGAAATCATCAAAAAAATCTGGGATTATATTAAAAAGAACAACCTGCAGGATAAAACCAACAAGCGTATGATAAATGCAGATGCAAAATTGAAACCTGTGTTTGGAAAAGACCAGGTGAGTATGTTTGAACTTGCCAAGATTGTTGGTCAGCATGTAAAATAACCAGGTTGCTGGCATGATAAACTTTTAAGAAGGCTTCTGCTTTTGCAGGGCCTTTTTGTTTATGTCATCCTCTCGTCTTTTGCGCAGTAAGCCTGTTGGTTTTAAAAGTGATGTACATAAAAAATATTGCGCACATCACCACGCACAATGGCAATATCATTGAAGCGGTGAAGTACTTTTTTTCAAACATAAAGGCACCTGCTTTTCCTGTAATTACAGGTGCGGCCCAGTAACACGGCAATTGCTTAATGCCAATGGCTTTTTTAAGAAAATCAAGCTTGGCTTTTTGCAGTGCCACATCTGACGGTTGACCTTCTGACAGATGCTGATAAAATAATTCTGTAAGACGATAGGTTGATTCATTATCCACTGACCACAAATTAGCCAGCGATGATGGTATGCCCAATGCAGCAAACCCACGATTAAAACTGAATATGCCCTCGCCACGATAAAGTTTACCTGAACCTGTTTCACATGCGGATAAAACCACTAATTCTGTTAAGGGTTTATTTTCTGGCATAAGTTCAGAAAAGCGAAGTGCCGAATCTGCAAAATACATTACAGGTTCCCCGGCGGCAGCACTGTCAGAAGCATGGGTGTACAACTGAACAATTTTATATTTGGAGAAGGTTTCAAGAAAATTATTTTTAGAGGCTTTTGATGACAGTAACAACTGTGCATCGCTGAAATAATCTGCTACGTTCTTTAACGACTCAATGCTTCCTGGTAAATCTGCTACCTGCATATAGGCTGCATACCTGGAAGGCGCAAGGCCAATAAAGCCGGCGGCTGAATTATACTTATTGTCATTAAAACTGCTTAAAAGATAACGGGCAGAATAAGTGTAGCTTACCGCATAATCTTCAACAAAATAAGCTGGCTTTGCATTCGCGAAATCTTTTATTAAAGCTTCAAAAGGTATATACGCAGCGTCTGGTGAAATAATGATTCGGCCTGCGGGTAAAGGTTGATGAAAAATGAGGTTATACAAATTATATGATGCCTGTGTAAATGCTTTAAAGTGGAGGTTTAAAGTGTCTGGATTTGATAGGAATGAAATGTATGCTGATACTGCCTGGCTAAACGATTGCTTGTTGATTTTTGATAGCTGTGTTTGGTTACTGGTAACGACTATTATGTAGACTGCACTATCGCCTGTAAACAGTTCAAGCAGGGCCTGTTTGTCTTTAAGTAAAATTTGTTGTACACCTGTTATGGTTACAAACCCTGTATCTAAAAAGCATTGATAATACAAAGGATTTCGATGCTTAATTTCCTCTGTAATATGATCACGCTGCAATTGTGCAAGGAGTAGTTCCTGTTGGGTGGATTGCTTATGAGATGCCATCGTTATATCATTCAAATCTTTTTGAAGCGAAGCTAT
>Ga0105237_10005448_pt1 | contig 14352 bp, 17 predicted proteins | sample KBSC24metaG_FD_81520 | JGI IMG/M metagenome (GOLD analysis project Ga0105237, IMG submission 81520) | Corn rhizosphere microbial communities from Kellogg Biological Station, Michigan, USA - KBS C2-4 metaG | ecosystem: Host-associated > Plants > Roots > Rhizosphere > Soil | place: Michigan, USA... | reverse complement strand
TCAATGTCATGATGGCGTCTCCATTGCCTGCGGGCTGCGCGAGCCCTGGGCGTTTTCAGGCGAGCAGATGGCCGCTATACGCCTGGTTCGCGAGCGTGGCGTGGACGGCGCCAATGTCACAAAGATTCTACTTGGCATGAGGCTCGGACGGCCGGTGGCCGTCCGAGCCCACTCAGCTCTTGCGCGAGTCTTCAGTGGTAAAGTGCAGACCGCAGTGCCGCAGTCGCCTGTCCGACGCCCGAACGAACGGCCGGGGTCTCGCTGATCGCGTTCAACAGCACGAAGTCATGGATTGTGCCGTTGTATCGCTCAGACGTCACGCGCACTCCGGCCTGCGCAAGCTTTCGCGCGTACGCCTCGCCCTCGTCTCGCAAGACGTCATTCTCATCCACAACAACGAGCGCCTCTGGCAGGCCCTTCAACTCCTCGAGTGTCGCGTTCAGCGGTGTGGCCGTAGGCTGCTTGCGTGCGGAGACGTCCGGCAAGTAAGCGTCCCAGAACCACTGCATCGCCTTCTTTGTGAGCCAGGGACCTGCGGCAAAAGCGTGATAAGAGTCGGTATCGAAACTCGCATCGGTAACGGGATAAAAAAGAACCTGGAGCACGAAGCGCGGACCCTGCCGCTGCTTGATCATCAGCATGAGCGCTGCGGACATGTTGCCGCCGACGCTGTCGCCGAAGATTGCCATCCGGCTTGCATCAATGCCGAGTGTTTTGGCGTTCTCGACGACGTGCAGTATAGATGCGTAAGCTTGCTCGATGGCGGTGGGATAGTGCGCCTCCGGAGAACGATCGTAGTCCACAAACACAACGGCCGCGTTCGCACCGACAGCTAATTCACGAGTTAGTCGGTCATGCGTGTTCTTGTCGCCTAGAATCCATCCGCCTCCGTGAATGTGGAATACCACTGGCAGCGGTCCCCTCGCCTGCGGCGGTCTCACGATCCGAATGTTGACGGAACCGGTCGGCCCGACCGGGAACGTAGTGTCCTCGATCTTCGCGTCGAGCTTCTCGACAGGTACCGCCTGCGCATCTGCGAGCACGGCGCGAGCGGCATCCGGTGTCAGCGTGTAGAGAGGGGGACCGCCTGCAGCGCTCAAAGAGTCCACAAAGGCCTGCGTCCGAGGCTCAAGAACTGGAGTCGAGAGATTGACGGTCATGATGATGCCTCCGTCGGAATACTGTAGAGGTGAAGTTGAGGTTGCCTGATCGTAGACGGATCACTTGACGAGCACGGATGGTACTCGCTTGCTTCTTCTCCGCGGGCTCAAATCAACGGAGCTGAGCAAATCTTCCGACTAACACTGACGGTGCAGGTTTCGTGTCCGCGGAGCAAAGGCGGCCCGCCTCATCACACGCGAAATTGAGTGTGCCGCCGGAGAAGGCTCAGCAAGCCACGTTTTTACCAAATCGACGACGACGTCGCCGGCCGGCCGTGCACAGCAAATGAGTAGATTGCCTTCCGCCGGCTTGTCGAGCGGCTCGGGTCCGTACTCAACGGATCCGGACACGAGGCCGCTTTCCCACTGCGACAGGAGAGCCTTCTCGCGACTCGCGAAGTCATATCGCAGGCCAACGAAAGCTCGCTTCCATTTCCGGTCGCCCTGCCCCGGATCGAGTTCGAATTCGGGCCCGCCATTTGCGACGCGTACGGCTCAAAGGGATTGGGGCGCCTGTGCCTCTTCTCCAAACGAGCGGGATTGCTAACTAAGTGTCTGTCGGTGACTGCATTGCTAGCCAACTGGAGGGTGACGGCGATGAGAGTTGTATATTTGTGTGCGGCCTTTGCGCTGCTTCTGTCTTCCTGGGATGCTTCCGGCTCATCTAGCGCTGCGCCACCGACGAGCCCGGCGCGCGCTCCGCGTCCGACACACCTGTTGCGCTATGCTCTGATCGATGTCGGGACATTGAGCGGCCAGGACATGCAGGCGACCGGCATAAACGGCAAGAATGAATTGGTCGGTCTGGCCGGAGCGGCGAATTCCAGCCATGCCTTTGTGTACCAGCGCGCGAGCGGTGCGCTACAACGCACGCTTTCCTGCTTCACGCGAACGAGAACATGCTAGATCTCAACTCCCTGGTTGAATCGTCCCCGTTCGTCACCCTCAGGGAAGCCGTTGCGATCAACTGCGAAGGCGATATCGCCGCGAACGGTACCGACTCGCGAGACGCGCGCAGTCATGCCTACCTGCTGATACGCAAGGGCCCGCACCGGTCGCACTGTGATGCACGATGACAACACGTGCCTCGCTGAGGCCGGCGAGCGCTGCCGCACCGGACTGCATCATGAGTATTTGTTGATGCCCGCTGACGTGTGACTGAGTTATTGCGGACGACAACCATACCAACAGGCGTTCGAGCGCAGCACGCGCTCAATCGCTCGTCGCGCGAGCACGATGGTCAGGTGCGCACGATATTCAGGTACAGGCCATTCTCCTTGACTACTCCCCCGTGTTCAGCGATTTTTTACGCACCTGCACATCGTGCGAGAGCGTAGTGATCGAATGTCCCTCGATCTTGTATCTGGTTTTGTAGCGGAACTCGCCGGTCTCGCTGTTGGTTATATAGGTCCCCGTGGCATCGACAAAGATTTCCCCACCGTCTTGGGTTACTCTGATGCGGTCCCAGGTCTGCTGGTTCGTCGCCGTATTCGGTGTCGACTGGCATAGGTTTTTGAGCGAGCCGGGACGTTGTATGTCGATATATTTGTTGCGATCTGTCGCAGCCCCGGACATCTGCGGCACCGAGTTGAACCAAGCACCGACTAGCTGCAGCTGTGCGTCCGAGCATTGCGGGCCCACTTTCAACGCAGTGGTCAGAACGCAGTCTAGTTTCCCATTGGCGTCAATTTCTCCGCAACCAGCGCCGTTCTGTAGAGCGTACATCGCCAGAATCGCTCGTAATCCTTCAGTAAGCGGTGGAGACAGCTTCTCCAGTCGCGCTACCGGGTTGAATTTCGCATCCAACAGGAAAACCGTCACGGGTTCGGCGGCAAGAGTGGGCGCAGAGCTGGCGAATGTCATAGTGGAAACCAGTGCACAGCCGATCACGCGCGAGCCTATCAAGCGGGTCCGTTTCTTACGTTCCATCTAAAGCCTTTATAGAAGAATTGCTGCGATGCGCCATGTTAGCACCCATCCACCAAACTGACAAAGCGGGTAGCAGGATTGGATGCACGACGTCCCTTCGCTAACGTGAGGACAGCCTGTGTTAGACACATTCGCCGTTATGCGCACCTCGCCCGAGAGGCCAGACCCATCACATCAAGCAAATAACAGTCTGTAGTTGCGGATGTCCTCCTGAAATGCATTGCAGCGAGTGAGCGCATCGCGTAACGCGGGCCGCGGAAGGGTATAGTCGAGGGCTGCGGACCCGAAGGTTCAAGCCGCTGACAAACCCGATGACCGCCGGCGGCACAACTTCTCAACCTCTACACCAAATCGATTACAGCGCACGTTCATCGGCAGAGTCGAGTTGGATGTCCTTCGCGGCACGGCTCATCGCGATGCGCAGGTCAATCACCCGTTTCAGTTGGAAGGCAGGATTCTCTGTCGGCGCGGTGACGGAGAAGAAGTCGGCGCGGTTGACGTCCTCGAGATAGAACGACGGACGGGCGTCGGCAGTGGCCGGACGGACTTCGATGTGGCTCATCTCCAGGTTGCGGATATGCCGCAGAAAGAATCCCTGCGAGGGCATCGGCCCGAACATGCCGGGGTCGGGATACTTGGCCTCGTTCTCAGGCGGCCGGATCAGAGCGCGGCTAGCGGCGGCCCCGCCCTTGTGCTCGATGAAGATATTCGAGAGATGAATGTCTTCGAGAGCATGGGCGGGAATGCCGCTTAGGATGGAACAGATCTCCGAGCCGCCGTTCGAGCTGACGAGGTTGTTGACGCTGATGCGACGGAGGGCGCCAATCTGCGTGCTCTCTTTCGGGCCGCGCAAACGGCTGCCGAGCCGGAAGAAGAGCGGAGCGGAGACATTGTCCCGCATGGTGATGTTGGTGATGGTCACGTCCTCCAGTAGAGCGCCATCCTCGCTCTCCAACGCGAGACCCTCGCACCCTTCAAAGACGCAGTTCGAGATGGTGATGTTCTTGAAGCCGCCATTCGATTCGGTGCCGCACTTGATGCGTCCCGTCCGGTACCTCTGCACCCCGTCGGGAAACTTCTTCCATGTCCCATCGAGCACCGAGCCGATCTCATACGTTCCGGTCACATAGCAATTCGTGATCGTCACGTTCTCAGTCACCCGCGCATACCCGAGCGCAAAGCTGCTCTTGGGGCAGATGGCGTCGTCCCATGGCGAGTTGACGGTGCAGTTCGAGACACGGACGTTCCGGCAGCAATCGATGTCCATTCCGTCGCGGTCGGTGTCGATCTTCAGGTTGTCGATTGTTACGTTGTCGACCCCAGTCAGCAGCAGCCCGAAGTGACCGCCCTTCAAAATCGAAAAGTCGCGAAGTATCACATTGCGGCAGTTCTTCAGCGCGATGGTCTTGTTGCCGACTCCCGCTTGCTCCGCCTTGAAGGGCACGATTTCTTTCACCCAGTCGCGGCCGTTCGAGAGTCCCTTGCCATGGATCAGCCCCGGCCCGGTAATGGCGATATCGTGCAGTTTCTCGCCCCACAACAACGAGTTATGCCAGTGGTTGTGTCCATAATCCTGGTATTCGTCGTAGGAGGTCTTCGGCTCTGCCGCGTCGTAGGTCCCCCCGTTATAACCCGTCGCCTGGCCCGGCAGCGGCGAGTCCGCCGCCAGCAGCACCGCGCCCTGCGACAGGTAGAGCTCCACGTTGCTCTTCAGCCGGATGGAGAAAGTAAGCCAAGTGCCACCGGGAAAGTAGACGGTGCCTCCGCCAGCGGCCGCTGCTGCTTCTATGGCGTGATTGATCGCAATCGTATCCAGCGTCTTGCCATCCCCGACGGCGCCGTAGCTGCGTATATCGAAGATCATGACCGGCGGAGCGATTGCGGCCGGGTGCCGCAACGCTGCATGAGCGGCGGATGGAAGGGCGGCGGCAAGGCCAAGCGAACTGAGGCGAAGAAGATCGCGGCGGGCGGAGTCGAAGGTAGACATTGCGGATGATGGTAGCAGCGGATGGAGTGGTCTGACCATTCCGTCAAGCAAAACCCCGTATTGTCCGCAAAATCCCGCCGGGAGGAGCGCTTTGATTGAGTTGCGACAGCCCTATAGTAGAAACCAAGCATTCCTCCGAGTCGCTGGCCGCCCCGGATTGGCCCAGAGCTTGCGCTGCTCGCGAGAGGACTCCGCAGTAGGCGGTTGCCAACCCCCTGATGATTGCGCTCGTGATGGTAGTGCGCCATGAAGTGGGCAATCGCGTGCCGAAGCGAAGACTCGATCGACCAGCGTATGCAGTCCTTTGTGGCATGGCACGGCGAAATTCCGCAAGAAGCGAGGCGCCTCGAAGATCACGAAGCTCGGAGCACGGGGCGCCGTGGTTACGCCATCATATCGGCCGCGGAATCGTCCATAGTTATGTTGTCGGCTATCAACTACGCGAATTGAACGAACGTCCAGCACAGCCACGGACGGTGCCGAACAACGGTGGGTTGAAGTGTACGACTGTAACGGCAAAAGCCAGTCGGGAAACTACTACTACTTACTAGCAGAAAAACGGTGGCAACCGATTTAGGATGTTCTCCGACGAACCGTCGTATCCGACAAAGGCGTCAGAACGGCAATCGGATGCTCGCCTTGGGTAGAGCTCTCCGGCGCTCGCTGGGCCAACCGCTCTTGCAACTCCGCGAGCTGACTATGCAGGTTCAGACTTTGGTGCAAAGCCTGCACGAGCTGGCGCCTGGCGCTCATCAGGTGCCCTTGCAGTTCCGCATTCCCTAAGTGCTTCGCGAGGTCGTAGGCATCCCGCAAATGATCCAGCACACCAATTAGCGTAAGGCTCTCGTCGTATCGACTCACTGCTGCACCAAGGTTGAAACCACTCCCTATGTTGCCGTCCGACGACAGGGCAGCAAGTGCCGTACCGTGACGCTTAGCCGGGTCCCTGCCAAGGTTCTGGGACGCCAATGGGACACACGCACCTATGTGTGGTAAATTCTACGAGGTCACGCTAAAGCCAAAGATCCCCACCTAAGGAGACAGCTATGGCGTACTTTGAAATTCGGGGTGGTCTCAAGAAACTCGAGTTCGAGCACCTGGCAGGATCAGGCGGCGAAGCTACTGTTGCCGTGGTCGAGTTCGTCTACGAATTGCCGTTGGCTGCCGATCAATGGGCGCGCATTACCCTGGGCCGACATAACGGCGTCCTGCGTGAGCTCGTGGGCCTTCCACAGCTGGTGGCAGTCGATACCACAAAAGGCCAAGGCGAGTACTTGTATCGACTTCGTGGCGCCGTGACAGCAGCGCGCGACTGATTCACAGACAGAGGTGGGCATCGGCTCATTCCCGCGGCATATCGAATCAGCACTGCCTGAGTTTCAAAATGATAGATCAGCCGATGCCTGACTCCAGCCGCTGGCCGTGGAATACCAACATCTGGCGGACTCATCAGTCGCCCGCCAAGACATTTGCATCCGTGTACATTACAAATCGCGTTCGGGATTCCTGCACGCTGTGCGGCGCGATGATCTTTCCGGGTGAAATTGCTTGTGAGGTCGTGCTGCGGGACCCAAACGACTGGCGCGTGATCTACTTTCATCGGAACTGTTATGCCGACTGGGAGCGCCAAAGCTACTCTGCCTACTGAGTTAAAACTCCCAGGATGCGGAACCGGGACCGCCCGCGTGGATCATAGCAGCGCGCCGTCCCATCGGTTGAGTTTGAATACGGGTTGTACGCAACCTCCGGCTCTTCGGTATTCTCCGGCTCCAGAGACAGCCCGGCATCCAAGCGGACGATTTCAACGGTATGCCTGTAACCCCCTTGTTTGAGATCACTGTCACGGCTCCTTGGCTTGAATCTGATAGTGCGATGCAGAAAAAATGCTGTCGAAACGCGCGAAGCTTCGCGTGCTGATCCCCGCTGCCCTGGAATTGCATCACATCGTTGGGTGCAGCGCCCACGAGAACGCCGTCGCGAAGTTAGGTAACGACGGCGGCATTGCCTTCATTGGCTCATGTGCGGTGGCAGCACACGCGGTCGCGGCCAGTGGAATTTGATCCGCGTGCGACGCCCATCCTTTTTTCCGTCTCCGCTGCGCCGGAAAATTGCTTCTGCCGAGAGGATGGAGAAAATGCAGGCACGGCTGATCGTCCTCCATAAGCGGTGGGGGGCGGTACGGCAGACAATTTGAATCTGCGGACCAAGCAAGAAAGAATCGACGCCGGCCACGAAGAAGTCCGATGTTTGAGGTGGTACCTGATGATGCGTTTCGTCGAACTATTGGGCTTGTTCCTTTTGGTCTTTTTAGTGGGAGTTGCGTCGCTATCGCCCCTAGGAGACGCGGTGGCAGGTTGTCTGCACGCGTTGCTGGCTGTTCTGTCCAGGGCAGCTACAACGACGTAGCGTCGAGCCTGGGCACGCACACCGGGTGGCCCTCCCCTTCAGGTCCGGAAGGGATCAAGACGATAGGCCAGCTCATGACGTACCTCGAGGAGTGGCGGCCGACCTGCTCTCCCGGCACCTGCCGAACGTATTCCATCCGCGGAACCCTCTTGCGCGACTCGCGTTATGTAGGCAACAGGAAGCAATGGACAGAGTGCTAAAGGAGGGGCCCCAACAATGCTCGGGGCTCTGGCGATCGATGCCACAGGTCTCATTCCAAGGAAGTTGCCCCCATGTATCGCTCTTGCCTCGGCGCGCTGCTGCTCGCGCCTGCTTTATATTCGACTGCTTTCGGCCAGACGGCCGCGCCTCAATTCGCTTTGGTCGATCTTGGACCTACGACTGTCGCGGGTTCGGGTCTGGCCTGGCAAGTGTTGCAACCCACGCCAGCCCCTGATTACCCCTCCACTGGCGGTAACGCCTGCTATGGTATTTCCACCAATTCCATTTACGCCGAATATGGCAATGCCGCCGTCGGCACCACCTGCACAACGACCCCCGCCTTGCATGCTGCGAAATGGACCTGGACGAGCTCCAATATTACGCTGACGGATCTGGGCGTCCTGCCCAACGCCCTCGGCGGCCCCGAGGGCGGTCCCTCGAGCGAGGCATACGGCTTCAACAATGTAGGCGATATCGTCGGCGGCTCGGATTCGCGCTACCCCTCGATCCACGATGTCTCCTCCTTATCTTACGTGGCGCACCACGCTTTTCTCTACAACAGCGGCGTCATGACCGACCTGGGCTCAATTGCCGGCCCGAACTACGACAGTTCGGCCATAGCGGTTAACGATTCGCACGAGATCGTCGGCACTACTCAAACCATCTCGAGTGTCGACGGATCCATCCTCTTCCGCGCGTTCCTTTACACTCACGGAACCATGTACAACCTGACTTTCTACCTTGTGGGCGGTCCGACCGCGCACCTGACTCGAGCTTTTGGGATCGATTGTCAAGGGAACATCGCGGCGGCAGGTACGCCGGCTTCAGGGGAGAATACCCATTCCTACCTGCTCATTCGCCAGGGGCCGGCACGCAACTGTCCGAACTAGTCCAACTTTCTGGCGCTCGAGGACCGCATATCACCGCGCAAAGCCGCTAGTTGGCTTTGCGCGGTTGGCTGCACAGGCAAGAGCCTGGCGCGCATTGTTTGCGCCGCACGAGCTCCCCAGCAAGATCATGGTTGGCTCCGACGATAGCGCTTCATCTTGACCACCGTGCCGCAGGTTTCCATTGCGCACCAGCGGCGGCGCTGATTCTTGCTCGTATCGAGGAATAACCAGCCGCACGAGCTCGTATTGGCGCAGCGTCGAAGCTGCGACACAGACGGATTGCTGATCAAGTCCAATGCATCGAGCGCAATGCGTTTGAGTGGCAGCCACACATTGTAGGCGTCGTCCCGCCAATGCATCTGCCCATCAAGTTCAAGCGATCGACTGGCCCAGGCACGATGTAGCCACTGGTCGAGGCAGTTCACGGCATCTGCAGGGGGTGGCACACCATCGATCCGCGACGTCAACAGCGCATGCAAGTGGTGGCGCAGTGTCCGCACTTTTCGCATCAACTCGGCCCGCTGGCCTGCGCCCTCAGGCGCGGCGATGTGCTCGCCAGAGCGGCAAGCACCGGCGCGCACACACCATTGGACAAAACGCTCCGGCTCACAGATGTAGTCCTCCACCTCCACCGCGTAGCGATCGTGAATCGTATTGACGAAATCCAGACACAACCGCCCGCCATCCAACCGGATAGCGGCGACCGGGCGGGCGGGTCGGTAGCACTTCTCGGAGCACATGCGGCGCCTATTGTCGCTTGCAGAGATGCCTCTCGCGAAGAAACTTGACGATACTGTCTAAATGAATTTAGATGGTAACACGCGCAAGGATCATCCGGAGAGCGTAGATGGGAAGCGCAACAACACCCGCCGAGCCTGCGTCCTCTATCGGAAAAGCGCTCAATTCAGAACAGCGAATTCTCGAGGTCTGGATCGGCATCATGACCTTGATTGCGCTGGGCGGTGTGATCGCGATCTTGGCGATCGGCGGCCGACCCGACCCACCCACATTGCGCGCCGCCGCCCCATTGCTCGATGGCGCATGGCGATTCCACATCGGCGACGACCCGCACTGGGCCAATGCGGACACGGACGACAGTGGCTGGGAAACGATGGACCTGAGCGCACCGGCAAGCAGCAATGATGGCGATGTTGGTCTACCGAACTACGTCGCGGGATGGATGGCGCACGGGCACCCCGGTTATGAAGGGTATGCTTGGTATCGCCGCAGTGTGACGGTGCCGGCTGGAAGCCGTGCATGGGATATTCTGGGACCCACCGCCGTCGACGACGGCTACGAGCTGTATTGGAACGGCGTGCGGCTGGGCGGATCGGGCCGGCTCGGCGCGTCCCCCAGAGTCGTCGGTACGCGGCCGATGATTTTCGCGCTTCCCCCCGATGCGGCCGGTACCCATGCGGTGCTCGCCATCCGCACGTTCAAACAACCGGGCTACGGTGTGAGCGCCAATGGCGGCGGCATTCACGTCGCGCCGACGCTGGCGCCGCGTCCCGAGAGCCACGCGCTATATCTCGTAGAATGGTGGCGTACGATCGCGGGCTATATCGTCGAGGTAGTCGAGCCGCTCGCCATGTTTGCACTGGTTGGTTTCGCGCTTGCGGTTCGGCCGCGCAGCAGCCACCAGAGCTTCATCGGGTTTGCCTGCATCGCGCTCGTGCTTTGGTCGCTGAAGCGCCTCGACAACGCGATTGTCGCGTGGACCGATCTGCTGAGCCTCCCCTCCTACCTTTGGTTGTCAAAAGCACTCTGGACGCCCCTTAGCCTTACTGTATGGACGCTCGCCTGGAACCGTTGGCCCCCACGCTCCTCGCGGGCAATCGATGCCGCAACCCTGGTGCTGGCCGCGGGAGGGGTCGCAGGTGGTGCAATGAATGTCATGGTGATGACCCGCATCTCTCGGCTCGGATTACTCGCCCTGCTCGTGCTGATTCTCGTTCGAATGGTTCGCGGTAGCCCAATGCGGATCATGGCGGTGGCCACGATGGCATTGATCTTGGCCGCACAATTTGCCGGCGAGCTAGGCTCGATCGGCGTGCCCGGCATCTGGTTTCCGTTCGGCATCGGCGTAACGCTCGCGCAATACGCCTACGCGATCGCGATACCGCTGCTCGCTTTGCTGATCGTGCGAACCTTGCATTCGAAGGGGCACGATGAAACTTCGAACCACGCACCTTACGCACCCATGTCCGCTCGGCCATTTGCTTGATCCAGATCTAAAACCAACAGGACTTTGCCTCACCTCCCGTGGGGCGGACGACGCCAAACAGGGAACGACTGCGCTCCGCGATCAGAAGGTGAGCGCGCGAGTCAAGTCGTTGTGCTCGAACGCGCTCGCAACGCGATGGATTTCGTTTCGAGTGCGCCGGCAGCAGTGGCGACTGCGCGCCAGGTGGCGTAACCAAGGCGACCTGCTTTACGATAGCTCTGGCATCTTTGGACCCGAGGCTGAAGTATTCGGCGCTCGAGACTGCGAGATCGATGTCACACGTTGCCTCGTCGAGATTGACATTCGTCGTGAGGATGCATTGAGAGCCCCGACAAAAACGGTACGCGCGTGGTCCCGGCACGGTCGAAGCGGCGCGAAAGCATCACGGGCCGTCCGGCAATCTTCAGCAGTTCATGGTCCGGAGTCCGGATGCCTGCGCGCCGCGCGACCGAGCTCGACCAAGCTGGGGACACCTGCAGATGTCGTCGATTGATACACTTCCTCGCCGACATGGCGGAACCGGAGCGCGCCGAGTCGCGATACATCGGACACGCCCAGCAGATAGTCAAGTTCCTGAAGCGTGCGTATCGCACGCCCTTCGCGTTCTGCGCGACGTCTTTCTGCACGCTGCATCAAACGGCGTCCCCAAGTGTCCGGGGCAGAGTCGCCGATCGAGCCAAAGATAGGAAGGCTACCCGCCGGCACAAACGCCCCTCGACCAAGTGCCAACGCTGGCTCCAGCGAGAAGCACGCGCGATCTTCGAGCCAAGCGGTGTTGTATTCGAAGCTGATCGCTTCGCCGCCGCGGCGCGGGTGATGGTGCAGCGTACCTACCCGTTTCAAGCCACTCTCGAAATCGATGTAAACCTCGATGTCAGCCATCGCGGCTCTCAGATGACCGGCGAAGCCGGATGCGCTGAGGCAGTTTTTCCGTAGCCATGGCCACTCCGGCTACGTCGCGCATGTGATCAGCGAGTTGGCTCAGGCCATCAAGGAGCCCAAGCGCCTGGAGGACAGCCGCGTAGATGCCGATACTCACCGACGTGTCGCCGCGCTCAACCCGCTGCAGCGTCGGGCGGCTCGTAAAAGCGCGCTGAGCGACGACGCCCGCAGGCAGCCCCCTGCGGCGGCGAGCATCGCGCATGTCTAGGCCGAGCTTGCGAAGTGCATGACGAACGGCAATCGATGGGCGATGAGGTCTGGGCACGTGTAACGTTCCTATTGCGCTAAGTGGCATTAGTGTAACACGAAATTTACATTTATCTGAATTAAGGCTCACGCGGAAGCTGGTGCCGACACAGTGCTCGTGACCGGGGGCGCGGGTCGCCTCTACAGAAGGGCAGGCATACAGGTGTCACTGATGAACGTGACTCGCCTCCAGCGACTCGGGATAACATCCTACAAAGGTCAACCGATCCGGTCGGTAGCTTGCGCGCACGGATAACAAACAGCGCGTCTTCTTCCTCCGTACCTCCGCAAGTTGGGTACCGTTGCGTTTGAATGTACTCCGATGCCTTCCGTCTCTACCCGCCAGCCGCAGCACGCTCATTCCGGCAGTACCTAACCGGTAACCTATAGGGGTCCCGCCCAACCAAGATTGTTCCCCATCGTCCGGTGAGTTGCGCGGAGCGACCTATGGCGGACGTTCCGTGTTGGAAGGGGAACGGCGGGAAGTTCCGCCGGAACGTGCGTCATATCCATGCTGGTAGCTCGAGCGGGAGATGTCCTAGACTGCGATCACAAGGGACGGCGATTGCCACGTCAGGGAAGACAGAACAATGAACTCGATCGACGCGACGCGCGCTTCGCGGAGCGCCCGTGCGCGTGTCGCGCGCTCCGCGATGGGGGACGCTCGTTGGATGGTGGGCGACTGGATTGTCCATGCGGCGGCTCAGCGAATTGAGCGCGCAGGCATCTCGATCGCACTTGAGCCGCGCATGATGGCGGTACTGACCGAGCTCAGTCGCCAACCGGGCTCGGTCTTGAGCGCGGACAGTTTGCTCCAGACCTGCTGGCCGGATGAGGCATTGGGCGACAACCCCGTGCACAAGGTGATCGCCGGATTGCGGCGCGCCCTCGGCGACAGCGCAACGACCCCCCGTTACATCGCAACGATCCGCAAACAGGGATATCGGCTGGTCGCCCCGATCCGGGTGCTGTTGGACCAGGGCCCGCGCGGCCACCAGGACAGTCGGCGCGGACAGTCGCCGTTCCGCGGGTTGGTGGCCTTCGACCGCGCGCATGCGGACGTCTTCTTCGGCCGCGACCAGGCGGTATCCACACTGCACGCCCGGCTGGGCGCCCAATGGGATCGCGGCTCCCCGCTGATTGTCCTGCTCGGCCCCAGTGGCTCAGGCAAAACATCGCTGGTGCAGGCCGGGCTGGTGCCGGCGCTATTCGCGACGCGGGTGACCGATAAGGCCCATCCGCTGCTACGAGCCAGCACGGCGGCGATCGTGGATCTCGGCAGCTTGGACGAATTCGGGCCCTGGGCCGCTGTGGCCGGCGGGCTTCTCGATTGGGAAATCGACGGAACTCCGCTGTTGCGTGGCTTCAGCATCGAGTCCCTCGCGGCGAGATTGCGGGACGATCCGGACCACGTCATTCGGCTGATCCGCATCGGCCTAACCGCGAAATCCGCCAGCAAAAGGGATTCGCCGTTGCTTGTCCTCGACCGGCTGGAAGGCCTTTTTCAGCTCGCGGATCCGCGCGCGGCCGGTGACGTGATCGAGTGCGTTGACCGCTTCGTTCGCCTGCGACTGGTGCTGGTGGTCGCGGTTTGCCGCAACGACTTCTACCCGAGCCTCGCGGCCCATCCGGCGTTGATGCGCGACCAGGAACACGGTGCGCACATGAACCTCGCGCCCCCGGACAACGAGGCCATTGCCCAGATCATCCGGCTGCCCGCTCGCGCCGCTGGCCTCACCTACGGCACCGATGCGAGTGGATTGAACCGCCTCGACGACCGTTTGTGTGCCGACGCGATGCAGATGCGCGACGCATTGCCGCTGCTGCAGTACACGCTCCAAGAACTCTACTTGCAGCGCGCACCCGGTGACGAATTGACGTGGGCCGCCTACGACGAAATGGGCGGGCTGGAAGGCTCCATCGGCCGCCGCGCCGAAGCCACACTAGCAGCGCTGCCTCCTGCCCAACAGGACGCGCTATCTCGCGTATTGCCACGACTGGTCGGACTGCCGGTCGAGGATGCCGCGCCAACGGGCCGGTGGGTCCCCATGACCGAGCTGAGCGACGAACACGAGCGCGCGCTGCTCAGTGCGCTCGTGCAGGCGCGGCTGCTGGTGGCCGATCACTTGGCCGGTAAGCCTGGATGCCGCGTCGCCCACGAAGCGCTGTTGCGCAGCTGGCCGCGCGTGATCACGTGGGTTGCGCAGCACCGCGCCGCTCTTGCAGCGCGGGACCAACTTCAGCCCTGGGTGCAAAGGTGGGCGGACGGAGCGCGCCCCAACGCGCTGTTACTGCCGCGTGGCTCGATGCTGTGGCAGGCAAGCACTGCCATGGCTGAGGCACCACAGCTGTTTGGCGGCGACGTGC
>Ga0105237_10005446_pt1 | contig 14360 bp, 12 predicted proteins | sample KBSC24metaG_FD_81520 | JGI IMG/M metagenome (GOLD analysis project Ga0105237, IMG submission 81520) | Corn rhizosphere microbial communities from Kellogg Biological Station, Michigan, USA - KBS C2-4 metaG | ecosystem: Host-associated > Plants > Roots > Rhizosphere > Soil | place: Michigan, USA... | reverse complement strand
GATCTGGGCCTACCTCAAGAAGCATGAGATCGCCAACCTGTGCCGCGACACCATCGGTGAGGTCGGCCAGTTCGCACGTAACCGCCTCAAATCCATGCAGCGTCGACCTCACCTCATCGCCGCCTTTTGGAAACAGGCCGAACTGGCTTTTTGATGTCATCTACTTATACGAGACTCAATAGTACGGCTCCATCTCGAGATTGAAGGCCTTATGCAGCACCCGCACCGCCAGCTCCATGTACTTCTCGTCGACGACGACCGAGATCTTGATCTCGGAGGTCGAGATCATCTGGATGTTGATGCCCTCTTCAGCCAGCGTGCGGAACATCTGGCTCGCGATGCCCACATGGGAGCGCATGCCCACGCCGACGATCGAAACCTTGCACACCTTGTTGTCGCCGACGATGTCCTTCGCGCCGATGTGCGCCTGAACTTTTTTCGCGATCTCCACCGACTTGGCGTAGTCGTTGCGATGAACCGTGAACGAAAAATCGGTGATGCCATCCGCGCTGGCGTTCTGAATGATCACGTCCACGTCGATGTTGGCGTCGGCGATCGGCCCCAGGATCGCGTACGCGATGCCCGGGCGGTCGGGCACACCCATCACGGTGATCTTGGCTTCGTCGCGGCTGAACGCGATGCCGGAGATGATTGCCTGTTCCATCTTGTCTTCTTCCTCGTAGGTGATCAGCGTCCCGGACTGCGCTTCCTCCTGCACCGGAATCATCGGGTCGGTCAGGCTGGAGAGCACACGCAGCGGCACTTTGTATTTGCCCGCGAACTCCACCGAGCGAATCTGCAACACCTTGGAGCCCAGGCTCGCCATCTCGAGCATCTCTTCGAACGTGATCTTCGTCAGCCGCCGCGCTTCGGGCACGATGCGCGGGTCCGTGGTGTAGACGCCATCGACGTCGGTGTAGATCTGGCACTCGTCGGCCTTCAGCGCTGCGGCCAGGGCCACCGCCGAAGTATCCGAACCGCCGCGTCCTAGCGTCGTGATGTTGCCGATCGTATCCACACCCTGAAAGCCGGCGACCACGGGCACGATGCCGTTGGCAAAGTCGGCACGCAGCTTCGCCTCGTCGATCGATTGGATACGCGCTTTTGTGAAGGCGCTGTCGGTGACGACTCTGACCTGGGCGCCCGTGTAGCTTTTGGCCTTGACGCCGCACTCGATGAGCGCCATGGCGTGCAGCCCGGTCGTGACCTGCTCGCCGGTGGACGCAACCACGTCGAGCTCCCGCTGGTCCGGATGCTCCTGGATTTCCCTCGCCAGCGCGATCAGGCGATTGGTCTCGCCGGACATGGCCGAGGGCACGACGACGACATCGTGTCCCTCCGCCTTCCATTTCGCCACGCGCCGCGCGACGTTGCGAATGCGCTCGATGCTGCCGACCGAGGTACCGCCGAACTTTTGAACGATCAATGCCATGCCGATACAGGGGAACGGAAAGGCGCGAATTGTAGCCTATCCGCAACGCGGCTCGTCGGCGGGGGAGTTACTGCCGACGCTTTGGTACAGCTACTACTTGCTTGGTGCTGAATCCAGGATCCGCAGACCTAGAAGGCGAAACAGGGGCTTCCAACCTGACCTCAACAGACAGTACACGAGGAACACAGCAAGGAAACTGAAGCACAGCGTAGTTTCCGGGACGCGGAAGAACCAACCCAAGTATCCTATCCCGCCAAATACGACAGACATCCCTATCAGCACTGCGAGCGTCTCGCTAGCGCTGAGCCCCATGTTCTGCAAAGTGTGGTGGATATGCCGTCTGTCGCCGATGAACGGACTGCCTCCGCGCGCCATCCGGCGAAGCATGATGTACACGGTGTCCATGATCGGAACACCTAAGATCCAGACGGTCGATATCGGATAGAACTTACCGAGACTGTTCTGGCTGAGGTCGACGCTGCACCAAGCCAGCAGGAATCCGAGAAGGAGGCTCCCCGCATCGCCGAGAAATACGGTCGCGCGCCGGCGCCAGGGCAAGGGCAGATTGAACAGCAGAAATCCGGCTACCGCAGAGAGCAGCAGGCAGGCAAGTTCGGCCCCGCGCTCCAAGCCGGCCGCCTGCGCGCCGAGGCACAGCCAGAACAGTGCGACTACCCCAACTCCTCCTGCCAGTCCGTCGAGGCCATCGATCATGTTCATCGCGTTCATGATGCCGACGGCACAGAAAACCGTGAACGCGACCGCTAACCCGTTCAAGTGAACCTCGCCGGCTCCCCAAAGGTTACCGACATCGCTAACCACCAATCCAGCCCAGACGACCATCACGACCGCTGCGACGATCTGGGAGAAAAACCTGGACAAGGCGGAGAGCGGCCTCAAATCGTCGACCAAGCCGGTCGTCACGACGAGCAGAGTAGCTGCCACCAGTGGTGCCAGTTGGACGCCAAGGGACTTGGCGAAAGGCGACACTGCCACGAAGCTGACGGCGATGGCCAAGCCCCCCACCAGCGGTATGTGGCCCTGATGTGTCTTGCGACCGTAAGGACGATCAACGAGGCCAACGTCCGTGGCCCATCCGCGCAACGCGAGAATGGCCAACGCGGTGCTAAAGAAACCGACGAGCATCCCGATACCTCTCCTTTGCGTGCCGCATATAGCTGCAGCCAAGGTGATCGGCCTTATTCGGGAAAACTGTAGTGGCCTTCGAGGATCTGACTCTCCTTCCGCTGCGCCAATCGGTGAAACGCCACGCCCACGCCCTGCGTCAGCTGTCCGTAAAGGGTCTTTCGGCGACGCTTGTGTCATAGCGCCACTTAAGGCAACTCCGAGCACCAGCGGGAGTGGCACACACGAATGTACATACGCTCTGGTATTGGCATGGGAACTGTAGAGGAGACCGGGAGCCTGCAGCTGACGAATGCGGGTCAGGCGGTTGGGGAAATCCGCGAAGGCAAGCGCTTTCCATTCGGCGCGAACTGGGCGAGCTTCCTAACCGAGTTCGACCAGGGTCGGGTCGAAGGCTCCAAGGCAGCTTTGCAGGGCATGCTCGGCGCAGCGGATCTTGTCGGAAAGACCTTGCTCGATGTCGGCTGCGGGAGTGGCATTCACTCGTTGGCGGCGCGCTTGCTCAATGCGCAGGTCGTGTCCTTCGACTTCGACCCGCTGGCGGTTGCGTGCACCTTGTCGCTTCAGAAAGAGCTGGTGTCAGATGAACCGCGGTGGCAAGTGCTGGAGGGTTCGGCGCTTGACCGGGAATTCCTGAAGAGGCTCGGCAGCTTCGACATCGTCTATTCGTGGGGGGTTCTTCATCATACCGGCGCGATGTGGGCGTCGATCGACAACGTGACCCGGTGTGTCGCCCGCGGCGGCGTGCTTTTTATCGCGATCTACAACGACCAGGGATGGTTGAGCCACTATTGGAGAGCGGTGAAGAGGTTGTACAACCAGAACGCGCTTCTTCGATGGTCGATGATTGCGGTGCACTTACCGTACCTCGTGCTGGGGCGATGGATTTCGCGAAGCATAAGAGGTCGGCTGCGACTGGACCGAGGTATGTCGTACTGGAGTGACGCAAAAGATTGGCTGGGTGGATTTCCATTTGAGGTCGCCCGGCCAGAGAAGGTCACCGAGTTCCTTCGGCAGCGCGGCTTCATTCTGAAGAAACTGAAGACGTGCGGGAGGCGCCCCGGATGTAACGAGTTCGTCTTTTCAAAGCAGGCCGATGACAGTTCGGGCAAAGCCAACGCGTTCGGGGAGCTACCGGCGGCGACGGCGCCAACCGTCAGCAGTCGATGAAGATTCTATTCCTTGCTCGATCACTCGGGCGCGGCGGCGCCGAGCGGCAACTCCAGCAGCTCGCTCGCGCATTCAAGGAAGGAGGCGACGAGGTCAAGGTAGCAGTGTTTTACGCAGGCGGGGCCTTCGAGGAAGACCTCGCGGCGGCCGGGGTGTCGCTCATCCACCTTCATAAGAAAGGCGTCTGGGACGTGCTTGGCTGTCTTTGGCGGCTGGTGCGCACATCCCGGCTGTTCGGTGCAGATGTAGTTTACAGTTTCATGCTCGGTCCGAACATTCTGACGGTGCTCGCCAAGCCTCTTCTTCGAAACACAAGAGTCGTCTGGGGTATCCGTAGCAGCGAAACGGATTGGCGCGTATATGGAAGAAAGGCGGTCGTCGCCGCACGCCTCGAGCGTTATTTGTCGCGCTTCGCCACGTCGATCATCTGTAACTCGGAAACGGGTCGGCGCGAAATGGTTGTGCATGGATTCCCGGACGAAAGGACCATCACCATCGCAAATGGAATTGATACCGACCTTTTCCACCCGGACGCCAGTGCGCGTTGCCGAATGCGAGAAGAGTGGGGAGTAGGCGAGGACGCTGTTGTTGTTGGCCTGGTCGCCCGCCTAGACCCGCATAAAGGCCACAAGTTGTTCTTCGACGCTGCAGAGCAGGTGCTTGCGAAACTTCCGCAGGCGGTATTTGTATGCATCGGCGATGGCCCGGCGACTTATGCTCGGGAGCTGACGCGCTACGCTGCGGAGCGGATCGGGGCCGCCCGCGTCATCTGGCGTGGAGCACAGAGCAATATGGTCGGGGCGTACAACGCACTTGACGTTCTGGCCATCACGTCGACGGGAGAAGGGTTTCCAAATGTTCTCGCGGAGGCAATGGCCTGCGGAACACCGTGCGTTGCGACGCGCGTCGGAGATGCGGCGACGATCCTGAGCGACCCCCGGTGCATCGTGGCGGATAGAAGTCCCGCCGACATGGCCGCAGCCATAGTCGCGGTGGCGAGGTTGCCCCGGCGCGAGGCCGGCGAAGCCTTGCGCAGGAGAATCATGCAGGAGTTTTCGGTTGAGAAGGCCAGGCGCTCTACAAGAGTCGTCATGGAGAGCTCCTGATGCGGATCGCGTTCGTCGTGACCGGCATGGAGCGCGCCGGTGCGCAGATGATGTTGCTCAACTTGGTTGAGCGACTGTCTCGTGAACGCATACGGCCGGTTGTGATTTCGCTGGCTGGGGCGGCTGCCCTATCGGCCGAGCTACCGCCCATGGGTGTGCCGGTCTACCACCTCGATGTGCCGCTAGGGCGGGTTTCGATACGAGCTCTGGCTCGATTGGCGCGTATCCTGCGAGACGAGAAACCGGATCTCATTCAAGGATGGATGTACCACGGGAACCTGGCTGCGCAGCTCGCTGCAGGATTGATCCCGCGCTGCCCGCCGGTAGTGTGGAGCATTCGAGGTACGCACACCGACCTGCTCCGAGAAAAGAGACTCACTGCGCTTACGATCTGGCTGGGCGCACGGTTGTCCGCCTTCCCAGCGGCGATCATCTACAACTCCCGTGTGAGTGCCGAAGAGCATCAGCGCAGGCTCAAATACAGGCGAGAGCACGAACTGATCATTCCGAACGGTTTCGATACGGTGGCATTCCAGCCCTCGTCAGATGCACGAACGCGCCTGCGTGCAGAGCTCGGGGTGCCGGCAGAGGCTTTGCTGATCGGGCTGGTCGCTCGATTTCACCCGGTAAAGGACCATGCGACGTTTTTCGAGGCACTTGCCGGCGCGCGCAGGAACTATCCGCAAACGTATGGCGTGCTATTGGGCTCCGGAACAGACGCTGCAAATCCACGTCTGGATGCTTTGATTGCCAAAACCGGAGTGGGAAGCTTCATCCGCCGCCTGGGAGAGCGTAGTGACGTAGCTCGAATCACCAGCGCCCTCGATATCGCTTGCAGCAGTTCGGTGTCGGAGGGATTTCCCAATGCCGTCGGCGAAGCGATGGCGTGTGGAGTGCCTTGCCTTGTCACTGACGTCGGCGATAGCGCTTGGCTTGTCGGCGATACGGGGCGGGTGGTGCCACCGGGTGCCCCGACGACGTTCGCGACTGCGCTGACGGAATTGATCAGTATGAGCGCGGCTGATCGAAGATCGCTTGGGGAGCACGCTCGCCAGCGGATCGTCGAGAACTTCTCGCTCGAAAGCGTGGTGGGGCGCTATAGCGCGGCATACGACGCGATCATCGAGCGCGGAGCCGGATAATGTGCGGCTTTGCCGGATTTCTTAACTGCGGTCAGACCGATCCGACCTACAGCCTCCCGGACACTGCCCGAAGGATGGCCGATTCACTTCGCCATCGAGGACCGGACGACTCGGGTGTCTGGACGGATCAGGATGCTGGAATCGCGCTCGGCCACAGGCGCTTGGCCATCCTGGATCTGTCACCTCAAGGTCAGCAGCCGATGGTGTCTGCATGCGGGCGGTTCGTGGTGGCGTTCAACGGTGAGATTTACAACTACAAGGACGTGCAGTCCGAGCTGGAAGCTGCCAAGCTCGCTCCCGCCTGGCGAGGACACTCCGACACCGAAGTACTCCTCGCCGCAGTATCAGCGTGGGGCTTGGATATGGCGGTCAGCCGGTTCTCAGGGATGTTCGCGTTCGTCCTGTGGGATCGGCTGGAGCAGACCCTAGCCCTCGCCCGTGATCGAATTGGCGAAAAGCCCCTTTACTACGGCTGGATCGCGGGCTCGTTTGCTTTTGCCTCCGAGCTCAGGGCGCTTCGGAGCCATCCGCGCTGGCGCGGCGAAGTGGATCGGGATGCCGTGGCGCTGCTCCTGCGCTTCGGCTGCATTCCGGCACCGGCGTCCATTCATGTGGGTATCCGCAAGCTTACTCCCGGAAGTGTCCTCAAGCTGAGCCGCGCACAAGCAATGCACCGACCGGGAATGCTCCCGGAGCCGCGTGCCTATTGGTCAGCCTACGATGTCGCCGCCCGCGGAGTGCGCAATCCCTTCCAGGGTAATGTGAGCGAAGCCGCGGCAGAATTGGAGCTAATTCTCAGCCGCGCTGTTCGGGAGCAAATGGTCGCCGACGTACCTCTGGGCGCATTTCTGTCTGGCGGGGTGGACTCTTCCGCAGTGGTCGCGTTGATGCAGTTACAGAGCACACGCTCGGTCAAAACCTTCAGCATCGGCTTCCACGAGAGCACATTCAACGAAGCGCCCTTCGCTAAGGCGGTAGCCGAGCACTTGGGGACCGATCACACCGAACTCTACGTCACACCTGAGCACGCTTTGAGCGTGATACCAAGACTGCCCGAGATCTACGACGAGCCGTTTTCGGATGCGTCTCAAATTCCCACTTTTCTGGTGGCAGAGTTAGCGCGAAGTGAGGTCACGGTGTCGCTCACCGGCGATGGCGGTGACGAGGTTTTTGGCGGATACAACCGCTACTTCTTGGGGCGCCGGGTTTGGGATGCCATCAGCCGGGTACCCCTTCCGGTTCGCACCCAATTGTCCGGCCTCATTCGAAGAGTTCCGGCGAGATTTCTGGAGCGAGCGATGAGTCTTATAGGCCCCTTGTTGCCGCGAGATGTCGCTAAGACGGCATCTGCCGACAAGTTGCTCAAGCTTGCGGAAATCCTTGATGCTCAGTCGGCTTCAGAGATGTACGGTCGACTTGTTTCTCACTGGCGAGATGCACAATCGATTGTGCTTGGCCTCGCGCGCCGTGCAGGTCAGGGCTGGCTTGGCACGCGAGACAATGTAGACACACCGGATCTTTTCATGCAAATGATGTTTGCCGATCTGGTGACCTATCTTCCGGATGACATTCTCGTGAAAGTGGATCGAGCCGCGATGTCAGTAAGCCTGGAATCGCGCATTCCCCTGCTTGATCACAGGGTAGTGGAGTTTGCCTGGACGCTGCCCAGCGAGTGGAAGATTCGGAGGCGAGAGGGCAAATGGCTTCTGCGTCAGATCCTCTACAAGCATGTTCCGAAGAGCCTCATCGAGCGGCCCAAGACCGGATTCGGTGTCCCGATCGGCGCCTGGCTCCGGGGTCCTCTGAGGTGTTGGGCCGAGGAACTGCTCGGAGAATCTCGACTCGAGGCGGAAGGTTTCTTCGATTCCGCGCCAATACGTAAGAAGTGGGACGAGCACCTTTCGGGCCGCCGCAACTGGGAGTACTACCTATGGGATGTCTTGATGTTCCAGGCCTGGCTCGAAAGGCAGTCGCGTCTGTAAACTGATCGGAACGGTACCGAGATAGCTTCATGCGAATCCCGTGGTTCGGCAAGATTGCGGCCAAGATCGTCCTTGCTCAATTCCCGGTTGCTCATGCCCAGTGGCGACGTCTGGGTCTCTTCTCCCATGGCGCGATGCTCGATCCGGCCTACGCATTCGAGGTCTTTGCACACCACTACCACCGAGCGCAATCGGTGAGAGCGATTCCACCAGGCTTCACGGCGCTGGAAATAGGTCCCGGCGATTCGCTACTGGGGGGAGTTGTGTCCTCGGCTCATGGCGCCAAGACGACTTATCTGGTCGATAGCGGCGATTTTGCCGATACGAGTATTCATCCCTATCGCTCTATGCTGGACGACCTGCATCGGCGTGGGCTTGGTCCAGACGGCATCGAATGCCAGGATTTGGAGATGGTCAAGGAAGCGTTCGGGATTGACTATCGTACAGGAGGACTTTCATCGCTGAGAGAGATCCCTGATGCGAGCGTTGATTTTGTATGGTCTCAAGCAGTGTTGGAACATGTACGGCTGCGCGATTTTGCGGAGACCTGCCGTCAGTTGCGGCGCGTAATGCGCGACGGTGCGGTTGCCTCCCATCGGGTCGACCTGAAGGATCACCTCGGCGGTGGTTTGGATAACCTTAGATTCTCCGAAAGGGTCTGGGAGTCGCCTCTCATGGCGAACTCCGGGTTCTACACGAACAGAATCCGCTATCGGGAGATGCTGAGCATCCTTGAGCAAGCTGGATTCAATATCGCCTCGACCATCACGCAAACCTGGAACAGCCCGCCGATTCAGAGAGCACGTCTCACAGGTCAATTCCAATCACTGAGTGACGAAGAGCTCATGGTTTCCAGCTTCGATGTTGTGCTGATTCCGGCTTGACAGACGTCGGTGCGAGGCGGTTCGAATCGAGTTACCGAGCTTTCCGCAAATGGCATTCGCGCTCGAGGTCAAGCTGCTTGGATCTTCAGCCCGAGGAGCCAACCAAATGACTCGATCGACCTCGCGGACAATTGACGCACCGGCACAGTCCGGGCCAGCAGGGCGAGTGATATATTCGCCCTCTGAGAGGAGTACGTTTCAGTTCCTATCCCCTCAACTCGAGGTGCAGCCGATGTGGATCTCCATTGCCTAGCATGCAGCTAGGCCACAGGTTGGGACGAGCAATTGCTTGGAATATTCTGGCGGCAGGGTCCACCGCCGGAGCAAATCTTGTCGCGGCAGTCATATTGGCGAATATTCTCGGCAGAGACGTGTTCGGAGAGCTTGGGATAGTTCAGAGCACCATAATGTCTGTCGGCGGCATCGCTCAGCTTGCCACAGGACTGGCCGCAACCAAGTATGTAGCCGAGTATCGGCTGGAGAGGAAAGAAAGTGCCGGCGAAGTCCTCGGACTCTGCGCAGCCGCAACCGCACTCACGGGTGCATTTGGCGCAATAGTCCTGTATCTGAGCGCCAAAGTGGTCGCCACGAGTGTGCTGGGTGCTCCCGAATTAGTCGAAAGCATGGGCTTGGCCTCAGGCGTTGTCCTCTTTCTTACTATGAACGGCTTTCAAGCTGGCGCCTTGGCTGGTCTCGAAAACTATCGCAGCATTGCAATCATTAGTGCTAGCCACGCGGTGCTGCACGTATCCATCTGCGCCGCGTCGGGATGGATGGGCGGGTTGAGAGGGGTCTTGATCGGCTTGATCGTGAGCTCCGCCGTGAGATGGGTCTTGTTCAACGCTGCGCTCAGAAAGGAGGCCCGCAGACAGGGCATCGAGATCAGCATGAAGCGTCTTGGCAGCGAAGCCAAGGTAGTAGCCACCTTCGCGACGCCCGCCGCGCTTGCCGGTATGTCGGCGCTGTTGGCAACGTGGGCGGGAAATGCGATTCTGGTACGGCAAGAAAGCGGTATTGGTCAGATGGGTCTCTATGCTGCGGCCAATAGCCTGCGCGGTATCGTGCTGTTTCTACCTGCGCTTGTGAACAACGTCGGCGTCTCCGTCATCAACAACTTTTACGGTTCCCGTCACCTCGGCGGCTATCGCGCTGCGTTCTGGGGGAATTTTTGGGTCACATGCGTAAGCCTGCTCATGGGTGCACCGATTCTGCTGCTCTTCGGGGAACCCGTCTTGAGAGCCTTTGGCCGCGACTTCATTGAGGCCGTCCCTCTACTGAGAGTCGTGTTCTTTAGCGCCCTACTCGAAGGCTTAAGTGTTGCCGCCTATCAGATCGTGCTGAGTCGAGCACGGATTTGGACAGCGTTATACGTCATTTCTCTGCCTCGCGATTGCTTAATTGTCGGCCTGGCCTGGTTGCTCGTTCCAAAGTCCGGCGCTCTCGGGTTAGCGTTGAGCCAGGCGATGTCTTACGCGGTCGCGTTACTCCTTACCCTCTGGCTGGCGTCGAATATCGGGTTTGGTACCGAGACGCTCGATAACACAAAGATCCGAGGGAATGCGTGAGGTCCGCCGTGATGATCGCCAAACAATCCCTGCTTAACCTCATCGGCGCAGGTTCTCGATGGACCTAAACACAGTTTTGCTCGGTGTCTATGTGCTGCTGGTGGGGGCTGGGTTATGGCTGCTATTGACCAGGCGACTTCCGGTGTTGTTCGCGCTCGCGTTTCTTTCCGCTGTTGCGTACTCCTTTCCGCTGTTCATGGGATTCGCCATGTATCCGGGACGTGGTGGCACGTTTACTCCGACCTCGCTGATCCCGAAAGCGTACGTTGTGAACTCGGCTATTTTGGCCGCGATCCTGTTGGCAGGGTCGTGCGCCCGGGAGCAGATGTCCGCCAAGCGTCGCCGGTGGCGCCTCCAGGGAACACATCTGGCGGGCTGGAGCGCGATGATACTATCGCTCGCCCTTTTGGCTTACGGGGTCGTCTCGGCGGGGAGCGATCTGTTCTCCGAGGACAAGCTAGTCGTTCTCAAGGCGACCGGGCGAGGCTATTCCCTGGCGATGGTGGCCGCATTTGTGGCTGTGGCGTTTGCGATAGAGATGCGGAGCCGGATAGTACTGGTTCTGGCTTTAACCGTACTGGCTTTCGACCTCTATATCGGATTCCGGGCATGGACGGTGATGGCGATCGCCGTGGCCGCCGTTCTCTACCTGAGCAGTGGCGAAGCTCGAAGAGAGGGTCCGCGGCGCGTGAACAGGACACTCGTGGCGACACTAGCGGTATTGGCGCTTGGGGTATTTTTTTATAAGGGCATTTTCCCCAACATCAAGGCTGGCGAGTTCGACGTAGCCTGGGCGAAATTGCAGGACCCTGAGTTCTATCTTGCGAGCGTGATCATAGGAGAGCCGTTCATCGTTCAGGGTGTGCTCAACGAGGTGCTACTGACCGACTATTCGGTTTCTGGCGAACATTTGCTCAATGTGTTTTTGTTGTTGCTCATATACACGCCGGAGCTGGGATTCAACGTCAGGTATTTCAATGACTACTTTCAAGAGGATCTGTTTCCGGGAACTTCCGAATTCATGGGCATGGGAAACAATTTCTGGGCCGAGGCGCTGAGCGTGGGCGGGGTGGGCGGACTGGTGATGTACCTGGGATTGTTCATTGCCGGCCTCTATTTCGCGACGAAACTGCTCGCATCGGAAAGTAGAGTTGTCCGGGCAACCGCTGCCAGTGTCGCTGTGCCCTGGGCGTTCTATATTCACCGCAACGAGCTCATTGTCCACCTGAGCTATGAACGGCAGATCATTCTTGTAGTGGTCAGCGCCATCCTGGGTTCGATGTTACTAAGCGAAATCGCGAATGCACTCAAGCGTTCCATCGTCCCCGTCGATTCGAAGGAGCCTCCAAGGGCTGGAGCATAGGTTGGACCTTCTCCCGGATTCGCGCTCTACTGCACGAAGGAGGGAGTCTTCCGCGACAAATCTAGAGTCACCCCGAAGGGCTCAGGTTTGTGCGCAGGCAAGATCCACTAAGATGACCGTCACTGGGTTGACGGACGACCGGATTGCGCGACCACGAACACCAATGGGCATCCTTCGATCATTCATCAATAGCCAGATCTGGCTCAGCAAGCACTTTGATCGTCTGCTGCCCGATGAATTTCACATCGACGGCAATAGCACGTTCTCTCGCGAGTTCACGCCCCCTTTTCTCGCTCCCGGCCTCAAGGTCTACGACTTAGGGGGTGGTATGAGTCCGCACATCAGCCCGCAAACGAAGCGGGCGCTCCAACTGGTAGTTGTGGGTGTGGACATATCTGCTGAGGAGCTGCGCAATGCACCCGTTGGCGCTTACGATGAGATGGTCTGTTGCGACGTTGCGACGCTACATGGTGCAGCGGATGCCGATCTTGTGATTTGCCGTGCCGTGCTTGAACATGTCCAGGATGTCGAGGGCGCGTTTCGTGCAGTAGCCAGCATGCTAAAACCTGGTGGCCGAGCACTGATCTTCGTACCGTCTCGCAACGCAGTATTTGCACGTTTGAATCTGCTGCTACCCCAAGACATCAAGCGCTGGCTCCTCTATAAGATATTCCCGCAAACGCGCAGCGGACAGGGCTTTCCCAGCTACTACCACCTATGCACGCCGAGAGATTTTCGGCGGCTTGCCGAGACCCACGCTTTGCGCGTCGAGCGCCTCGATACCTACTACGTTTCGAGCTATTTCTCTTTCTTCTTCCCGCTGTATCTCCTCTGGCGCCTCTGGCTTCTGATCTTCCGAGCCTGCGCAGGAGAGCAGGCTGCTGAGAGTTTTGCCGTCGTACTCCGCAGTGAACAGACGTTGGTGCGGTAGATGATCCGCTCACCGTGCAGGTCATGCTGTACCTGTCGTCGTGGTGCGGGGAGGCGGTAACCATGGCCACAAGGCTCTGAGCGGATCGCAAGCATGCGGCATCCAGCGAGCAAAGGCATTGTGTGCGTGGCCGCCAACACCACTTGGTACGTCTACAACTTCCGGAGGCGATTGATCGCAGAGCTGGTTGAGCAAGGTTATGAAGTGGTCGCGCTATCCCCAGCAGACCGCTATGTGCAATTTCTACAGAAGCTTGGCATCAGGCACGTAGACTTGAGTCTCGACAACGGCAGCACGAACCCGTTCCGGGAAGCGGCGAGCCTGCTTTCAATGTTCGTCGCGCTGCGAAAAGCGAAGCCGACGGTGCTCTTGACCTACACCCCCAAGATCAATATTTACGGCTCCATCGCGGCTCGGATGCTCGGAGTTCCCGCGATTGCGAACCTGTCGGGTTTGGGTCGCGCCTTTGTCGCTGGGGGGTGGTTGAAGTTTGTGACCAAACGGCTCTACGGTGTGGCGCTGAAACAACCGTCTGTGATCTTCTTCCAGAATGAAGAAGATCGGAAAGTGCTAGTTGGCGCAGGCCTGGTCGATCCCGCCAGGGCAAAGCGTTTGCCAGGGTCGGGTGTAGACCTCGAACGATTCCGTCCGGTCGCATGCAGCCGCGATACCGGGCAATTCGTATTTCTCCTGGCCGGTCGGCTGCTCTGGGACAAGGGGGTAGGAGAGTTTGTAGATGCGGCACGCGCGGTAAAGGAACAGTTTCCACAAGCTGAGTTTCGCCTGCTCGGGTTCGTGGATGTGCAGAACCCTTCCGCCGTGTCGCGCGCGCAAGTCGATCAGTGGGACGCAGGAGGGGTTGTGCGGTACCTGGGTGCGACTGACGACGTGAGACCTCATTACGCGGCGGCGGATTGCGTGGTCTTGCCGTCTTACTATCGAGAAGGTGTTCCCCGGACGTTGCTGGAGGCCGCCAGTATGGGTATTCCCATCATCACGACGGATTCGGCTGGTTGTCGGGACACTGTCGAGGATGGTGTAACAGGCTTTCTCGTCAGGCCACGCGATCCTATCGACCTCGCGTCCAAGATGGGGAAGATGTTGTGTCTGACGCAGGATGACAGGCGACTCATGGGTGAGCGCGGACGCAGCAAGATGTGTCGAGAGTTCGATGAGCGGATCGTCATCGAGCACTACCTGAGCGCGATCTCAGAAATTAGAAGGGACGCAAAGGTCATGCGTCACCGCCGTGGCAATCCGAACGCGTACCCGATCGAGACATCGAAGACAGTGGAATCGAGCGACCCATGGAAAGAGTGAACATGCCCGATGCCTGCTCTCAAATCCCAACTGCGATTTAACTCGATGCCCGCATAAACCATCGGCTGCACGATAGCGCCTCCCTCCGTGTCGACGCCGCCGGCACCCGCGGCCCCAACCAGCACTTCTCCGCCGGCATATAGCCCGGCCGCAGTGTGGGCCGTGCGCCAACCCAAGCCTGCCAGCCCTACCGCAAACCCTCCGGCATCGCCGCCGACAGCGCCGTAGGCTTGGGCACTCACGTACGATCCAGAACCGAGCTCGCGATCGATCTTGAAGCCAGCCAGGTCGATGTAGCCGCTGCTGCCATCGCGCCGTG
>Ga0105237_10005445_pt1 | contig 14369 bp, 8 predicted proteins | sample KBSC24metaG_FD_81520 | JGI IMG/M metagenome (GOLD analysis project Ga0105237, IMG submission 81520) | Corn rhizosphere microbial communities from Kellogg Biological Station, Michigan, USA - KBS C2-4 metaG | ecosystem: Host-associated > Plants > Roots > Rhizosphere > Soil | place: Michigan, USA... | reverse complement strand
ATGCCTATTTCTTTTGTGCGTTGCTCAACGCTGAATGCAGCAAGACCAAATAAACCCAGGCAGGAAATTAAAATGGCAATGATGGTAAAGTAGCTTACAATAGATGACAGGCGTTGATCGGCTTCATAATTCTTTTGAAAATCCTGATCAAGAAAACTGTACGCCAGCGGCTCATTCGGGTTTAATTTATTCCAGGCGGCTTTGATAGCACTTAACGTAGCGCTCATATTGGCTGCTGAAGCATGTGCTAACATGTAATTGAAATGCTTGTCGTTGTTCAATTCAAAACTAAAAGGTTCAATAGGGGAATGAAGATCTTTGAAATGGAAATCTTTCACTACGCCAATGATCTCAAAACTGTATGTTTTTCCCTGCCAGTCAACCAGTGCTTTTTTGCCAATGGCATCCGCTGCACTTTTATAACCCATCTGTTTAACAGCTGTTTCATTAAATATGATCCGTGCGTTGCTGTCGGAAGGGAAGTCGGCAGAAAATAAACGTCCGGCTGCAAGCCGTACATTCAGCGTTTGCAGAAAGTTGTAATCTATAAAGTTTCTTACTACATCTTTTGAATCTTTCATGCTGGCGCCTTCTTTGTAAAACGGAATATCGCTCGGGTCGTTAATACCGGGATAATACAGCGAGGCGCCGGTTGATTTTATTTGCGGAATGCGGCTCAGTTCATTTTTCAGCGATGCATACATGTTTTTCGCTTTTGGCGAAAGCAGCGGAATCACGATCTGCTGGTCTTTTTCAAATCCCAGGTCTTTCGAGCGCAGGTAATTCATTTGATTGCTGATGACTACCGAGGCAATGATAAGAATGGCAGAAATTACAAACTGAAATACCACCAATACTTTGCGTAAAGAAATGGAGGCGAGCGAATTGGCCATCCTTCCTTTTAAAACCTTTACCGGTTTAAAGGATGAAAGATAAAAAGCGGGATAACTGCCTGCCAGTAATCCTGTAATAATTGATAGTGCAAAGAATACGGCTATCAGCCACCCTTGCTGCTGAAATGTAAAATGCAGTTCTTTACCAGACGCCTGGGAAAACACAGGTAATAACATGGTGGTCAATACCAGCGCCAATACCATTGCCAGTAACGACATCAATACCGATTCGCTGAGGAATTGCCGGATCAGCGAACTTCTTTCTGCTCCCAGTACTTTACGAACGCCTACCTCTGTTGATCGTTTGGAAGAACGGGCTGTAGAAAGGTTCATAAAATTTATACATGCAATAAGCAGCGTAAATAAGGCAATAGACAGAAGAATGTATAAATAAGTTACACTGCCTCCTGGTGTTACATTACTCGTTGTATTTGCATACAGGTGAACGTCTTTAATGGGTATCAGAAACTGCTTTCTGTAAAAACCCATTGCCTTTAGGTCGGCACCGGCATATTTATCAATAAAGGCAGGAAATTTCTTTTCGAGTTTTGCAGGGTCAGCATCAGGCCGTAACAGCAAATAGGTAAAGAACATGTTGTTGGTTGCCAAATCCAATTTTCTTTGCAACATATACTGTTCAATGCCACCTCCTTTCATCGACATAATGAAACGGGCGTTGATATGAGAAGGCACCGGTGAGATCTTAAATACACCGGTTACTTTAAAATTATAATCGCCATTGGAATTGCCACTGATATGAATGATCTTGTTAAGCGCCGGTTCTTTGCCAAACATTTTGTTGGCTATTTCTTCATTCAATACTACGGAGTTAGGTTCGGTGAGCGCAGTAACGGGATTGCCTTCTTTAAAATCATAGGTTAGCAACTGGAAAAAAGTAGAGTCGGCTACGAAGCCGGTTGTTTCATAAAAAGACTTTACTTCATTGCCGGGCGTAGTATACTGCATCAGGGTTTTGTCATCGGCAAACAGCCTTACCAGCCTTGTAGTTTTTATAATTTCAGGAAAAGACTGCTGCAGCATGGCTGCCATAGGAGCGGGGGTATTGGGTGACCGCTCGTTTTTTCCTTCTCTGATAAAGATAGTTCCCAACTGATACAACTGTTTACCATTCTTATGCTGCGTATCGTAGCTAAGCTCATGTTGCAGGTAAAAGGCAATGAGCATGCAGCAGGTTAGTCCGACCGACAGACCGAGTATATTAATAAAAGAGAATATTTTATTCTTCCGCAGATTTCGCCAGGCAATTTTAATATAGTTACGTATCATGTCGCCGGATTTTAGATTAGCTATATTGATTTACCAGAAAGCATACCGGGTTAATGGCATTTGAAACTCAATGAGTTTTGTATATAAACCTACGAAGTTGTTCGTTACTGGTACAAACGGTGTCCGGTTTTGATACTATTCCGTTCTCAATGATTTAACCGGATTGGCTACGGCGGCTTTTATGGCTTTGATACTTACAGTAACCAGGGCAATACCGAATGTTATCACTGCTGCCATCACAAAGATCCACCAGCTGAGTGTGGTCTTATATGCAAAATTCTGCAGCCATTTGCTCATAGCATAATACCCGATGGGTATAGCAATACAGGTGGCTATGAGTACGGGCTTCAACAGATCTTTTGATAACAGGATAACAATGTTTTGTACCGAAGATCCGAGCACTTTTCTTACCCCGATTTCCTTGAAGCGCTTTGTTGCTGTAAAAGATGCAAGACCAAATAAACCGAGGCAGGCTACAAAAATGGCCAATCCCGCAAATACGGTTAGTATTGTTTGCTGCCGAAGATCTTTACTGTATAACTCATTAAACTTCTGATCGAGGAAAGTGTATTCAAAAGGAAACTGCGGAGCTGCAACAGCGTAAGCATCTTTTATAATGGCCAGGGTGGATTGTATATTGCCAGGTTTTATTTTTATGAGGGCAACTCTTCTGTCTGTGCCAGGCGTAATAACCAGTGCATCCATGTTTTCTTTCAGCGACAGAAAATTGAAATTTTCTACAACCCCCACGATCCGGCGTTTTGATTTATCTACTACCGTATTTTGGATCCATTTGCCAACAGCTTCTGCCGGTGTCCATCCCAGATTAGTAGCTGCAGCCCGGTTGATCAGAACGGCATCGGTTGTATCGGTGGGGAATTGAGAAGAAAAGTCGCGCCCGGCAATAATTTTAAGTCCCAGTGTTTTTACATATTCAAAGTCTGAAAATTCTGTTCTGCTTCTCCATCTTTCACTATGGCCTTCCACATCAAAATTATGTACATCAAAAAAGCCGCCCGGTTCGCCCGACATCATTGAAATAGAAAGAATATTGCTGTTGGCTTCCAGTTCATGTTTGAAATGGAGCATATTGTTATAAAAGTCGTTATTGTCTATACGTACAACAACGGTTTGCTCTTTATTATAACCAAGCTGTTTATTTTTTACATAGCTCATCTGTTTGGTGATGATAATAGTGCCAATGATCAGGAAAACAGAAATGCTGAACTGCACTACTACGAGCACTTGTCTGAATGTGGCGCCGCCTTTTCCTAATCTTAACTTGCTTTTTAATGCTTCAATAGGAGAGAAGCCTGAAAGAAAAAAGGCCGGATAACTGCCCGCCAGAAAACCAACAATTAAAATAACCCCTGCTAAAAAAAGATAGATGGGCATGGCGTTCCAGGAAACCGTTAACTGATATCCCAGCACCTGATTGTATAACGGCATAACCAACAGCAATAAAATAACCGACAGTATACACGAAATGGTAGTAAGTAAAAGTGATTCGCCAATAAACTGCCATACCAGGTTATTACGAAGAGCGCCCAGCACTTTACGTAATCCTACTTCTTTTGACCGTTCTACGGCTCGAACGGTACTCAGGTTGGTGAAATTGATACAGGCGATCAATAATATTAATATGGCTATTGAAATAAAGATGAATACCACAGTTTTGTCGCCATGCTTTACATCATCGAAAGCTGCATTGGTAAAATATACGTCTTTCAATGGTTGCAGAAAAAGGGTAAACTTAAAGCCATACCGCTTCATATCAGAACCCATGTATTTATCCATGAACTTCCGAAACTGCCTGTCGATCTGCTGCTGTGTTACATGCGGCGCCAGTTGTACATAGGTAAACATCATGTTATTGATCCATACTTTCATGTAATCTCTGTTGAGATAATTTGAAAGCGGAACAAGAAGGTCGAAGTATAAATGGGAATTGGAAGGAACGTCTTTGGCAATACCTGTAACTTTTAATTTCAGGTTTTTATCCATCTCAATTACCTTGTCCATCGCATTGTCTATACTGCCAAAATATTTTTTTGCAGTTGACTCTGTAAGTACTACGCTGGAAGGGTATTTTAAAACGTCTGTTGCATTGCCTCTTATAAGAGGAAATGAGAACAGGCTGAAAAAATTAGAATCCACATCGTAGACCTTTCTTTCATGAAACGACCTGTTGTCAATGGTTACCAAATCATCGTTAGGAAGCACCCGCACCACTTTTTCCATTTCGTCTTTAAAGTCGTTCGATAAAGCGGTTGCATAGGGGGCCGACAAATAAGATACTGATTTCAGCGAGCCATTATCATAAAATCCCCGCATTACACGATAGATGCGATCCTTATGTTTATGAAAGTTATCGAAGCTGAACTCGTTCATGATGAAAAGAAAGATCATCATGCAAACGGTAATACCTAGTGTTAATCCAAGAATATTGATGAAAGAAAACATTTTATTCTTCATCACATTTCTCCATGCGGTTTTCAGGTAACTTCTAAACATACTCTGCGTTTTTATCTGTTGTCAAATGCCTATTCGTTTCGTAATGAATGTACCGGGTTGGCCAGGGCAGCCCTGATCGACTGAAAACTTACGGTGATCAGCGCGATCAGTACGGCTATAAGGCCGGCACCGATAAAGATCCATCCATTTAAAGAAGTTTGGTAAGCAAAGTTCTGCAGCCATTTATTCATACCATACCAGGCAAACGGCGAAGCAATGGTAATGGCAATTATTACCAGACCGATGAAATCTTTAGCCAGCAGACCGGTTATACTGGTAACAGTTGCTCCCAATACTTTACGGATACCTATTTCGCGGGTCTTTACCTGCGCCGTATAAGTAGTCAGTCCAAACAGACCGAGACAGGAAATAAAAATGGCGATTGCTGCAAACAGGTTAAACAGGGTGCCCGTACGCTGATCAGATTTGTACATTTTATCGTACGCTTCATCGAGGAATCTATAATCGAAGGGAAAACCGCCATTGTATTTCTTCCACCATTTTTCTGCCGCTGCAAGAGCTTTGGGCGCATCTTTCCCGGTTGTTCTTATATACATGAAATATGCGTTGCGGCCGTGATTGCCATCATAAGCGAAAATTGCCGGCTCAATTTTCTGTTTAAGCGAAGCAAGATGAAAGTCTTTTATCACGCCAACAATAGTGCCGTAGGTTTGCCAGAGTTTAAAACGTTTTCCGATAGGATCTTTGATGCCAGCTTCCTTTACAGCTGTTTCATTTAAAATATAATGTGCTGAATCAGCTATTGAACCGGTAAAATTACTGCCTGCTACCATTTTCAGTTTCATCATGGGAATAAAGTTCGCATCGATGGTTATCGGATGAATTAAGAACATTCGGTTGCTTTCTTTACCATCCCATTCAGTATCGCCTGTAGTATTATCAATGCTTACAATGTTGCCGCTACTGGCGCTCACATCTTTTATAAAAGGTTCTTTTAACAGGTCTGCCTTGGCTGCATCGTAATGGCCCATCAAATCGCGCATAAAAAAATAAAAGACCCATGATTTGTCGTACCCCAATTGTTTTTCCTGAATATAACGCAACTGCTTACCAACGATCAGTGTACCTATGATGAGCATAACAGAAAATGAAAACTGCGCTACTACCAGTATTTTTCTGAACATAGAGCTGCCTAAACCCAGCGATAATTTCCCTTTTAAGGCAAATATGGGTTTAAAGGAAGAAAGCAGCATGGCAGGATAAACAGATGACGCGAGCAATGCAGCAGTGGTAGTAATGCCTATGGTTGACCACATACCGGCATCGACAATGCTAAAGTGGGTATGTTTACCGGAAATATTGTTATACAGAGGTATCAGTGAGGCAATAATTATAATGGCCACTATGGTGGCAATGGCAAAAAGAATGATTGTTTCAATAATGAACTGAGTGAACAGATGCGTTTTGGCAGCACCTATGATCTTTCGTACACTTACTTCTTTCGCCCGAAGTATAGCCCGGGCCGTGGAGAGATTTACATAATTTATACATGCAATAATGAGTAACAGTACAGCAACAATAAAGAAGATCTGTACCATTTGCCGGGCGCTGCTATTACCATCGGCGTCATATAAATGAAGTTTGGCTAATGGCTGCAGCGTGTAAAATACATCCATTGCCCCGGGATTGTGCTCATGTTGTAATTGCGTTAGCTTTTTTTCAATGGCTTTTAAAGAAGCGTCAGGCTGAACGAGTACAAAAGTGGTATACATATAGTTCCCCCAATCCTCATTCATTGATTTCCAGTAGCTGTGATCTTTGCCGTAATCCCTTTCATGCATACTGAGGGGAAGGAGCATATCGTACTGAAGGCTGAAGTTTTCAGGGAAATCCTGCATTACGCCACGTACCGTAAAATTTTCTTTATTATCTGCTACAATTATCTTACCTATTGGGTCATCATTGCCAAAAAACATTTTGGCAGTGGCTGATGAAATGATGATGGAATTGTTATCAGGGAATGGGTTCTTTACATCGCCTTTGAGCAACCGGATATCAAATATTGAAAAGAAGGACCCGTCGATAAATGCTGTTTTGGTTTTAGTGAACTGTTTATCGTGATAGCTGAACATTCCATAATCGTAATTGGATGCAATGCGTACGGAATTTTTAACAGCAGGGATCTGATTTTTACTGTAAACGCCTATAGGAGCAGGAACGTTATTCCACACCTGCGCACTGGTGCCGGTACCTATATGCGCATTGGTTCTATAGATCAATGGTGATTTATTGTTGAACCGGTCGTAGCTTAGTTCATCTTTCACCCATAACAATATAATGATACCTACTGCTAATCCAATAGCCAGTCCGAATATATTAAGAATGGTGTAAAACCGGCTTTTCCACAAATTGCGCCAGGCAGTTCTGAAATAATTTTTAAACATAGAATTGGTTTAAGTTCTTGGTTCTTAGTTGTAAGTTCCAGCACCTATGACTTACAACTAAGAACCATTATTCGCTCCTCAAACTTTTTACGGGATTGGCCAGTGCTGCTTTTATTGCCTGTACACTAATGGTTGCGAGGGCAATAAAACCGGCTATTGCAAGGGCTGTAACAAAGATCCACCACTGCAATGTGGTGCGATAGGCAAAGTCCTGCAGCCAGTTATTCATGGCGTACCACGAAATGGGAATAGCAATTATGGCTGCAATAACAACCAGCTTCATAAAGTCTTTCGACAGCAGGCCAACAATGCTGCCTGTGCTGGCGCCCAATACTTTTCGGATACCTATTTCTTTTATGCGTTGTGAAATGGTAAAGGCCGATAAACCCAGCAGTCCCAGGCAGGCAATAAATATGGCAATGGAAGCAAACACGGTGAATATATTTCCCTGGCGTTGTTCAGATTTATAAAGCTTATCGAAGTTCTCATCCATGAAAGTGTATTCAAACGGGGCGTCGGGCAAAAAGCGGGTCCATGTTTTTTCCAGCGCTGATATCGCTGCGGGTATATTGCCCGCGGCAATTTTTATAGATATTCTTCCATATTCAAATGGACTTTTGGGAACCAGTAATATAAGGGGCACTATTTTTTGGTGCATCGATTCAAAATGGAAATCATTGATCACTCCAACGATCTGACCATGTCTGAAACCGTATTTGATATTTTTACCAAGCACATCGTTGCTGTTTTTAAAGCCAAGCGCCTGTACGGCGGCTTCATTGATCAGGAAAGATGTAGTGTCGGTGCTGAAATCTTTTGAAAAGTCTCTTCCTGCTACAATATGCACTCCATAGGTTGATACAAACCGGTCATCGATCGCCACATATTTGATATCTCCTGTTATAGGAACACTCGCGTTGTTGCGTTCTATTTGTGTACCCATAGCATCGAGCAGGCGACCGGTTGGAATACGGGATGAAGCTGTGACGTTTTTAATATGGCTGTCGTTCAGCAGATCGGTGCGGAAAGATTCGAATTTGTTGTTTAATTCGTTATTGTACGACATCGTTACAATATGCTCGCGGTCGAACCCCAGCGACTTTTCCTGCATATACCGCAATTGTTTAAATACAACAGCGGTGCTGATGATAAGAATTATGGAAATAGTGAACTGTATAGTTACCAGCACCTGTCTGAAAGATATATTGCCGCCTGCTGCTTTAAACAATCCTTTCAATACCTGCACCGGTTTAAAGGACGACATAAACAGGGCAGGGTAGATGCCGGACAATAATCCCACTATAACAGGAATACATAAGATCGGGATCAGCACCTGCCATTTGAATAATATATTTACAGATAATGACAGATTGGATAAGTTGTTCAGCCAGGGAAGCGTCAGGGCTGTTATGGCAAAGGCCAGTACCAGCGCTACAAAAGATATCAATACTGATTCACTCAGAAATTGGGCAATGATCTCCTTACGCTGGGCGCCTACCACTTTGCGGATACCGATCTCTCTTGCCCGCAGGGCCGAACGCGCTGTGGAAAGGTTCATGTAGTTGATGCATGCGATCAGTAAAATAAAAAGTGCAATAGCAGAAAAGATATAAACACGCTTGATGTCGCCATTTTCTTCTGCTTCGTAATCGAGATGCGACCGCAGATGTATATCAGTAAGTTTTTGCAGTTTTAGTTCTGTCCACTGTGAAGCCTTTAGTTTTCCTCCTTCAATAAGATGGCGATTCAGGAAGGCCGGGAACTGTGCTTCGAGTTTTTCGGGTTTGAAATTATCCTGCATCAGCAGGTACGTAAAAAAGGAATTATTGCCCCAGTTGGTGCGCAGGTTATTTTCACCATAAACAGCCGAGTCTTTCAGCGTATTGAAAGAAACCATTATAGCGGGATGCAGATGCGCATTTTCAGGGAACGCTTTATATACACCGGTTACTTTAAGATTGAACCGGCCATTCATTTTTATCATTTTATCAATCGGGTCCTCATTTCCGAAATATCTGGCAGCTGTTTCTTCAGAAAGCATTACCGAATAAGGACCGGTTAATGCAGTGGCCGGATCGCCTTTTACAACTTTCACATCAAACACATCGAACAAATGTTCATCGGCAAAAAAAGTATTTTGTTCATTGAACTTTTTTTCGCCGTAGGTGAATGGGGCCGGACTATTATCCAACAACCTCGTCATCACTTTTATTTCTTTAAAATCATTTTGCAGTAAAGGGCCAATAGGAGGGGCTACTGTTCCCAGATGCAGATTCACTGCCCCGGTTTCGGCGCTTTTAAACAAACGGGTTACCCGGTACACGTGATCGGCCTTGCGGTTGTATTTATCATAACTTAATTCGTGAATGATATAAGTGCAGATCAGCAGGCAACAGGTTAGTCCGACCGTTAATCCAAAAAGATTAATAAAGGAAATGAACCGGTATTTTAATAAATTCCGGATAGCTATTTTGAGGTAATTGAAAAACATAGTATTAAGTTCTTTTTATCAAACCATGATATTCTCCAGCACAGTTTGCCCATCGAGCATGCGAATAATGCGATGGCTGTAACGGGCATCGTGTTCAGAGTGGGTAACCATTACGATGGTTGTGCCCTGTTCGTTTAAATCGGTTAATAATGCCATTACTTCGTTACCGTTACTGGAGTCGAGGTTTCCGGTAGGTTCATCGGCAAGAATGAGTTTGGGTCTGTTTACTACCGCTCTGGCTACCGCTACACGTTGCTGCTGACCACCGCTCAGTTGCTGTGGATAGTGATTGCGACGGTGCATGATCTGCATTTTATCAAGCGTTTCTTCCACTCTTTTTTTGCGATCGGCAGATTTTACGCCTGTATAAATGAGGGGCAGTTCCACGTTTTCGAATACAGTCAATTCATCGATAAGATTAAAACTCTGGAATACGAAACCGATATTGTGCTTGCGCAAATCGGCGCGTTTACGTTCATTGAAGTGAGCAACTTCAATATTGTTAAACATAAAGCTGCCGCTATCGGGGTCATCCAGCAAACCGAGGATATTCAGCAGTGTTGATTTGCCACATCCTGAAGGTCCCATTACGGCTACAAATTCACCTTCTTTAACATCGATTGATAATTTATTCAGTGCTACTGTTTCAACCTCTTCTGTGCGATAAATTTTTTCGAGATCCCGGATCTTAATCATGTGTTGTATGGTTTGATGTGAATACTGAGTTATTTAAAAATTATTAAAGTAATGACGGATGGGTAAAAACTCATCTATTTCTTCAATCATCATTACCGCCGGTTTGGCCGGTGCCGCAATCTTTTGTTTAACAGCGCGGCAAACATGCGGCATGGTGCCGTCGCAGAACCTGTTAGGCGATGCAGCAAGGCTGCAGCAAAACAGAACGGCGAGTAAAGAGATGATTTTGAATTTCATGGTGTTTTATTTTTGTCGTGAATCGTCAATCGTGAGTCGGCAATGGCCGGTTTAATTTAATTCGTGATTAGAAATTTCAGCAGTCATTGCCGACTGCCGATTGCCGACTGCCGTATATCATTCTTTCTTCAATACAAGTTCCTGCATATTGCCATAATTTTCATAGCTGGAGGTTACGACTTTATCACCCGGTTTCAATCCTTCCAGCACTTCATAATAATCCGGGTTCTGGCGGCCTAACTGAATGTCGGCCTTATACGCTGTTTTTCCATCTTCACTTACTTTAAAGATCCAGTTGCCGCCGGTTGTTTGATAAAATCCGCCTTTGGCTACCAGCACAGCCTGTGTTTCATCGCTCAGTGCCAGTAAGATCTGCAGCGTTTGTCCTCTTCGGATACCTGGAGCCGCTTCACCTACAAATTCCATATCTACCTGAAAACGGCCATTGTCTACCTGAGAATATACCTTCTTGATCTTGAGTTTATATTCTTTCTCACCTTCGGTAAACTTGCCGATTAAACCGGTAAATACATTCGTAATATAGTGCTGATCAATATCGGCCCTGATCTTAAAACCGGTAGTAACATCCAGTTGACCAAGCCGGGTACCAGGGCTGATATTCTGGCCAATTTCTGCATCAAAGGAGGTAAGCTTGCCGCTGATAGGCGCCTTTACAATCAGATCGCCAACTTTTTTTCTCATCAGCTCCAGCGCCTTTTTCATGTTCACATACGATTGCTCATTTTGCTGCAACTGAATTTTGTTGGTTGCCGAATCCTGTTTCATAATGTCTTCCGTAAGCTTTTTCCGGCGCACCTGATACTGATAAGTATTTTCAGCCTGTTTCAATTCCTGTGAACCGATTGCTTTCTGGTCGTACAGTTTTTTGTCGAGCAGATATATTCGTTCGGCTTCTTTCAATGCAACGTCAACGTCGGCCATCTGGTTGAGGCGGGCTACGGTGTTTTGCTGGGCATTGTTACGGGCAATTTGCATTTGTGTCAATACATTGAACACGCTGGTTTCCTGGTTGGCAAGGCTCAGTTCCAGATCGGGGTTCGATAACCGTATTATAGGCTGGCCTTCCTGCATAATGGTGCCATCTTCAACATATTTTTCTTCCACCCGGCCTCCTTCCTGTGCATCGAGATATATAGACGTTTGTGGCAATACAGTACCGTTAATCGGGATCGTTACCTGAAAAGGGCCTTTTTTTACTTCACTGATGGTAATTCTTTCTGTATCTACATTCAGGCGGCTTTTCCCGGCGGTAAAATAATAACTGGCGAAGATCAGTACAGCGATCCCTGCAATACCTCCAATAGTCAGAATTCGTTTTGAGGTCCACTTCTTTTTAGCAATAACTCTATCCACGGTTTTATGTATTTTTCACTATCATCCAATAACAATATGCCAGAATACAAGGGCTGTGATTTCCAGTAATTTAGATGTGTTAAATGTACGAGGTTGTTCGTTAGCATTACACCCGGTGTACGGTTTCGATACACTTGTATAAAAGGGCGGTTTCTTCATAAAAAATTGTTTGCCATACCTTTGTAATTATGGTATAATTGTAGTTGTGTTTTGTTGCATAAAACACAAAATCTTTTATACATAATCTATGCTGTTGAAGAATGCCTGCATACTGGCCATTGACGACGACCCCGACGTGCTCACTGCCGTTCGGCTACTGCTTAAAACAGAAGCAAAAGAAGTAGTAACTGAAAAGAACCCCGAAAATCTGCGATGGCTGTTATCGAAACAGACATTTGATGTGATCCTGCTGGATATGAACTTTAATAGTTCCATCAATACTGGTAATGAGGGCTTGTTCTGGCTGAAGAAAGTGAAGGAATTTAAGTCGGAAGCCGCCGTTATTATGATAACTGCTTACGGCGATATTGACCTGGCCGTTCGTTCATTAAAAGAAGGCGCCGCCGATTTTGTAGTAAAGCCCTGGCACAACGAAAAACTGATCATCACTATTAAAGATGCGCTGAAAAGGAAAGAAAGCAAATCGGCCACCCCACTAGTACGCAGCAGCGATTCCATCATAGGCAAAGAACTGCTGGGTGAGTCGGAAGTTATGGAAGATATTTTCTATAAGATAGAAAAGATCGCTCCCACCGATGCCAACATTCTGATCCTGGGCGAAAATGGTACAGGTAAAGACCTGATCGCAAAAGCCATTCATCAGCAATCGCTGCGCGCCAGTAAGCCCTATGTGAAAGTAGATGTGGGCGCACTCACCGAAACGCTTTTTGAAAGCGAACTGTTCGGACATAAAAAAGGTGCTTTTACCGATGCCCGGGAAGACAGGGTGGGACGTTTTGAAGCTGCCAACGGCGGAACGCTTTTTCTCGATGAGATCGGAAATATATCCCTGCACCAGCAGGCAAAATTGTTAAGCGTACTGCAAAACCGGCAGGTAATTCGTTTGGGTACCAATGATCCTGTAGCCGTTGATATCCGGCTTATTTGCGCTACCAACGTTCCTTTGCCCGAGCTGGCCAATGAAAACCGTTTTCGAAAAGACCTTATATACCGTATCAACACGGTGGAGATTATAGTACCACCATTGCGCAAACGTGGCAATGATATTATTTTGCTGGCAAAGCATTTTAGTACGCTCTACAGCAATAAGTACTTAAAACCGGTGATGGAGCTCGATGAAAAAGCCATGGATAAACTGTTGAATTATCATTTCCCCGGCAATATCCGCGAACTGCAATACACCATTGAACGTGCTGTGATCATGTCAGACGGTAATGTGCTGCAGGCAAAGGACCTGATCTTTTCACCGATTGAGTCGGGCACCGTACGGGATAAAGAACCGGACGAACTGAATCTGAGCGCTGTTGAAAAAAATACTATTTTACATGTGATAGAGAAGCATAATGGCAATATTACCCGTGCCGCCAAGGAACTGGGTCTTACCAGAACTGCGCTGTACAGGAGGTTAAGTAAGTATGATATCTGAGACAGAAAAGCGTGGGGCATGGAAACAACAAACTACAACATCAAACGACAAACCCACTTGTTTTATAAGAAATTCGAATGGCGGATCATTTTCCAGGTGTTATTCTTATTTATAACACTTTCCCTTGCATCGTTCCTGCTGATCAAAGGATTGTATATTTATCTGATAGTGGTAGTACCATTTATTGCCTATGCGCTGGTGGAGCTATACCGTTTTCAGCGTAAAGCGCATACCGAGCTTGATCAGTTTGTTGAATCGGTACATTACCGCGATTTCTCGCGTTACTTCGATGTAAAACATGCACCTATTGAGTTACAGCCGCTGCGTAAAGGCTTTAATGAGATCAATACCACGTTTAAGGTAATCAGTAAGGAGAAGGAAACGCAATACCAGTACCTGCAAAAAATACTGGAGCTGGTAGATACCGGTATTCTGAATTATCGCGAGCACAATGGCGAAGTGGTATGGATGAATGAATCACTTAAGCGCATGCTGCAATTGCCATATCTGAAAACGGTGCATTCGCTTGCCCGCCGCGATAATGAGTTGTACCGTCAGATTACTTTGTTAAAACCTGGCGAAACAAAAATTGCTACGGCCCATCTCGAAAAATCTTCCTTTAAAGTATTATTGTCGGCTACGGCTTTTCAAACAGAGGGAAATAAATTCAAACTTATTGCATTTCAGAATGTAAGTGAGGCACTCGACGAAACAGAATCGAAAGCATGGCAGAAATTGTTGAGCGTAATGACGCATGAGATCATGAATTCCATTGCGCCTATATCGTCGCTGGCTGAAACATTAAAATACCGTTTACAACAGTTTGCGGTAAGGCCCGATATTGAATCTGGTTCTATGGACGATCT
>Ga0105237_10005444_pt1 | contig 14370 bp, 13 predicted proteins | sample KBSC24metaG_FD_81520 | JGI IMG/M metagenome (GOLD analysis project Ga0105237, IMG submission 81520) | Corn rhizosphere microbial communities from Kellogg Biological Station, Michigan, USA - KBS C2-4 metaG | ecosystem: Host-associated > Plants > Roots > Rhizosphere > Soil | place: Michigan, USA... | reverse complement strand
CCCTGTTGCCCCGTTGCCCTGTTGCCCTGTTGCCCTGTTGCCCTGTTGCCCTGTTGCCGCCGGAGGTGCACATGCACCGCGAACAGACGTTGATCTTTATAAGTATAGACTGTTTTTTCCGTGGCCCCGCTTTCGGCAGTGCGATTCAGACAAAACTTGTAATTGCCCGTGCAGGAGTCAGGCCGGCCGGCCGCATTGAGATAGATACGCGCCGTTGTGTCGGGCGCTCCGTGACCGATCGTGTCCGCGGTCACCAGGTAAATGATCCGGCCTCTGTCATAGACATGCAGATCAAGCCGGTTGGCAAGAAAATCCAGCGGCTGGTGCTGCTCTCGAGGAATGCGATGGCGGTTACGCCCATCCGAAGGGGAGTTGCATATTTCATAAAAAAGGTTTACAGTTTAGGAGCAAACTTAAATTATGACTAAAGATCCAGGGAAGAGATGCCGTTTAATAAGTGAGCATGATAGCGCCCCTCCCAAAAAAATTCTGGCTTAAAATTTGGGTAAACTTTACCATAAACCGAGGCCATGAAAAAATATTACACCCCGATCATGCTAATATGCATGATCTTTTTGTTTACTATGTGCAGAAAGGATCTGAAGGTTCGCAGTGATACAACGGGCACGTATACCTCGCCGAGAGCCCTCACCGCGTATGAGTGGCTATTCAATACGGCGGGCAATCTTGAAGGATGGACAGCGGGAAATGCCACGGCTACCGTGTCTGGCGGAGCCCTCAATCTGACGACCACCGGCACCGACCCCCTGATAATGTCGCCAGACAATCTGAACATCACCGCCCCGGCCACCTTTAAATATATCCGCGTGAACATGAAGAACAACTCCTCCGTCACCACCGCGAGAATATTCTTCACCACTACCACAGACACCGCCTGGACCCAGGCAAAATCCAAAGGGTTCGCCATCGCCCCCAACAACACCTACTTTGCCAACTATATTATTGATATGTCCACCGTTGCAGGCTGGTCCGGCACCATCAGACGCATCCGGATCGACCCGCTCGACCCTGCGGCAGGCAGCGGCCAGACGGTAAATATCGATTACATCGGTATCAGCCAGGCAATCCCTAATATCAACGAGTGGCTATTCGACACCGATGGCAACACCGAAGGGTGGACGGCGGGCAATGCCACAGTCGCCGTGGACAGCGGCACCCTGAATGTGACGACCACCAGCACCGACCCATTATTACTATCACCCGACGGTCTGGGTATCACCGCCCCCACAACGTATAAATTTATCCACGTCGATATGAAAAACAATTCCCCTGTCACCAGCGGAAGGATATTTTTTATCACCGACACCGACACCGCCTGGACCCAGGCAAAGTCAAAATCGTTTGCCATCAAAGCCAACACCAACTACTACGCCAGTTACATCGTTGATATGTCCACCGTTGCAGGCTGGACAGGCACCATCAGACGCATCAGGGTCGACCCATTAGATCCCGCGACCAATCCGCCCGGCCAGACAGTAAATATTGATTTTATCCGTATCACCGACAATCCCACTTACAGGGGCGTCATGAGTCCGCAGACGGGCATCCTAGCTACCGATGCAGACACCCTCCGTCTTTGGAAAGTCAATGTCATGCGATGGCAGATCATGAGCCCCACTAACCTGCCGGCTACAGTAGCCGATTATACCGGGTGGTTGAACAGCGAGATGACAGAGCTTGACAATGCCTTCAATCTATGCGAGCCCCTGGGTATCAAACTGCTGATAGATATGCACTATACCCCATTCGGAGCCCAGCACGACAGCGGCAACAGGATCTTCTATTTCAAAGATGCAAATGATAAGATCATAGAGTCGTGGAAAACATTGGCAACCCGTTACAAAGACCGCAGCGGCCTCTACGGTTACGACCTCATAAACGAACCCATACAATTCAAGACACCGCTGACAGGCTGTGACGTCAGAACCACGTATATCAACATCGGAAACGCGATACGGACGATAGATCGCAAGACCCCCATCTTTGTTGCAGCCGATCCCGGGGACGGCCCGGGTACCTTTACCAATTTCACGCCTGTCCCTTTTACGAATGTGATCTATGAAGTCCATATGTACGACCCGATGGCATACACGATGCAACTGATCCCAAATACCGGTTTTAATACTCCGTATACTTACCCCGGCACGATAAATGGCAGTACCGTCGATAAGACTGCGCTAACGGCGGATCTCGACCATGTACGAACCTTTCAAAACAACTACAATGTCCGCATACATGTAGGCGAGTTCAGCGCTGCACGCTGGGCGGGCGGAGCCGCAACCTATCTTCGTGACTGCATGGACATCTTCGAAGGGTATGGCTGGTCCTGGACCTATCATGTATACAGAGAGGCTAAGACATGGAGTCTGGAATATGAAGACCTGCCCGTAGGTGATGCCAATGCTGTCCGCTCGGCGCCGCCTTCTTATAATGATCGTTACAGCCAGGTAGTTGGATACGGACTGAATCTGAATCAATAAACAGCGGGGCGCAATGCCGCGATCCAGTCATTTATGTATGCGACCAACGCCTTCGCGTCCGGCGCGCATGCATGCTCCATGGCTGCCCCCTTCGAGTCGGGTCCGGACGCATGCTCCATGGCTGTCCCCTTCGAGTCCGGCGCTGCCGCATTCACCATGTATGTCCCCATGACCGCCAGGCCGAGCGCAACACAATGAGGCATATCCAGACGCAGCAACAGCCCCAGCCGGAATCCCGTATTGAAACAATCCTTGGCATACGCCGGCGTAGGCATATCATTCAACGCCATGCCGGCTAAGTCGAATTGCCAGTCCCTCGAGAATATCACGGCGTGATCGCCATAAAGGACCAGCAGGACGTCGACATTCATTATATTGAAGAGGGACAGACATTTTTCCCTTGCGTCCTGCGGCTTGTCCCTCGAAATATTCCCCCCCTGCCCCTCGCCATTCAGCCTGCTCCATAACTTGTCGGCCTCCGCGTCATCAAGAACCAGCGTGACCCTTCCATAAGAAGTATAATCGCCTATTATATCAAGGACCTCGTCTACTTCAAAAGCCAGTCTTTTAGTAATGTCTCCAAGATGAAATATAAATTCAAAATCCCGTTTGTTAAGCGGTTTTATCACATCGGAAAATAGTCCGTCCCAGAAACGCGATGCATCCTCCACCTTTGCCCACTCCGCGAACTGAATGATAGGGGAGCCGCTGATGACCGTTCTGAGCCCTTCTATGATCGCATCTTTCTTTACCTCCTGCCACCCGGCCGGGGTTCTATCATTTTTACCATTTTCTAAATGCCACTGCCCTTCGGGCGCTGCCCCGCCCGACCCCTCCCCTTCGATCGGCCCCCCTGGATATGCCCCGCCCGGATCGGTATTGGATATTACGTGGCGGATCCCAAGTCTTTCCCAAAGACTATAGGGAATGGGGCCGGCGGCAGTTTTGCCCACTGCCGGGGCGTCACGCAGAAAAGGATTATAGACTTCATATTCCCCGATGTGATCGAGATACAGGTCCACTTCATCGCTGTGCCCGCGGATGCTGGCGGCCAGCTCGGCCAATACGGATCCCGCATCAGGCGCGTTATTTCTTAGATACATAGCTGAATTTTTTACTTCGTTAAATCCGCCGATCCCCTTTCCGCCGATTCCTTATCCCGCGACTCCTCCTCCGCCGATGCCTCCTCCGCCCCCGCCTCCACCATTATCGTCCCTTTTACCGTGGCAGAATAAGAAATAGCATACAGCACAACGTCACCCCCCGGATGGGTACTGCTCTCCACCCTATCGATCTCGTCGACATGAAAGTCCTCGGGATCGAGCCTCATATCCAGATCGCCTCCGTAAAGACCAAACGATTCCGTTGCAAAATCATCTTCGTAGCCCCTTTTTTTGAGGTCGGACAAAGCATCGTTAAGTGATTCATAATTTTTCATAACATATAATTTTTATAGTGTCGGCGAAGCCGCAAGCGGTTTCCGCCGGTCGATCAACGCTACAACAAATTTTGGGGACTCCCGGCGGCAACGCATTCTTCACAGTGGATCATCTGCAGATCTTCCATACGGATAGCGTCGTCAAGGAACTCACCGCCTTCGCTGGTATTGTACGTCGTTCCATGAAGACGAACAAGCATAGGTTCATCTGATGGGTCTTTCACATCTTTTGTGTCCGGATGAAAAAAGAAGGGATGCATGATATTTATATTGATGGATGAATAATTTGTTGGCGGGAAAATTGAGAAAAAGAATGGCCTGCTGGCTGCTGACTTGCCGTGTTGTTGACCGGACTTCGTTAGGATCGTACGCCGGCGTAGGGATATCCTGGTGTGCACGAACAGGTGGAAAGTGCATTCCCGTTACAACCGCCTCGACAAGCTGTCACCCGTCATCTTCGTTTCAACAGCCGGCAGACCGGTTCCCTTTTTTACGCGTTCTGCAATTGTTTACTCAGCCATTTTTCAAAGTTGATGGCTCCTATTTTTGCTTCACCGGCCGGCACCAGCGCGGTATCGCTGACCTCGCCGCCGTAATATTCGGACTTGCCGGTAGATATAGGCTTGCGCGGGTCGTTTACACGTTGCAGATAACGCGCGACCAGCTCGTACATCGTATAACGTTCGGGGCCGGCTATTTCTTCTATGCCGTTGATGGGCGCCGCCAGCACAGCCTGGCTTACAAAGCCAGCTACGTCATCCGAGGCGATAGGCTGGAATTTTACAGTGGAAAGATGCACCTCATTTCCCTGTGTGGCCTGATTGGCGATGCCGGGCAAAAATTCGAGGAACTGCGTACTGCGAACTATCGTATAAGGCACTCCTGATTCTTTGATCAGTTGTTCCTGCGCATGTTTTGCACGCATATAGCCAATATTCTGCATGAGGTCCGTTCCCACGATGGACAACGCAACATGATGTTTGACACCGGCATTGATCTCTGCTGCCAGTAAGTTGCGGCCCGATGTCTGAAAGAATTCCATTACAGCCTTGTCCTCAAAGGATGGCGAGTTGGCCAGGTCGACAACAACGTCAGTGTTGCTCATGGCTTCCGCTAAACCTTCTCCCGTAATGGTATTAATGCCGGTGACAGGAGACGCGGCAATTACCTGGTGGCCCAATCCGCGAAGAAGGGCAACGACTTTGGTTCCGATGAGGCCAGAGCCCCCAATAATTACGATTTTCATGATTTGACTTTTTAGTATTTATGATCTGTCCTCAATAAGGCCAACCCAATGCCAGAAAGTCAAAACATTAACAATCAACAACTTAATCAATATCGATCCAACTATTTTTCACTGTATTCAGTGAATCCACGGACCCTTTCACGAAATAAAAAGAAGGTCTGTACTCCTACAGATGAATGTTGGTGGTCATGGCTGCAGAGAATTGAAAGTCACCATTTGCACTAGTCCAATTGTCCACCGAGTACCATCCATTATAATCATTGAAGACGTACATCTCGTGCCAGCCCCAGTTCATATGGAACATAAAGTTGCCGGGATCGTCCTGGTAGACATGGCCCGGATTACACGAACTTGTATAGGTATAGGAGTTAAAGAAATAGCCGTCGCACACCCATTCATGACCTTCCCCTGCAGCTGAATTTCCGCTCAATAGCACGGGATAATGATTATTGCTGATATCGTTCACCACGTCTCCGGCACCTGGCTCGCATATGCCGAAGATCCGCCTGCAGACGCGCAGTGATATTTCATGTTCAAATTTTCAGACAGCCCGACATCCCTCATTAGTCTTTTGACTTCTGAATTGCCGTAGTCGGGCGGCATGGAGGCGTAGTTATAATTATATTGATTGCCCGGTTGCCAGTAACCTATTATTTGGGCGACAGCTGTGGCAACACATCCGGTAGGAGGCTGCGGGCTGCAGCTCAAGACATCGGTGCAGGCATAGTTCACTGCCGGATCGCCAGGCTTGTTGGCGGGGGCCTTTGTATTTCCTCCGCTGATGGCTGATCGGGTGGCCGCTCCCCACGCGCTGGCGGGAGTATTGGGTTTATACTGACCTGTCCTTACGAGTCCGATATTCGACATGGTCTTCTTAACCCATTGGTCTACTCCGCCAGGGAAAGAGTCTTTTTGGAATTCGCCCCGTTCGACAAAGGCGAGTATGGGACAGAGAGCTGAGTCGCCCGAGACCAGTAAAAAACCGCCACCGGCAAAATTATACACATAGACGGCAGGTTTGCCCCAGCTGTCCTTCCATACAAAAAAGTTTTTTATACTGTTGTTCCCGTGCAAAGCGCTTTTATACGGGTAATGATTCGTACCCTTGTTGGCGCCGTACAGCGGGTCCGCGCTAAAGTTTATGGCAACGGTCCTGGCCACGCTTTCAGGGACAAGACGAACATTGGTCTCGGGCAATTGCGCCCTGGTCGTGAGGGGGGCATGCGTTTTATTACATCCCCAAAAAGTAACCAGCAGTCCGGTCAGAGGATAGGGTTGGCTTCTTTTACGGATATTTGGGGTAATTTTGCAGTTTATGAAAAGGCCCAAGCACGCGGATCCCGAATTGCCTGCTCTCTCCAAAGCTGTATTGCAGCAGGAAAGAAAGATGTTGTTGGATCTCGGCAATGATATCACCAGCGTCCGGGATAAAAATGATCTTCTCATCCTTTTCTCCCGGCGGATCAGGTCTCTCTTTTACTTTACACACACCATCGTCACCCTCATCGACTATAAGGACGACACCTATACGCCATTCCTGCTGGATAACCAAAACTCGCCCATCAGGGAGCACGCCCTGTATCAGCAGCTGGTGAAAGCCCGGTTCAATCTGAAGGAACCTTTTATACAGGCCGTACTGCACTGCGACGCCCCTGTCTCTTTCCTCCTGGCTGACATCATGGACAAGCCCGAAAGCCCCTCCTTCCTCCGCGTCAATCATGAAGAAGGCGTGAGGGAAATATTAATGACCCGGCTCATGAAAGAGGACAAGCCCATGGGTTTTATCCATATCTATTCCGACAGGGACGGCAGCTTCACCAACGAGTTCAGAAGTGTCATCAATGGTATTGCCCCCCAGCTGTCGGGCGCCATCTCCAACATCATAAAAAATGAAGAGATCCTTAAAAAGGAAAAGGAAAAATCCTTTTTGCTCGATTTCAGCTCCGGTATTGCGGCGGTAAGGACGAAGGAGGAGCTTGCCGTTACGGTGCACGCCACCTTCAGCAGGCTCAATCCTTTGCGGGCCTATGTCATCCGTAAGATAAATGAGGACGGGGCCACCATGAGCCCATATATTTACGATCCCGGCAACAGCGGGCTGGATAAAAAAGAGATAAAAGAGCTGGCCGGCGCCAGCTTCCCCATCAATGACGGACTGCAGAACAGGGTGCTGGATAGCGCCATCCCTTTACTGTTCGGCGTAGACAGGGAGATACAACGGGGCATCACCTCCCACTATCTGCAATATTGGAAGCGGATGGGCTACAAGACCATCGTCGGCATCCGGCTGCGTCATGGAGAGACTAACCTGGGTTTGCTGATGCTGGGCATCGAAGAGATCAATATCCAGTTGTTACAAGGCATATGCAGCCAGATATCCGTCGCCATGGCCAATATCATGGCCAACGAACAGGTCATTAGGAAACAGGAGGAGCAGGCCTTCCTGCTGGACTTCAGCCATGATATCACACAAATACGCACCAAGGAAGAGTTGCAGACGGCCATTTTCAAGGTCATCGACAAGACCATGAATACACAGCTGGCCATGATACGGACCATCGACGATGACGGCTTCCACCTGTCCCCATTCATGCATGACAGGACATTGTTCAGGCATGCGGAAACGCAGTTTGATAAAATGTCCGTCGTCAGGATCACCGTCGAAGAGCCCTATACCTCCCGGGTGCTGGCCAGCAAGGAAGGACTGGTCTTCAACGTAGAAGAAGAAATAAGGAGTGGCAACGCCTATGCCAGGCTCTGGAAGACCACCGGGTTAAAAAATATGTACGCGCTGCCATTACGGGCAGGAGACAGGAACATCGGCACCATCTGGCTGCTGGCCAACAGGCTGAGCGCGCTGATGCTAAAAGGCATTTGCTCCCAGATAGCCATTGCCATCGCCAACATACAGGCCAATGAAAGGCTGCTGGCCTATAAAAAACAGCTCGAGGTCGAGAACGACTATCTCAAGGAACAGATCAAGTCTATCTACAATTTTTCCGGCATCATCGGCAATGGCGAGGCCATGCAGGAAGTCTATCGCCTCCTATCCCTTGTGGCGCCGTCCAATACCACCGTGCTCGTGCTGGGGGAAACAGGCACCGGCAAAGAGCTCATCGCCCGGGCGATCCATAATGCATCACCCCGTAAGGACAAGTTGATGGTAAAAGTCAATTGTGCCGCGCTGCCCGCCCATCTCATAGAAAGCGAATTGTTTGGCCACGAAAGGGGCGCTTTCACCGGCGCCATCGACAAACGCATCGGCAAGTTCGAGCTGGCCAACCATAGTACGCTGTTCCTCGATGAGATTGGAGAGATGCCGCTGGAGGCCCAGGCAAAATTGTTACGGGTGATACAGGAGCGCGAAGTGGAAAGACTGGGAGGCAAACAACCCATAAAGGTCGATGTGCGATTGATCGCAGCCACCAACCGCAACCTCGTCGAGGCGATAAGCACGGGTCAGTTCCGGGAAGACCTTTATTATCGTCTGGATGTATTCCCCATCCATCTTCCTCCCCTGCGCGACCGGCGGGACGATATCGAACCACTGGCGAATTTCTTTGTAGAGAAATACAGCCGCAATGCCGGTAAAAAGATCAGCCGCATCGCGCCCAAGGCCCTACAGCAATTGCGCAGCTACACCTGGCCAGGCAATGTGCGCGAGCTCGAACACCTGATAGAACGCAGCGTCCTGCTGGCATCCGATGGCATATTACAGGAAATCTTTATCCCCAAAAGCATAACCCCTGAAAGACAGGGCCCGATGCAGCTGGCGAACATTCCCCTGGGGGAAATGGAACGCAAGTATATCATTGAAGTATTAAAGCGTTGTGCCGGGAAGATCTCCGGCGCCGGCGGCGCTGCCGAAATATTACAGGTCCCCGGCAATACCCTGCATTCCAAAATGAAAAAGCTTGGCATCACCAAGGCCGACTATTTCGCCGCGAGATAATCTTCATCAACCATAACTCATATGTACCAGGAAGCATTTGAAAAAATAAAAAAAACCATCTTCCCTGTCTTTTTTACCTCGACACAAGGACAGACGACGCAGATAGGTGTCAACGGTACAGGGTTTTTTATCGACGACCAGGGACATTTCCTTACCGCCCTTCACGTGATAATAAATACGCCTGCAAATTCCACCTTTCAATTCCGCGGAAATATTCCCGACCATGTCCAAAACCCTCCGGCGCCCATCACCGAACTGTATCGCGATGCCGTAAGAGATATATTTTTAGGGAAAGTAGATCTTCCCGGCACCACCTCTCCGGTGTCATTTAATTTAGACCGGCCGAAGATCGGGAAATCCGTATGCTTATGCGGCTATCCGCTCGCCCAGCTTTCCCAGGCCGCGGATGGGAGTCTGAATGTCGGCGCCGTACGGCAATATTGGCAGCCGACCTTTATTATCGACAGAATAACGATCACAGACCAGGGCAAAAATTATGCTGGATTCATGACACAGGACACCTCGCTGAATGGAATGAGTGGGGGGCCTGTTTTTGACAGTGAAGGGATAGTGCATGGCATAGACACCGCATTTATAACAAGAGAGATCCCACAAAATGGTAAGGCGCCGATACAGGTATACAATGGGATCGCGCTGGAAAATGCGGCCATTGCCGATGTATATGCCCTTATCAATGGACGCCGTAAGTGACTACCATTATTAATGGACGCTATAGGTGACCACCAGCTTTGGCCAGCGGGTGGAGTCGGCGCTTCTGCTTCCCGAGAAATTCTGGTCCCTGTATATCTGCTCATTTTGCATTTGAAGGCAAAACCCGTAATTCTGTCTGCTATACACGATATCCTGCACCAGTTTAGTAACATCCAGAGTGGCATTATTATCAAACTGACTGGTCGTAGAAGGCACTGCCACCCTGTTCACGTCTGTGGTGGGAGGCATATTGCTCCAGGTGATGGAATCCTCATTCCAATTCCCCGTCACCCTTTTCAGCCAGCAGGAATTGTCGGTATATGCGCTATAGGGTGAGCCGGGGTAGAGTGAATTCCCTTGTGGATTTGAAATGCCCACGCCGGCGGCCAGCCCATAAAGATACAATGTGGCGGACCTGATATAGGCGCTGTCCGGCAAGCCATCCAATGCGACAAATTCTATATAACCCCTTATCGTCCCTTCCCCATAGCCCAGGGCGTTATATGTCCACCGGCTGGCGACAAAATCGGGATTGGCGCTCAGGTTGGTATTTATATGTATAGGAAGGTTGCCCACCAGGCAATCCTGTCCGTCATCCGGTCCGGGCTTAAGCGTCAATGTCCTCGTTACCGAGTCGTGAACGATATGAGTAGTGCTGTCGTGAATAATATGGGTAGTCGTGTCATGTACGACAACGGTATCTATAATGGTGTGAATACCGGGTTGCTTCTGGCACCTGCTGAAGCCCATGATCATAAGGAAGGATAATACAGTTAGCGCTAATAATGACCTCATATGTTCAGTGTTTTTTGGGGGTGTGAAACACAGGTAAACATATAACAAATTTCTGCGCTGGAAAGCAACATTTAACGAACGTAACGGATCTATTGACAGCCGCGTCATTTGGGGACATAAGCGCGTCGCCGCCGGCTCAAACGTTTCCCTCGCCGATGATAAAGCTTCGTTCGCTAAATCCCGGCAGGGTCGTCTCCGGCGCGTAAAAATAGTCGAGCTCATCTTTTGGATCCATCAGACCCAGACTGTAAAGAACAGGCACATAATGGTCAGGAGTGGGCGCCGCTAATTTTCCCAAGGTATGACTATGCTCGTAATTTATGATGTTGTTGAAATTCCTTTCATCCAGTTGTTTTTTGATCCATGCCTCGTATTCCATTTCCCATCCGTATGGCCGCATATCGCCCCTGAACAATCTTTTGCCTGCCAGTTCAAGATTGTGCACCAGGGAGCCGCTGCCGATGATCAGCACTCCTTTCGAGCGTAATGAATTCAATTGTTTGCCCAGTTCGAAGTGGTACGCGGGTTTTGCATAATAGTCCAGGCTCATTTGAAATACCGGGATATTCCCTTCGGGGAACAGATGCATCAGCATTGGCCATGCGCCGTGATCCAGGCCCCATTCACTGGTTTCAATGATATTTGCGCTGCTCACCAGGCTTTTCACCTCGTGTGCAATTTCAGGAGCGCCCTTCGCGGTATACTTCACCTCGTAGTAACTCGCCGGGAACCCATAATAGTCATAGATCTGTTGCTGGCTGGCCGCAACATTTACATAAGTGCCTTCCGTACACCAGTGGGCTGACACCACCAATGCCGCTTTTATTTCATGCTTGTTCTGCAATTTCTTACCGAGTTCATATAAAGCGTTCCAAAAAGGCCGTTCTTCCCTGGTACGGGTTATATCCATGGGGCTGCCATGTGAAGTAAAAAGTACGGGCATTTTCCTGCTTTGCAAAGGAAGGGCGTCGGCAAATGTCTTTAGCCCTCCGAGTGTTGAGATGGCGGATAAGCCCAACATCTTTTGCATGAATTCATCTCTTTTCATATTAATGCAAAATTACGCTACCTTTACTATAAAAAGATAAGCACTATACTTTTGTATAGTGTTAAAACCAGGTATAGTAAGCGACTGAATATGAAAAAGACCTATGATACATTGCCGGAGTTCAAGATGTCGGCAGAAAGCTGTCCAAAGGAATATATGCTGGCCTTGAACGATGCGCTGAATGTCTTCACAGGCAAATGGAAACTACATGTCATCGGGGCTCTTACTACCGGCACGATGCGTTTCAGTGAAATTGAGAAATTTATACCGGGCATCAATCCCCGAATGCTTTCCAAAGAGCTCAAAGATCTCGAAGTCAACGGCATCGTTACCAGGAATGTATATGATACCTTACCCGTAACCATTGAATACGAATTGACGAGATCCGGTCGCGAGATCAGGCCCGTTTTTGATGCGATGATCAAATGGGGGCTCGAGCACCGTAAGACGATGATGAGAAGTAAAGGGTAATAACAATAAGACCATTCTATGATACCGCCTTTTCCTTTATACGTAGACGAAATAACTCCTGACAAAATAAAAGCCACTGTCTCGAACACCGATTCAGTCCTTCACAACATTCGAACCATGTCCTTAGACACGCCGGTCCACACCGGTCTATTTGTTGAAGGAAGAATAAATGGAATATCCATTCTGCCGATAGGAAAATTCATTTGCATGCTGATAAGGAACAATGGCAGCACAGGCATGATCATCCTGGACTTGATAGGCAAGGAGGAGCTTGCCGGGAAAATGTCGGAAAAGCTCAGCCATATAGATCTCCGCAGCAGGTTTTTGCAGGTGTACGAGGAGGTCGTAAGTCATCCCGAGAAACACAGGAGGTTCAGACTGGTTGTCGGCAGGGCCGGGGATGTCGATGTGCCTTAAGGGTGTTGCGCTGGCGTCCTCGATGATAATATGTATCTTCAGCCCCACAATGAACCGCACATTTCTTCCTCGTTGCCAATTGCTTTTGGCCATAGTGATATCCAGCTCTCTTGTTTTTGGACAGAGCAAGCCTGGGATCAATACTGCGGAATACACCATCACCAAAAGACTGCTTTCCATCGAAGACGGGCTGGCCTCTCATGAAGTGTTCTGTGGTTTGCAGGATGAGGCGGGCTTTATGTGGTTCGGCACACGCAATGGACTGAACCGCTATGATGGCAAGAATTGTCTGCTCTTTACCCGTCAGCGGAATAATCTGCAGGACAACAAAGTGGTACAGCTTGCAAAAGACGACGCCAGCCACCTGTTCATCGAATACGGCAGCACGGGTTTTCAACTTACTACCAATGGAAAAGTGGATGTCATGAATGTCGTGACACAGGAAGTAAAGACACTTACGGCCGCATTTCCGGACATGCCTTTTAAAGAACAGGATGTTTACTGGATATCCAACGACGGCAGCGACCAGGTCAGTATTCTTACGGCTTACCCGTTCCGGTTGTGGAAATACTCCGCCAGACATGGGTTCACACTGCGGTATCAAATTAATGACTGGCCCGGACAGGATTCCCTTCCTTCCATCGACCATCGCAGTTCCGGACCATTCTGCTTTTTTGCAAAAGGCACAGCGCTGCTGAAAATATTCAATCGCTCGACGCAATATCTGGTCTCCGATGATACGGTGATCACGTTTACGCAAAAGGATGCGCTAAGATCGCTGCCCATTGGTTTCAACAGCCACAAGGATCTCCTCATCACCTATAACACCTCAGCCGAAAGTAATGCATTCAATATCGGAATGGTAGCACACAGCGGAAAGAGCATGTTCCCCGCCGATACGGATCAGATCAACACGGACAGCGTAAAAGGAAAATATTGGTACCAGGTGGTTTGTGCCGCCGACGGCTCTTCCAGCATCCTGGATATCGCTACGGATGGACTTTACCTTTGGGATCAACGCAGTTTTCTGAAAGTGGTTTCAAGAGCGGAAATAAAATCCTTTGAAAATCTATTTCTCTACCAACTTTTCCCTGACAATTTCGGAAACCTTTGGCTTTGCAGTTCGCTTGGCGTATTACAGCTAAAAAAGGAAAGTAACCGGTTTAAACAATACTTTACCAGCAAACAACAATCCATCGAGGCAAACAGCCAGGTCCGGGGAATATATGCCGACGAGACGGGCGGGGTTGCGGCCAATGTTTGGATGCATACGTTCCTCCAACAGGATGGTAAAATGACCAGCGTAGCCGATAACGAAATAAAATATGCCCTCGTCCATCATCATTCATCGCTCTATTGTGGCGGCTACAACCTCTTACAGTATGATGAAAGAAAAAATACGCTATCAAAATATCCGGATGGGCAACGCAGCGAAATATGGTCAATGTTCTCCCTCAATGACAGTCTGCTGCTTTTGGGCAGAACCAACGGGTTCTCCTTATTCAATTCCAATAGCAGAAAATTCGATTCGCTTACCTATGCGTCTCAAAATATTCCCGAAGCAAAATTCGCGTACCGTTTCTTTAAAGACGAGACAGATACGATATGGGCCGTGGCGGAAAATGGGTTATACAAAATTATTGTGGGCGGCAGCGGTTCGGGCGGCAGCAGTTCGGGCCGCAGTAGTTCGGTCAGCGGCAATCCCAGATGGTCCATCGGCAGATGCCAGTCCTCAACCCTCGACCGGCTCATCCTGCTGGATGCCTTTGCCGATGGCGACGGGATCTTTTG
>Ga0105237_10005442_pt1 | contig 14371 bp, 14 predicted proteins | sample KBSC24metaG_FD_81520 | JGI IMG/M metagenome (GOLD analysis project Ga0105237, IMG submission 81520) | Corn rhizosphere microbial communities from Kellogg Biological Station, Michigan, USA - KBS C2-4 metaG | ecosystem: Host-associated > Plants > Roots > Rhizosphere > Soil | place: Michigan, USA... | reverse complement strand
CGAACTTCACTGTCTCTTTAGCACCTCGACCGACCGTCACCTGATTGCTCTCAGTTTATCCTCTCACGAATTCTCTTCTTCTCGATTTTACCCTAAAGTGACAAAAGAGGACTAGATGGGTAATGGCTGTAACTTGACAGCAGTTTAGGCGAGGCTAAAATATAATCCAGCATTTTAGAGAGCATGTCACGCATGTCTCAAAACCCCCGCAACACCTCAGAAACTCCACCGGAGTCCGTCACTGAAATTCTTTCTGGACGCTCGCAAAAAGGATTTCTTGCTCGTCTGATGCCTTTTCTTGGGCCAGCGTTCATTGCTAGCATTGCTTATATCGATCCAGGGAATTTCGCGACCAATATTCAGGCCGGAGCGGCCTTCGGCTATACCCTGCTGTGGGTGATTCTGCTCAGCAACCTGATGGCCATGGTGTTGCAATCGCTGTCGGCCAAGCTCGGCATCGCGACCGGTCTCAACCTGGCGGAACAATGTCGCAAGCATTTTCCGCGCCGTGTCGTGCTGGTCATGTGGAGCGCGATGGAACTGGTAGCGATGGCGACCGACCTGGCCGAGTTTCTCGGCGCGGCGGTTGGCTTGAACCTGCTGCTGGGTCTGCCGCTGTGGCTCGCGGGGATTCTCACAGCGGTTGCCACGTTTGTCATCCTCGGTTTGGAGCGCTATGGCTTCCGACCGCTTGAAGCTGTTATCACTGGGTTCGTCGGTATTATCGGCGTCAGCTATCTGATCGAGACCGTTCTGGATCGCCCGGACTGGGGACTGGTGCTTACCCATGCGGTTGTGCCCCAGTTTTCCGGTACAGAGAGTATCTTGTTAGCGACCGGCATTGTCGGCGCAACGGTCATGCCTCACGCGATTTTTCTTCACTCCGCCTTGATGCAGAACCGCATCGTGACGCAAGACCCAGCCCAAAAACGCCGTCTGTACCGCTTCGAATTGATCGATGTGTTCGTAGCGATGGGCATTGCTGGGCTGATCAATATGGCGATGCTGATCATGGCCGCCTCGACCTTCTTCAATCAGGGGTTGACGAGCATCGGCACGCTGGAGGAAGCGCATCGCACACTCCAGCCGCTACTTGGCTCTGCCGCCAGCACGGTTTTTGCGGTCTCGCTGCTGGCTTCGGGGCTGTCATCCACTTCGGTCGGCACGATGGCCGGACAAGTGATCATGCAGGGGTTTCTGCACCGGCACATTCCGGTCTGGCTGCGCCGCAGTGTGACGATGGTTCCAGCGCTGATCGTGATTGCGCTTGGCCTCGATCCAACGCGCACCCTCGTGATTAGCCAGGTCGTCCTGAGCTTTGGCCTGCCCTTTGCGATCATTCCGCTGATTCTATTCACCAGCCGCCGTGATATTATGGGGGTGCTGGTCAATCGCCGTTCGACGGCGATTCTGGCAGTGATCATCGCAGCGTTTATTGTTCTGCTCAATGTCTACTTGCTTTATCAGACCTTCTTCGGAGGGTAGCCGATGTTCAAGAGCTTCTTAGTCCCTCTGGACGGCTCGAAACTGGCGGAAGTCGCACTCCCGGTCGCCGATTATCTGGCGCGCTGCTTCGGCGCGAAGGTGACACTCCTTCACACAATCGAGCGCAACGCTCCGTCGCAGGTTCACGGCGACGCGCATCTCACCAACGAAGCTGAAGCCAATGCTTATCTTCACGCCATCGCGCAGCGCAGCTTCGCGCCGGGCGTCATCGTCGATATTCACGTTCACACCAGCGAGGTCAGCGATGTCGCCCGCAGCATCACCGCTCACGCGGACGAGTTCGGCAATGATTTGATCGTGATGTGCGCGCACGGGCGCGGCGGTGTTCAGGGCTGGATGGTCGGGACGATTGCCCAACAGGTCGTCGCCGCCGGACACCAGCCAGTCCTGCTCGTTCCAGCGGAAAGCCCCGCGAAGCCGAATTTCAGCTGTACGCAGATTCTCGTCTCGCTCGATGTTGACCCGGAACACGCGCAGGCACTCTCACCAGCGCTTGAACTGGCGCAAGCCTGTCACACCACCCTTCATCTCGTGATTGTCGTCCCCACACCGCAAACGCTCACTGCCGCCGAAATATCGGTCGGGCGATTGCTCCCGCTGACGACTTCAGCGATCCTGGAAATGACTGAGCAAAATGCAGCCGATTATCTCAAGTCTCAGGTGGAGCATGTCCAGCGCCAGAACGTCAGCGCCACAGGTGCCATCTACCGCGGCAGCCCGGCGGCGGTAGTCGTCCAGGTTGCTGAGCAGAAGCACGCCGACATCATCGTGCTGGCGACGCACGGACGCACCGGGCTGGATGCATTTTTTGAGGAGAGTGTCGCCGCGAAGATCTCGAATCGCTCGCACATTCCGCTGCTCCTCATCCGCATTCAGAAGGCGCCGGATTAGGGCATCCGCAAGCGTGGTGCATGGTCGCATCATGGCGGAGAGCTTTAAGCAAAGGATGAGTCGTTCTTGAGGGCTTTACACGACTTGCGAGACACTGGAGCAAGACGGTGGACGCCTTCGAGTTCGAAGTCCGGTTACGAGTAAAGGACGGCGTCTAATGTCCAAGTTCAGAGTGGGCGACAAGGTACGCTGGAGCAAAGCAGTGGGCGTAAGGACATCCACGCCCATTGGCGGCATCTTCACCGTCGAGAGTGTGAATGACCAGGGCCAATACACGCTCGAATTCGGGCATGGGGCGCACGTCCATGATGTCCCCGAAGCCGAGTTGGAGCGAGTCGAGGAGAAAGCGGACTTCAGACCGTAATCGTCTCAAGTCCGCTTGTTCTCAAGGATTGGGTAAGTCAGTTGCCGGAACCTATTCCCTCACTCCTCTCTCGGCAGAATCCCATCAATCCTCAGAGCGGCCACCCCGGAAGTGCGCAGCACCTCAGCGAGGAGAGGATCAGGCTTCATAACGCCCTAAGAAAGGCGCTCGTGCGACGCCTTAAGGATGGCAATAACGTCCTCGTCGGTGAGCGGCGCGAAGTCACGATAATATTGCCCAACAGCGGCGAAATTCGCTGGTGCGAACAGGTAGACCAACTCATCCACCAATGTCGCAATGGTACGTGCTGTATCGTGTGCAATCACCGGCACGGCAACGACAAGGCGTTTTGGTGCATGTTTTTCTAGCCACTGGATCGCTGCTTTCACGGTCTCGCCAGTCGCAATTCCATCGTCAACCAGAATCACGAATTTGCCGCTAACGTCGAGAACGCAATTATTGCGAAACAACTCCACATAGTGCTCGACTATTTTGCGTGCATGTAATATCTGCCCATTGAGTTCACTGTGCTTTATTTCGCAAACTGTGTTCACTCGGCGATCCATCATGATCATCCCATCTTCCGTGACCGCGCCGATAGCCATTTCTTCCATCCCTGGGAAACCGATCTTCTTCGCGATCAAGACGTCGTGGGCGCATTGCAAAGTCGTCGCCACGATGTTGCCAATCGGGACTCCCCCACGAGGAATAGAGAGCACAAGCATCTCCGAGCGCTTTGCCTGCTCAACGCTGGCATCGGTTAACAGCTTATGGGCTAACTGACACCCTGCCTCCGCTCGATTGCTCCACATAAATGATCACCTTCTCCTGCTCAATTATTTCTCGAAATCGCTCAACGAGCGCACATTCACGCTCCTGCTCCGACTAAACCGCCAGCAGCACGGCTCCCCGACAACGACGTTCACAACTGTTCCTTACTTCTGCATGTCTGCGGCGACCCGGACAGCGCATTCAACGTCGTAGAAATCCAGGTCGCAACTGCCATATAGCAAGTCAGCCGTTGTAGCGAGGTAGCTTGTGGACGGTCTCTCTGTTGACGGTGAGTGTCAGATCGTCTTCACCGGCCCGCTTGATCCAATTGGTCGGGATCAGCTTGCGCTCTTTGAAGACCAGGCCTTGCGAGATGACCACGTGTGTGGCGCGATGGGTCGCCGCATCGATGAAAACGTCCTCGACGTTGCCGATGTGGTCACCCTCCAGGCTGAGTACTCGCGCTCCTGCTTTGACCGCAACACTCCCCTCCGGGATGTTCTCCTGGACTCGTTCTGTGTACTCTGGGCCTAAGGCGACTGCCGGATAGCCCGCAGTGGTGCGGTGTGCCCACCAGGCCACACCAATCGGCGGGTAACCGTACATAGAGGCGGCATAATCTTCAGTAGAAGTGACACGTTTGCCCTGCCGTTCCAGCTCATCAACAGGAATGTAGTAGGTTTCTTCGAATTTGGGCAGTGTGGGCAAATTATGCTCAGCCTCGTAGAGAGTCACTCGATCTTCAGTAGCGGTCTCGACCAATCCGATAGGAACAACTTTGTCCTCGCTTAATAGCCACCCCTGACGGACGACTAGATCGATCACCTCGTCGGTCTTTGGATCGAGGACGACGCGATCAATGCTGCCGATGTTCTTACCGTCCGACGTAAAAACATGCGTACCCTGTTTGAATTGCATTTCGCCCCTATCTTGCGTTTTACGCACCTCCCCCTAACCAATACGTTGGTTCAGGGGGAGGACAACGAGAGTCTGCTTTATGTATAAACTGAGGTCAAACTAGTAGGCAACCGTGAGATCGTTTTCAACCGAAGTGACACCCGGTGCAGACCAGGCGGCGTGACCGGCTTCATCATGTTCTTCCCACGAATGAACTTTTCCACGTAGCGTGACCTTATGATTTTTGACTTCGATAGTAATCGCATCGGCCTCTTTCATGGCACCACGTTTGAGCGCGGCTTCGATCTTGCCGCGCACGTCCCCTGTTGCCACTACGGCGGTCGCCGGTTTCGCCACATGAATGAGGTTGGTTACGCCCTTTACGCCCATGAGATGCCGCACCGCATCATGGGCTGCGTCACTTTGATAGAACCAGTCAACCTCCCCACTCAGGGTAATCCAACCGTTTTCCACCTTCACTTTTGCTTTGCCATGAGGCACCGACACATTCCACTCAAGCGCATTGGCAGCCGCCTGGGCAATATCGCTATCATCCCGCTCATGACCAGAAGGTAGATTCACCGTCAGTTCTTCCGCAATGGCGCGTACGCCCTGAACACGCTTCACGGCATTCTCAGCCTCCCGCTTGTCACTGTAAGTCGGCACGTGACCGGTCAGAGTCACGACCCCATCTTTGACAGTGACACCAATAGCTTCTGCCTTGACACTTGGCTCAAATTCCAGTTCATCGAGAATGTCACGCTGTAATTGACTATCGGTCTTCATGATTTAGTACTCCTTCTTTGTTCCCAACCGTGATTTGGAACATTATCCAATACCACATAGATGATCATTCCATAATTTCTGTCTTAATTATGTATGAATCAGATAAGAACAACCCACCGGTGGTGATTTGGATGAAGTCACGACTGAAGACAATGACATTTCACCCCAAAAGGGAGTGCCAAGTTTCACGGGTTTACAAACTAAAAAAGTGAATCGAAGGCAAAACTTACTCGGATAGATGCGGTATGCTTATGCCTACTGCGAATTTGTTTCTTCGATGCTTGTAAGGAACAGCCCCGTGCCGCGTATTTTTGACAACATCTCGGAGCAGCTCCAGACCGCCCTGATCCAAACCCTGCACACCACCCAGCGCGCCGACTTTTGCGTCGGTTACTTCAATCTGTGTGGTTGGGGCTTACTGCAATCCTCTATCGATCCCTGGCAAGGCGGTGTGGAGCATCAGTGCCGCCTGCTGATCGGGACGCACCATTCGCCCCAGGAGGATATTCGCACCCTCTTCAGCCTGGTCGGCAAACTAGACAACCCGATCGACAATCAGCAGTTGGTGCGGTTACGGTGACAGATCATCGAGGATTTTCGCAAGCAACTCATGATCGGCGCGCCGACCAACGACGATGAGCAATGCCTGCGTGCCCTCGCCCGCCAGCTCCGGGAAGGCAAGCTGGTGGTCAAGCTGTTCCTACGCTATCTCCTGCACGCTAAACGCTACCTGCTACAGCAGCCGCAGATTTACAGCGCGCCGATCCCGGTCAATCCGCAGCCGTCTGGCGATCAAACGGTAGTGAACAACAAGTCAGGCGTGTTTTCGTTCCGCTTACCTGAAGGCTGGTCACAGCAGGCGATCACACTGCCAATGTTTGGCGACACCGTGGCGTTTGGCAGTAGCGATCATGCTGTACAAGGCATAATTGACGTGTTTGTCAACAGCACGCAGGCCGGGAATTTCCATGGTGTCGGCGAATTCATTGGCGCGGTTGATGCAAAGCAACTGGCTAGAGAGCCGCTGGACGGCCTCGTTTCGCCGATGACGACACAAATCCTCGCCAATATCCGGAATGAATCGGTTCAGGTGATCGATCAACCGCAGGCGCATACTTTCGGCGGTCAGAATAGCGGACAGATTACCTTCACGAATCTGGGTTATATCGCGGTGCCGCATTCAGAGAAGCAGCTTCTGGTAGGGGTAGTGCTGAGCAACGACACCAACGCGGACAAAGAGGTCATGGCCGGGATCCTCGAAACCATCCACATCCCATCAGAATCAGGTGGTACGATCCCAGCAACTGCTGTTCCCGCTGCGAGTCAGACAGTGCGCAGCAGCGATCAGCGGGTCTCGCTGATCATCCCTGGAGACTGGGTTGCACTCGATCATATCGCCGATCAGACAATCCTGGCCCACGGTGATAGTGCCGCCGCACAGACGCGGCTGTATTCGGCAAAACCCGGTCTTGCGCCTCAGACAGCGATCAGTGGCAACGGCGGACTGATCATCCTTTACCCCATGAGCCAATTCGACATCGACCCGCAGAATCCTGACCTAAGCGTACTGATGCGGCGTGCGTTGGGCAATCTTCAGGGCTACACCGTCGAACAGACAGCACAGACACTGGATGGAAAAGCGCTCGTCGCGGTGATTGTTGGTACGGAGCGCGGCTACCTTGCACTGCTCCCCTTTGGCGACCAAATTGTCTATGTAACGGCAATGGGTACGCAAGCCAGCTTCAGTGCAAACCAAGCGATGCTGCTCGACATCGTCAAATCAGTCCACGTTCCGGCTGTGATCGCAGGGAACGGTCTTGGTGGATTGGAAGCGACGCCCGTAGCTACCTCAGCCGGATTAGGCGGATTGTAATCACGACACATACCCCCCTCCTTGAAACACTTCAAGGAGGGGAATTCTTCACGCTGATGCCGACACAATTCTCCAATTATCTTTGAATTTGGTTCATTCTGACGCTAACCGATACCAATGTTGGCCTCAAACGAGAATTGGAAACACCGGTATGCCAGCTCAAAAATTAACGACCTTTCCGATGATTTTCATTATTTCAGGGGGAACAGGTGCCAGCGCCGGACAGTTGGTGCGGACGGTGCTCGCTCAATTCCCAGATGTAAAGATTCCCATGGAGAGCTTTCCCCAGATTCGTCATTCCGGGCAGCTTGGGGAAATTGTGGCTCGTGCTTCCGAAGTAGACGGCGTGATCGTCCATACGCTGGTCGACGTTGCGCTGCGACGCGCACTGATTGCGCTCGCGTCTAAACATCAGGTAGTCGAAATCAATTTAATGGGGTCGCTGTTGGATCAACTGGCACAGCGCCTAGACCAACGCCCGCTCGGACAGCCTGGCCTATACTGAAAACAGAATGAGGAGGACCTCAAGCGTATCGAAGCGATTGAGTTCACGGTCGAACACGACGATGGCAAGCGAGCTTATGAAATGGCACTCGCCGAAATTGTGCTCGCGGGGGTGTCGCGAGTAGGCAAAACGCCGCTCAGTATTTACCTTGCAACGCTCGGATGGAAAGTAGCGAATGTTCCGTTGATCAAGGACATTCGCCCGCCTGACGAATTATTTCAGATAGATCATAGGCACGTCATTGGCCTGACGATTGAACCCGGCCAGCTCGTTCTGCATCGTCGCCAGCGCGAACGCCACATGGGCACTCCCCCACTGACTTCGTATACTGAAGCGCAGGCATCTGCCGAAGAACTCGACTACGCACGAGCCTTGTTTCGAAGAGGACAGTTCCGAATCGTCGATACAACAGACAAGCCGATTGAAGAAGCGGCGCAGGAAGTCCTGAATATCATCCACAGTCCCAAATGACGCGGCTCAGGTCGCCCCCAAGTGACGGGAACGCCAGATTTCGTCAAAGATGGCATCAGCGCCCCACGCCTGCGCTGCAGCCCAGGCGATCTTTCGCTTTTCTTCAAATTCAAGCGGCGTTTCGGCCTTGTAACCGAGATCATGTTCTGCTTCGGCCCAGGCATGTTGGAACAGTGTGATCACTTGCAGCTCAAAGAAATCGACAGGCGACTGCGCAGCCGTGTGAATCTCCGGTGGCAGGTAGCAGATGAAATGCTTCCCCTGATAACCGAAAATCCGTGGGTCAGGAATCTCATGGACACGCTGCTCGTGCAGCTGAAAGTTGGCGAGGATCGCCTGCGCTGTTGGTTCGACATTGCTGTTGTAATAGACGACTACGCGAGCGCCGATTTGATCCTGAACCTCTTCAAGTGGGTTCGTGTAACCCATCCGCTGCGATTTCTCCAGAATGCGGTCGATGGATTTAACGCGCACCGCGATTTGGTCAACCTGAGGTCGTTCATCCAGAATATCGTGTAACCTCTTTGCCAGCATTTCCGCTACACACCGCATCTGCGGGTAAGAACTTCTGTAGGTAGCCAACACTGAGCTGAGATTCGGATAAAGGTCATCAACCATCTTGAACGTCCTCCACGTGACCAAACAACTTCACTTTGGTCGATAGATCGAGAAGTCGTTTTTGCACCGAGGCGTTCACCGTTCGCTGGGGATACGTCCCGTTCTTCCGAAGCTCGCCCGCAGGGCATCCCGTGAGCAAGGCTATACCCTCATCGACCGTCGATACGGCGTAAATGTGGAATTTCCCGTCACAGACGGCCTGGACGACATCGAGACGGAGCATCAAATGCTGAATATTACTTCGGGGAATGAGTACACCCTGATTTCCGGTCAGCCCTTTTGTCCGACAGATGTTGAAGAAACCTTCAATTTTCTCGTTCACACCGCCAATCGCCTGTAGCTGACCGCGCTGATTGACTGAACCGGTGACGGCGAGATCCTGGCGGATGGGTATGCCTGATAAACTGGACAACAGAGCGTACAATTCAGCCGCCGACGCGCTATCGCCGTCGACTTCCTCATAAAGCTGTTCAAACGTCAAGCTGGCAGAAAAGGCGAGCGGCAGTTCCTGTGCGTACCTGCCGCCCAGATAGCCCACCAGAATCATCGTCCCCTTGTTGTGAATGGGTCCCCCTAATTCAGTTTCACGGTCGATATTGACCATTCCGGCGCTGCCTACATACGTCCGCGCCGTGATACGAGATGGCTTGCCAAAAGCATAATCGCCCAGCGAGAGTACAGAAATGCCGTTGACCTGACCGACGACTGCGCCTTCCGTGTCAATCAACAGCCTTCCGTCTTCAATCATGGCACGGAGCAGTTCTTCCGGTTTATTGGAACGGTAAATACGTTCATCGACGGCTTTTTGAACATCAGCGGCGGTCACATGCGCATGATGGTTGTGTTCCGTCCAATAGCTCGCCTGCCGCACCAGATCGACAATATCGCCGAATTTGGTTGCCAGTTTTCCCTGATCCGACACCATGCGCGCGCTCTCTTCAATCACTCGTGCGACCCCAGTCGGATCGAAATGGTTCAGCTTTTCCTTGTGACAGATGGTGCCAATGAACGCCGCATATTCCTGCACAGCATCCGGTGTCCACTCCATCTGTGTGGCAAAATCTGCCTTGACTTTGAATAACTCCTGGAACTCTTCATCGAGATTGGATAGCAAATAAAAGATCTGGGCGTCGCCCGTAATGATAACTTTGACATCAAGCGGGATCAGATCGGGTTCAAGCGCCTGCGTGGCAACCGTTTGATATTCCTCACCCATCATGCTCATTCGAATTGCTTTTGTGCGCAGCGCCTGCTTGAGGGCGTCCCAGGCAAACGGCTTTGACAGGATGGCACGCACTTCGAGCATGAGATAGCCTCCGTTCGCTCGATGGAGAGCGCCGGGCTTAATCATCGAGAAGTCGGTCATGAGCGCGCCAAGCCGAATCTCGTGTTCAGTGCGCCCCAGTAAATTATGGAAACTAGGGTTTTCTTCAAAGATAATCGGAGCACCGCGAGTCTGGCTGTTGTCCACCAGCAAATTGACCCGATAACGCCTGAAGGAATCGGACTGACCGGCGAAAAGTGCCGCTTCAATGTTCAGTTTTCTTTGATCCTGCGGCTGAAAATCTTCGAAATTGGCTAAAACGTCCTCCTGAACAGCGTCAAGGTACTCAACAACAGCTTCTATCGGGTTATATTTGTGCTTCAGTTCATCGAACAGATGCTGCGTTCTCAGGCTGACAACTTGGCGATCCAGTTCGCGCAGCTTCCGGCGCGCTTCCTTCATAATTAAGCGACCCCGGTGCATGAAATCATTGGCTTCCTCGGTCAGTTCCGCTACATCACGTTCCATCCGGTCCTGCGTTGACTGTTCGAGTTGGGCAACCTGCTCGGGAGACAGTACCTTGCCGTCAACCACGGGGGCGAAAGCAAACGTCTCGGCCAGACGTACCACGGCGAATCCTCGCACTTCAGCTTTCGCCCCGAGTTCATCGAGAATTGCTTTTGCCTGAGTTTCGAAATAGGTTTCCGTTTCCGCCCGCTGGCGCTGGTAATCTTCACTTTCAAAGGCTTGCGGTATGTCTGCCAGTAAGTCGTCAAGCAATTGGCGGGCATCCGTCTGAAAAACCTTCCCTTGCCCCGCCGGGAGACGAAGCGCACGCGGTTTGGCTGGGTCGCCGAAGTTATAGACGTAACACCAGTCATCCGGTACTGGTTCCTCAGCGGCCTTTTTTTCCAGAAAATCCCTGATCATGGATGTCTTACCGGTTCCGGCTGGCCCAAGTGCGTAAATATGATAACCGGGGCTTTCGATATCGATGCCGAAATCGATGGCTCGTACTGCGCGCTCCTGTCCAATCGCCACCTCAAGCGGAGGAAGTTCACTGGTATCTGAAAAATGAAATATGCCGGGATCGCAAACCCGGCGTATTTGTTGGGGTGTTAATTCGAATTTGTTGTTTTCTGCCATCGCATCCCCCTCAAAATAGGAACTTTCGCCTGGAAATCCGGCAACTGGGGACTCATCGTTCGCCAATCGTTGAGTTAACCCTCTATTCAAGCGGACTGACGTGAACCAAGAATCGCTCCCAGTCCACCCAACTGTGCTGCATGGGCCAGGGCGATGACTTCATCATCTGCTTCCAGGATGGTGCTTCCGCGGGGGATGAGCAGTTTCCCCTGCCGTATGATGGCAACCAGCTCGCAATCGACCGGGAAGTCAAGTTCCCGTAAAGGCCGACCAATGGCCCCAGATTTGGGATGTACCCGTTCTTCGACCATCGAATATTCCCCGCGATTCAGTTTAAGCAGCGTTTTCATATCGCCAATGGACATTTCCTCGACAATCAGGTGTCCCATCAGTTCCGCCTGATTCAGCGCTGCGTCAATCCCCATTTCTGGCGTAAACAGCCAGGCATTCTTCGGGTTGTTGATGCGAGCGATCACACGTTTGACTCCGAACTCGAAGTGCGCCAAGCTTGCTACCACCAGATTCGTCTCGTCTGCGCCTGTGACCGCTGCCACCACATCCATGCGGCGAATTCCCGCCGCTTCAAGCATATTGGGGGCCGTGCCACTGCCGAGCATCGTGATAGTGGGTGGCAATTCGCGCTGGAGGCGTTCAACGATTTCCGCTCTGACTTCGATGATCCTAGGCTGATGACCTTCATTCAAGAGCAACGAAGCCAGATAGGTTCCGACTTTCCCGCCACCAATGATTAACACGGACAGTTTTGTCATGTCGCTTCCCTCAATTCAGACCTAGCATCTTATTGAGCCGGTCGACGGCGCTGCGCACGACACAAATGTGGACAATATCGTGTTCTTCGAAGACCATCCCCAGGTTCGCCACGTAGGCATGGCTGCGACGGGTATACGCGATCACCATCAGTTCGCTGGGGATGTCTATGTCTTTCATCGACCGCCCCACCCATTGCTGCGGCACTGCGACCTCGACGATCTCGGTCTCACCGCTGCCGAGGCTGAGAACGACATTCAACTGCGAGTGCAGCAGCAAATCGGCAATGCGCTGTGTCCCCCAATCGAGGGGGGAGATGGTTTCCAATCCCAGCCTGTGATAAATTTCGGTCTGACGCGGATCATAAAGGCGCGCAACCACCTTCGGAACATGAAATACCTGCCGCGCAACCTGCGCGGTCACGACGTTGGCTTCATCGCTGGATGTCACGGCTGCCAGCCCATCGACGTGCTCAATCTCTGCCTTGAGCAGCACGTCCCGGTCAAATCCGACCCCCGCAATTGTCCGCCCTGAAAAATGACTTCCCAGACGTTCAAACGCTGTCGGGTCTTTGTCGACAACCGTGACGTGTTGCCCGCGCTGGTTCAACAGCTTTGCCAGATCCGCCCCCATACGCCCGCAGCCCACGATGATCATTTTCATATGATCCTCACCTCCCGCCGCTCACGGCGACGCAGCAACGCCTTGCGAAGTTCATCGACCAGCGGGAGCGCTGGAACCCAGGCGAATAAGAACAGCCAGTATTTCAGCGGGAAGGCCGCCGTGCCGAAAAATTGCTGGAAAAACGGAACATAGACAATCAGCGCGATCAAGAGGAGTTCGGTGGCAATACCGACCAGAATCAGGCGATTGCTCAAGAGCTTGATCCTGAAAACCGACAGGCGCTCGGTTCGCTGCGCAAAGACGTTGCCAATCTGTGTGGTAACCACCGCTGCAAGCGCCATCGACACTGCCGACCTGTAAAGCGGCCCGCTCGACGGCAGGTTGGCGAACTGTCCCCAATAACCGTTCGTCCAATACATCAGAAAAAAGGCCATCATCGCCGCGAGACTCTGGACAGTTCCGAGCCAAAGATAGGCGCGTGCGAGCAGCCCTGGTGTGATGACATGCTCCTTGAGGCTGCGCGGTTTGCGATCCATCAAGCCCGGCTCCGGCGCTTCCGCGCCCAATGCCAGCGCTGGAACCATGTCCGTCCCCAGATCGATAGCGAGAATTTGCATCACGTCAAGCGCAAGCGGGATGGCAGCGCGGCTCAATGCGAACACGATGAATGGGACAGCTTCGGGTGTGTTGCTGGTGAAAATGTACGTCGAAAACTTCTTGATATTCGCGTAGACGGCTCGCCCTTCCTCGACGGCATTGACGATAGAGGCGAAGTTGTCATCCAGCAGGATAATGTCAGCGGCTTCTTTGGCAACGTCTGTCCCGCTGACTCCCATCGCCACGCCAATATCGGCTTTCTTGAGAGCGGGCGCATCGTTCACGCCATCACCGGTCACGGCCACGATATGCCCAGCCGCCTGATAGGCCTGTACTACCCGCAGTTTGTGTTCTGGTGCCACGCGCGCGAGGATGACATCTTCCTGACGAAGAGCAGCGTCAAGGTCGGTATCGCTCATGGTTTCTAGGTCAGCGCCCGTGATGATTTTCGCCCGTTCGCCCCGAATAATCCCGATGCGCTGGGCGATACTCTCCGCGGTCAGCCCATAGTCGCCGGTAATCATGGTGATATGGATACCCGCTCGATGGCATTTCTGTACCGCATCAATGACTTCGGGACGCGGTGGGTCGCTCATCGCCGCCAGCCCCAGAAAGGTCAATTCACGCTCGACGCTCTCTGCCGTGAAATCCGTTTCCGCGTCGGGGAGGACACGGCACGCCATCGCCAAAACGCGCAATCCGGCGCGCGCGTAGCCATCATTCACACCTGTGATCAGCGCTCGCATCGAGGGATCCAGGAGGCAACTGCCGTGTTCACCTCGAAGGTTCGTACACAGCGCCAGCACTTCCTGGGGTGCGCCCTTGATATAGGCGAAACGCTGATCCTTACACTGATGGATGGTGCTCATACGCTTGCGACGCGAGTCGAACGGGATTTCGCGCAGACGCGGCATAGTCTGCAGTTCGACCGTCACGTCCAGCCCAGCCTTCCGCGCCGCGACATGCAGGGCTGCTTCAGTTGGATCCCCCAGGATCGTCCAGCGCTCCGCACTGCTGACTGGCGCGATCAACCGTGCGTTGTTACAGAAGCTCATCGCCCGCAAAAGATCGTGCAAGGGATCGGACGTAGATAGGTCGACTGAATGCCTGTCGAATTGGATTTCACCCTGCGGTGCGTATCCAACCCCAGTAACATGCAGCTTACCGCTGCAAATCCACAGATCACAAACGGTCATCTCATTCTGAGTGAGTGTTCCGGTCTTGTCGGTACAAATGACGGACGTACAGCCGAGAGTCTCAACAGCAGACAGGCGCTTGACGAGCGCATTT
>Ga0105237_10005440_pt1 | contig 14381 bp, 7 predicted proteins | sample KBSC24metaG_FD_81520 | JGI IMG/M metagenome (GOLD analysis project Ga0105237, IMG submission 81520) | Corn rhizosphere microbial communities from Kellogg Biological Station, Michigan, USA - KBS C2-4 metaG | ecosystem: Host-associated > Plants > Roots > Rhizosphere > Soil | place: Michigan, USA... | reverse complement strand
TTCGATTGCAGACATCTCAGCGGGGATGTACGCCTACAGCTGCATTATGGCGGCAGTTCTACAACGTCAGAAGACCGGCAAGGGATGCGAGATCGACGTGTCCATGCTGGAGAGCCTCGTCGAATGGATGAACTTCCCGCTATACTACGCGTACGAGGGCCAGCCGCGCGCGAAACGCGCAGGCGCAAGCCACGCCGCGATCTACCCATACGGCCCATTCGGAACCGGCGGCGACGGCAAGGTCATGCTCGGTGTACAGAACGAGCGCGAGTGGAAAATCCTCGCGACGAAGGTCCTGAAGCGAGAGGATCTCACGACGAATCCAAAGTTCAAGGACACGGCGTCGAGGAGTGAGAACCGCGACGAGCTCGAGGCCATCATCACGGGCATCTTCCAGGCGCATTCTGCGGACGAGGTCACAACGTTGCTAGAGGCGGCCGGTATTGCGAACGCCAAGGTCAATGATATGCAGGATGTTTGGGATCATCCCCAGCTGAAGGCGAGGGATCGCCTGAGAGAGGTGGATAGCGAGGTCGGGAAGATCAAGGCTTTCCTGCCGCCGGGCTTTAGTGCGGATGCCGAGGCTAGGATGGAGAGGATACCTGCGATTGGGGAGCATAATGAAAGTATTTTGAAGGAGTTGGGGATAAAGTCGTGAAACTAAGATAGAAAATGCAAATCAAAAGGACGGGGCTTTGAAGAATCTATCTAGCGATGGGTTAGACATCAAAATGAGCACAAAGAAGATACTTCGATCAACAAGACCGTCCTTATTTGACTTGGCAGTCTCAATGTTTCCCTATCTATCGTGAATTTCTTCTATCTTTCTTCGACTACTTGCAGGACGGTAGTGCTTCACACGGATTTCCCCTGCCCCTTCTTCGCCAGACTCTCATCCACACGGCCCTTCAACTCCATCGTCTTGACAGTCCCGGCCTCAGTCTCGGGCTTCGCAACTACAACTGCAACGTTCTCCAGCCTCCACTCCATGCCCGGATACACATCACTGAAGACTACAATATCAACTTTCACCTCGCCTCCCTCCCTCACACCGGCCGCCCTCGGCAGCTTCAACTTGACGTTACTGACGCCCGTAACTCTATTCACGCCACCAGTCTTGGTAGTCGACCAATTGGCGCGCTTCAGCGCCAGGATATCCTGGTTCTTCGCTTCGGCCGTGGCGCCGGCAGGCAGTGCGACCACGAAATAGCCTTCTGTCTGCGGCTTGGGAAACTTGGGAGCGAAAATGCGCGCTTCTGCGTTGGGCAGCCGGTTTCCCCTTTTGATGCACACTTGGAAGGTATCGGTGTCGCCGGCTGCCGTCAATGTCAGGTCGGGGAGGGCGTTGACTGCTTTAAGGAATTGTGATCTGGTGCTGCCAGATTTAATACCCAAGACGTTCATAAGCCCGTCCATTGTTTTGGCGCCGTGGCGATGGGCGAGCACAGCGGTCGTGACAAGGTCTTGGGGTGCTCTGTCTTTGAGCGGCACTGGGTCGAAGGCCTCATCCACTCCCGGCAGGATGCTAAGGGGGTAGTCTTCGGGCCAGCGAGCCGATTTGATGCATTGCAGGAGCTTTATCATTTGGACGACCGCATCGTATTTATTGAGCTCTGTCATCACGTCGATACCGGCTTGAATGATACGGATGCCTTGGTCGAGCACACTGGTCTGGTCGCCTACGTAGTCGCTGATGGGGAGGTCGATTCGTGACATGAATGCTTGGATAAGGAGGAAGGATTTCACGTGTGGGTCCCAGAGGGGCATGCCGTCTAGGAGTCCGACAGTTTCCAGGGGTAGGTTCTTTGCGAGCTCAGCATTGATTAAATCTTCGTTGTGTCGAACCGGGAGATCGTCAAATTCTGTTGCCGAGCTGATCCATGCTAACGCGTCGGCAAACGTGGTGATGGGTGTCTTTCGGGCCTTGGAGAGGAACTTGCGGATCGTCAAGTGAGAGAGGTAGTAGTATGACATGATTTTGCCAAATGGTGTACTATCGACATCTCCATTACTGTGGACCAGTACACAATCGCTTTCTGCTAGATCGTCAAGAGATTTGTCGACAAGAGTGATCATGTAGTCTGCAGCCAGCTGTTGAGCCGCGATGTGGCTTTCTTTATGCTCCTCTGCAGAGATCTCAAGTCCATAGTAAGTTGGATTCTTGTGCAAGCGACGGAAGAAGAAGGTCCAAGTCAGGTAGTCGAGCGCATCCTGTTTGGTAGTGATGACTCCGGCCGAGACTTCGGCTCCCAAATGGTTGTCCAGGACCTTGTGAAGTGTGCTTTCGACTGGGAAGCCCGTGTGAAGGAAATGTTTGTAGAATGCCTTCTTGGCGTCCTGAGTAAATATACGAGCAATTCCAGACGTATCGAACTGAGGTCGACCAGCGCGACCCAGCATTTGCAAGACGTCGGTCAAATCCATGTCTTTGTACCCTTCGATCTTGGCATCGAAGAACTGTGTACCCTTGACAACGACAAGGTGAGCTGGCAAGTTGACACCCCAGGCTAGAGTCGATGTAGCGACGAGGATCTGAATCTTATTTGCTGCAAACAGTTGCTCGGACATGGTTCGGTCAGATTCAACCAAACCGGCATGATGCAATCCAATACCGAAGCTCAATGCTTCCTTCAAAGCTGCATCTTTGACGGCCGAAAGTGTATGCGTCAGATCCTCTTCTGAGTCGAAATGCAAAAAGCGCCGAGGGTCCTCCTCCATTCCGCAGAAGTTAATCAGGTCTTTGGCAGTAAGGCGGGTTTGTCGTCTCGAAGCAACGAAAACGATGACTGGTTTTTCAGGGCTATGGTTCTTTATAGCTAGATAGGTAGGCCGGTTCATGCTTTGCATAAGAGGGCAGAAACCTCTTTGTTCTGGGAAGCCATCGATGTAGATCTCCAACGGAACTGGGCGAACACTGTGGCGGAAGTTGAACAAACCTTGATTGTTGCCAGGTTTAACACCTAGCCAGTTACCCAGATCTGTTGCATTAGCACAAGCAGTGGACATGCCAACAAGGCGAATCGATCCAGCTTCAGCTTGGGCAGCAATGTAATTCATACGCGATACAATGATCTCCAAGATAGGACCACGGTCACCACCTAAGAGATGGATCTCGTCAATGATGACCAAGGACACTTGACGGACATAACCTCTCGTTTGCCATGATCGAGAAATACCGTCCCACTTCTCAGGAGTTGTGATGATGATATCTGCATCACGGATAGTACGAGTATCAGGTGTGTTGTCACCGGTTAACTCAACCAGTTTCAAACCCATAGGTCCTACAAGACGCTTGCGCCAATCCTGTACTCTTTCACGTACGAGCGCCTTCATTGGTGCAATGTAAACCACTTTACTGCCGGGTCTTTCTCTGAAAGCCCACCACATCGCCAATTCTGCGGCTACCGTTTTGCCTGATCCAGTAGGAGACCCTAGAAGCACATTGTTTGACGTGTGGTAAAGAGTATGGAAGATTTGAGTTTGCATGGGATTGAAAAATTGGAACCGCTGGCTATACAATTCCTCCAATATTGGGTTCTTGAGCGCCGAAATCGGTAAGGGCTGTAAGTCAAGGAGATCAGTGTAGATGCTCTCGGTATCTGGTCGAATAAGGTGCTGAAAAGAAACAGGTTGGACTGTTTCCGCTCCTAACCAGCGATCAGAGATTACCCGAACATATATTTGTGACGGCAGAGGGTCGGCTAACGGAATGGTGAAATTCAGTTCGTGGCTATCATGCATCTTCTTTCTGCTGAGAATGAAATATTCATGGTGATAGATCTCGGAGTTGTCTGAGTTCTCAACCCAAACCCAATATGATTCCGAAGTACCATGATGGCGGTCGTTCCAGGCGAATTCCGGGTATAGGAACAACTTCATTCTCAGTACATCTCGATTGAGAGGAGCGATTTCAGCCTCAACCGTCAGCAGCGGGAAGTTGTCAAGTAGTCTTGATATTGTGTTGCCCATCTTCTGGTTATGCACCAGATTTCCAATCTCTGCAGGTTCCATCTCTCGTAAACTTTCGATATTCGACGAAGGTGCCTTTTCATCAAGATTCTTTAACACGGGTATTGGTAGATCGAATTGGTGAAAAGGGTGTTGAAAGGGCCAAATCTGTTTCTCTATAGCTTTGCACATTGATAGCAGAACTTGACACTGATATCCCCAGCCCCTATTAAGGGCGATCATGAACAGGGCTCTGCAAATTCTTGCTGCGTTCTGTGCAACGTATGCCAGATCTGAGACCAAGGCAAAGTCTTCCAATTTAGCTCTGGATATGTATGACTGAAGAAGAATATTGGTCTTTGCGTGGTTCTCAATGATTTTTTGCTCCTTCTCATCTTGTGAACTTTGAGGGCCAGTCTTTCGGTCTTCGATCTCAGTCACAACAGACTCCTTTCGCAGGCGATTGAGCTCTTGGGCTTCATTCTCTCTAGATTGTATATTATCGAATTCACTACTCATACTGATCATCTTGAGGATATCGGCTTCGCTAGCTTGAGGGCGCATCATGGTATTGAAAATTTCAATACTGCTGTGAAGAACATAGAATTGACTGGCAATGCGACCTACATCTTTGGCACGAAGTTCATCCGTTCGTTCATTGAAGATGATCATCTGGCTTCTGTGCAATGTCCTTGCAGCATCCACAATGAGCTTACGTCTTCGCTGGCCCAATTGTGGGTCATCCTGATATTCATTCCAATCGATGCCATAAGCCTGGGGGTTGCGGCGCATACGAACGAACAGGTAGGAGTAGCCCAGCCAAGTAATCGCTTCTGGGACAGACGTTACAGTTCCAAGGCTGATCTCAGCATTCAGATTGTCAACCAGTCTCTGAGAGAATTTTGACTCGATAGGCTGCTGCTGAGTGACGGCGCTCAGATAGTGCTGTAGCCTGTCCTGTGTGGTACAGATATAGCCAATACCACTGTCTTGAAACTGCGGACGACCTGCACGACCAAAGATCTGTAACACGTCCAGTATTCCAAGATCAATGAATTTACCAGCTTCAGCACTGTATAACTGAGTTCCTTTGATCACTACGGCAGCTGCAGGCAAGTTGACGCCCCATGCTAGCGTCGCGGTACAGCAAAGGACCTTTATTCCACCCTCACCGAAGATCCTCTCCACGAAATTTCGATCTGCGCGAGCCATGCCGGCGTTATGGCATCCAAAGCCTTTTGGAACAATATCTCGTAATTCTCGACCGCGCGTCGTCTTCAGATCAGACATTGCTCGAAGATAAGCTGGATCATCCGGGTCAGGTTGGAAAAGATCAGCACAGCCATCCTCAACTGCCATGGAGTAAAGTGTTCGAGCAGTCAAAACTGTGTCCTTCCTCGAGTGGACAAAGACCATGACTTGCTTGTCCTTCTGTAAAAGCTCTTTGAGTTTTTCGAATGTTGTGGAATCAATATTTTCACGTGAGGTTTTGCTCCCAGGTTTGCCTTTTACACCAATAAAGTGTTGTTCTAGTGGAACAGGTCGGAAAGAGGCATCGAAGTAGAAAAGACCAGACATACGATTAACCTTCAAGAAATCCGCAACATCAATATAATTTGGGAGTGTCGCAGAAAGTCCAACGATTCGAATCAGCGATTGAGTGCTTTCCACTTGCCGTTCAGTCCTAGCCACCAGAGACTCGATGACTGCACCACGTTCGTCGTGAAGCATATGAACTTCATCAATAATAAGGAGTCGAACTTTTTGCACCAGTTCAGTATCTCCAGTGCTCTTCCGGGTGACGACATCCCATTTCTCAGGGGTGGTTACAATGATCTGAGTGGCCGCAATATCTTTCTTGGTCAACTGCATATCACCAGTCAATTCTCGGACTTGAATTCCTAGCCAGGCCAACCGACGTCCTAATTTTTCGGTGACTTCCGCTGCAAGGGCCTTCATTGGAGCAACATAGATAATCTTAAAATCATCGGCCATAACCACAAAATCTTTGACATGAGGCTCATCGATAGGATTGGGGATGATGTTTTTGGAGATGCATTGCAAAATAGTGAGCATTGCGGCATCCGTCTTACCAGCACCAGTGGGAGCGCAGATGAGCATGTTTTCGGAAGTCGTGTACGCAACAGGGTATAGCAAGCTCTGCATGCGATTGAGGCTCTTGTACCCTTTGAATGTGTTCTGACAGAGACCATCCATTTCTGAGACAGCAACAAGTTTCTGTCCTACGGCTAATGAACCAACCTTTGCAGCAGGTATTGAATATTCCTCATACTTGGCGTGCTCATTTCTGGTGGTGCCGACAGGAAATGCAAACCTTCTGCCAGAGGCATCGAGGATATTGCCTGCTGCGGCCGTTTCAGACTTGTAGACATGAGGATATTTGGGACCAGATCTGTCATAAGCAGGAGCAAGTGCCGCATACTTGTGCTCGTAATCCTGTTGCTGTAATGTGGCTTCACGTTCCTGGCGGGTTTGAAGACCACCAAATAATCCATCTGTTTGTCGAGTGGTGGCAGTAGGACCACTCAAGATAGATTTGCGATGAGATATCAGCTCAATGACAAAATCAAGATCATCAAAACCAATGATGTCGGCCAATGACATTTGTAACTCATCATCGGAGCTGTCTGAAGCAAGTAATGCAGTGATTTGCTGCTCAAGGTCGGAGGCGTTCATACCAGATCTTGTGGCGGCAAAAGAAGAGCACTTCTTTCGCAGCCATGTGCGATTGTAAACACCTTCTTGGACAACATCGGGAGTTCTACGGCCGTTGGCAGTGTCGTGAAATTCATCACTTGCAGGGCTTTCATCGACGTCACTTTCAATATCCCAGATGTCATCTTCTAGACCTTCGCTTGAATCCCCATCCAGATCCAGGTCAGATCCATACATTTGTGAGGCATCATTCAGTGGAGGCAGTTTCAAATCTGCAATGGTGTGCCTCATGGCGGTCATTTGAGCGAGCCATTGTGCCTCTGATTGGAAGGTTGTCTCAGCCATGTTGTTAGGAGAAAATGATCACCTGGACCTAAAGAGAACCGTGGCCAGACGACAAGTAGCAAGGTTGACTTGTTGAAATATCGCAGCCTAGCAGAAGAGGGTCGTTGAGGTCGTGGTGATGAATATCAGAAATTCCTCGATGACTCTAACAGCACATAGTTGTGGATTACATATCACGTCTAAAAGTTTAGGTAGTGCTAGCTGGGGGCTTTTCTGGGTGTTGATTGGCAGGGTACGCTTTAGGCTCTCGAATCTCCATGCTAGCTTCGAAGGCCAGGGTTGTCCCCTCTATCACATGCCCACCAGTGGGCAGATGGGCCGAGGGGGCGGTGGCTAAGCCCACTCCTACTAGGCATTAGGCATATCTTAGGTATCACTCACCCCAAGAACACACCCAAGAAGCCGAATCTTTAGGCTTCAGCCTTTGGTCTTTCAGTCAACCTCAGGCTGAAGGCGGCGAATTGAGGGGCCAAAGCCGAATAAGGAACCCCTCTCCCCGCCCACAAAGACACACCATCGAATGCATGTGACGGACATCCAACGGCGGGTCAGATTTTGTTTGTTCCCAATAATGATTACCCAAGTACGGAGTACTTGCAACTAGGCTCTGACATTTCCACTCGTACTTCTATCAATCCCATCTCCACTAACCTCCCCGTCCAACCCCTCGACTTCGTGCAGCAAGTGTTTCAGAAGTTTCGTATCTTGAGAACAGAACTCTTCGCAGACACACGACCTCAGTAACTGCTCACTTCTCTACATTTACTCACGAACCGCACCCCCAAAACTCACACACCGCCACCATGAAGATCTTCTATATCGGAGTAGGTCCAACCAAGTGCCCAGAGAAAGCCCCGAAGGTCAAGAGCAAACGCTGAGATAATGATAATAGATCCTACGAAATGACCCCGTCCCTGCAGTCGAGCTTGCCGTGGAGCAAGACCTATCTTCGTTTTCCCGCTTCACCCGCGCCAGGTAAGCCCTAACCCATCCCTAGGCACACACGACCAAACGATCTAACATTCCTCGCACCCACAGCTACAGCGAATTCATGACCATGTTCGCCAAAACGGTAGCGGAGCGGACCAAGCCAGGGGTGCGACAAGACATCGAAGAGCGAGCACACACATTCCACGCCTATGGCTCCAGCCAAGGCATCGCAGGCATCATAATCTCGGACGCCGAGTATCCCGCCCTGGTGGCACACCAGCTTCTTTCGAAGATCGTGGATGAATTCACGGCGCAGAATCCCAGGTCGTCTTACTCGTCTACGTCCGTCACGTCGCGGCCGTATCCGCAGTTGAAAGAGTACATTCAGAAATACCAGGATCCGAACCAGGCGGACAGTATCATGAAGGTGCAGAGGGAGTTGGATGAGACCAAGATCGTGCTGCATAAGACGATCGAGAGCGTGCTGGAAAGAGGCGAGAAGATCGACAGTCTGGTCGCTAAGTCGGATGGCTTGAGTGCTCAGAGTAAGATGTTCTACCAACAGGCGAAGAAGCAGAATTCTTGTTGCGTGGTTATGTGATCTGGATGCGGGTTGAGGACTCGATTCTCTAGTCTGGCCGCATCGCTCGATCAGGCCGTCCTTTTGATCTGGTTCCACAGAGGCAGCCGGGCCGTAAAAGTGATTGGGAGGAACAGGGAGCAGGAACCAGGGGCAGACCCACGACTCTTTGCCCTGTCTGCTAGGGGCTATGTCTGGACTTTGGAAGATGGTTGGAATTCGGAGGACGGACGAAGCGAACGCCTCTCACACTGGCGGTTGGGAACATGCACGTGCGGCAGGCGTTTTCCAGGGAGTACAGTATTTCTTTTGATCCAGCACCTTTGACAGAGACAGAATACGGGATTTGACTTCGATTTTTGTTGCATTTCTTTTTTTCTCTTCCTATATCGCATCCATGCACCTGAGATAATCCTCCATTCCACCGCTTCCCTGACCTGATTCGCCCAGCCGTGTCCTCGTATATACAGCGACAGTCCTCTATACTCTGTGCCCAGTATCAACCAACCCTATCCAACCCAACTCAGCCTCATTCCGCTTTGGCTTCCACGGGCCTCCCCTCCGCCAGCGCACTCAGCCGCTCCCCATCAACCCTCATACCCACCCACTCCTCCATCCTGGTTGCGCCGACACTGGGGCCCTGGTAGAACCGGATACTCGGCTCATTCCACTTGAGCACTGCCCACTCGAGCCGCCTACACCCCAAGCGCACACACTCGCGCGCCAGCGCCTGGATCAGTGCCGTCCCGAACCCGGCGCCCCGGTGCGCAGGCCGCACGAACAGGTCCTCCAGGTAGATCCCCGGCGCCGCGTTCCATGTGCTGTAGTTGTGGAAGAACAGCGCCATGCCTGCCACAGACTCCGAGGGGGAGTCTGAGGAAGCGGCGGGGGATGCCGTGCTGGTTGAGAGCGGGACGGTCAGTAGAAGCGTCTTCGCGTAGCCTGGCGTGAAGCCCGTTGGGCTCGAAGGGTCAGGGAAGCTGAGCGTGTTGCGCAGCGTTTCGACTGTTGCATGCACGGAGTCCAGTTCGTGCTCGTAGTCCGCCAGTTCGTTGATCAGGGCCAGGATCGAAGGCACGTCCGATTGCGTTGCGTACCGGATGCAGTAGTTGGGTGTGCTGACTTCGGTCATGATTTTGTAGGTTTGGGTCTTGATGGGATTTGCTTGAATTGTGGTTTCTCCGGTTGGCTGAGTGGTTTTTTAGGTCTTCGTGTTGATCAAAGGCGTCGACAACGTGGACGATGCGCTCGTCCCCACGGCCGTTGATGAAGTAACCTTTTTGAGCACGCCTTTATGACCCTGTTTTTTCAATCCCGATTCTAAAGTAATGTAGTTCGAAGCCTTACTTTGCTGGAACGTAATTGCAGCACTAAACACTCAACATTGGGCGGGTGTTGAAACTTAGCTGGCGCTAAATAAACTCTACATTCAGGCCATAAAGTAGTATTTATGTATCTCCTCGCCTTGACACTTTAGAATATCTTTGCACCTTGTCATCTGCAATAATGCGTGGATTTCATGAAATTCCCAGGCATGTCCTATGTGATGCCATATCGGTGGCCATAGATTCGACGCGATTCAAAAGCTGACAGTTATCGCTGAGATTGATCAATCGTAAGTTCTGGATCAAGTTTTGCTCGGCTCTCACTAATTAACACGACCTCTCTGGCCTAGACGAATTCAATGAAGCCGTGCTCCTGGTTTTCTACTTACAGAAAAGATTTGTGGCTACAGCTTGGCATCACTCACTCGATTGTTTCAATCCATGCCACAATGGGTTCTGCCGAAGGATTGAGGATTCTCGCCTGAAAGACACCTACGCAGTGCGCTTCACCTTCCAGAGCCTGCTCACGATTGACTTATCTGGCGGCACAACGTATGCTCATAAGCTCTTGCGGCAGTTGAAGGCGGCCCTTGCGATATTGCGAGGAGTGGAGATTCTCAAACAACTCGAATCAGACCAACTCCGGTTCTATTCGACCTGCACCGACAATCCGATCTTTAATGATGCACCCAGCGCAATCCTGTCTGAGGCTGTTGGGTCTTACCTGGGCACTGGCTTTCTGACAAGACTAGCCGAAATGAGAGGGACTTTTCAAGATACGACTCGTTATGAAGTTCATCCTCCTATGTTCTGGGTTGCTTTGAGCGCATGCGTGCTGGGAGACCTCCAACTTTTTGAGAGATGCCTTGGTGAACTGACATTACCTATTAACGAGTCTTCTTCCCAGGGCCCTACGGATCTGCTCCTTACAAAACAGCCTGTCGCTCTATTAATAGTGGCGATAAAGTATGCGAAACTCAACATTGTTAATCGCTTACTTGAGACAAATGGAGGTATAATCTCGGAGAGACATCCCGACCATGTACCTCTACGAGCAGCTATTTTTTCACAAAACAACCGAGTTCTAAAAGCTCTCCTCAAATATACGCCCAGCTTACCCGAATTGCTGACCCAAGGCTTGAAGCATTATCCTACTCTACTTCCTTTGTCTAGCGAGGGCTCAGAGACTATCAGATTGTTGACAAAGCACTTCACGCCGCTTGCACCAGAATCACGTGCTTGGCTGATCGTCCACTCATGTGCAGTGGGCGATGTAACGCTCTTGGAAGAGTTCTCGAATATGGAACCACTCTTTAGCCATCGTGTTGACGATGCCTGCGGTCGCATACCAACATACCTCCATTTCGCTATACGCTGCGGCAATATTGATAGCTTGCGGTTCCTGCTTGATCATGGAGTTGTTAAAACTCAGAGGCGACAATCACTGAGAATGGCGATGGAGCAGGCTCTATCGTTCAATCAGATAGAATGCTATCGAGCCCTGTACCAGCATGTTGATCCAGCTTTGCGGGAACCTTATTTCTCGAATCTCGCGTTGGCAGAAAATTCAGAAGATATCATGACCGAGTTCATCTCCGACTACGGGAGGGACCTCGTTTTTGACTGGGGGAAGCATATGGACGAACCAATACCAACGGCCGCTCAAAGAGCACTGTGGAATGCTATACAACGACTCAGGCCTGGAAATGTTCGGTTTTTCCTAGGTGCAGGAGTACGTGTATTCCCATCGCAGCATGCCAAGGAGCATTACGAGATCCCATGGCCATATTTCAATCAGAACCGAGACGCATTCCGACGAACTGAAGCGGTGCTCAATGCCTTTAAATTGCCAAAGTTACAGATACTTGTGTGAGGTAGATGACTGTTCTGGTGGTCATCTCAGCTATACTCAAACCACGATCTGAAATACAAAGCTAAAGAGGAAGCCAGGAGTTAGTCAGGAGTGTAAGTCTACCTATGGAACTTGTATAACCATCGAAGAAATGTTGCAAGTCTCTCAAGGCGCTGGATACGAAGCGGCCACGCGATCTAATCGCACTGCGGATGATAATGCCGTCGAATATGATTACCTGGATGAGGTTCAGAGAGAACGAGGCACGGGCTTAGTCAACGTAAAGCTTGCAAATTTGCAGAGTAGGGTCGCCAAAAATGTCCCAGACGATCCGGTCAGAATCGACGAGATCAATAGCAAATTTACATTTGACTCGAATAACCCGCTATCCGCGGAGGAAGTCACGGAAGCTCCCGTGTTCAAGTTTGACAATGTATTCAACTCCGCATTGGACCACCCGCAATTCCCACCACTGTTACAGAAGGCTGGCGTGACCCTGACTGACTCTAGAGGGGAAAGAGAAGCACTCAGATCGAATGGTGCCGAGGAGCAGACCCTGAAGTGGTCGTGGTCAGGAGATCAAAAGGTGGCTTTCACGGACTGGAGTTACAAGAAGCACGACACTAGTGACATTTCACCCAAAGCACATTATACCGAATTGACGATGGCTTTGTTCAAAAGAGCCGGTGTCGACACTAAGAAAATAGCAGCCATCGCCCAAACCAGAATCTCGAACGAGTCGACGGAGAAGATGATCCAATCGATTTTCCAAAGCCTTAAAGTGAAAAGGGGGGAGGATGTGGTTGTCCTCTCGAGGTCGGACACGGACCAAGCAAAAGTAGAAGCTTTGGATGCCTACTTCAGGACTGCAAACGGAAAGGGAACGGTGAACTTACTGGCGTTTCATGCAGAGGACTGGGGTTTTAGGAGTCCCCAAACTCTCGTCTTGCAGAGGCCAGGCTTTTCGGGCAGTGCGAGCTTCAACTCGGTTGTTACACTCGGATAGAGATGAGCAGTCCTTGGGCATGGAATGATTCTCCAGACTCTGTGGTAACTCCGGATCTGTGGACATGGATCAGCTAAGAGTGGGCTGCAAGGTTATTTTATCTTTTTGGAATAGTGGTGGCTAAGTGTCAAGAGCTATGAGACAGACTGCCAGAGGGAATGCCACGACTCCTGGCTTATCAGGCAAAGATGTGTAGGACTGACAGTCTCGTGGCTTTTGTAGTAAATGATATAGACGTAGTTAGACCCTGATATGAGTCAGGTTAATCTAATAGGTTCTGGGTTGGATCGCGGAGACATCGATAGTATGAGTCCACCAACTGCCACTCGATCGGAAGCATTGAGCCGAACAAACCACTACTATACCAGGTTTATGTTGGTTAGCTCTCCGCTGGCCCACGTGAATCTCTCGCCTTGTTTGTCCTCACCGTCTCTTGCCACCTCTTCCAAAGCATCTCCGCTTTCGTTTTCCTGTGCTTCATCCTGTCCTGTATCCTCAATCCGTGTATCGGGCTCAGGAGAGGTAGGACTGTAGTTAGTACCTGACAACCTCTCAATCTCGTCTATCGCGGAAACCAGGCTTCCCCAAATCAACATCCCAATAAATCTAGTAAATCTAGTATAACTATGTACCTGGTGGGAGGAATATCTTGATTGGGTCCTTTCCTTGGCTGCTCAAACCACATAAAAATCTAGGCCGGCCACTAAAGGCGTCTCCGGCTTGAGAGTTGCCGCCAGAAGATGTCGGGCTAAATAACTTCGTGCCCGGGTAAACATGTTACATACGACAGATTGTGCGTGCGTGAGGTGGAGGTGTACTAACTATATAACTGATGAAATACTCTGGTCCAAACCAAGCATTCAACTTTAGTAGGACCGCGAGATGCAACTTGTGACCATTCGCGACTCGTGCATTAAAAATGCCATGATCGTTGGTATAATACTTTAGAACAAGATATGTGCGAGGAAAGGGTCAAGCGTATATCATATCTGGTCGGTAGAATTATAAAACCAGAATCTGGAGTGAGGACTCCAGGACAGGGAAAAAATCCCACTGTCTACTCATCCATCTGCCACTGATAGCTCAAATCCTCATTTCTGGCCTTGCGGCCTCGAGCCTGGAACCAGTCCTTCTCGAAGCCATTTCCCCTATCGACTCCATCCCACCTCCAACCAGGCAGGATGCCATATCGATTAGGCGGCGCGGCACCCTGGTAGACCTTTTTCCTCGGCCCAGCAGTGGCTGTAGCCTTACGACTCCCACTGCCCGGCGCACCAGGGCCCTTCACAAGCGCCCTCTCTTCTTCCTTCTTCTGCGCCATATACATGGCCATGGGATCATCCCACCGGACGACATCCTTTAGCTGGCGATTCATATCCTCATCGTCGGCGGCCCTCGCCACAGTGAGGAACTTGGCTTCCTCGAGATCCAGCTTCCTCTGCTCGCGCTCCGCGCGCTGGACATCTCCCCTCGCCTCGTCGCGCGCTTTCTTCTCTGCCGCAACTTTCTCCATTTCCGCTCTGCGCGCCTCCGCGCGTTTGAGACTCACGTCGATGCGTCGCCCCGTCGCGTCTCGGTAGATTGTTTCCTCTTCTTGGTTCGCGGATTCGCCATCTGCGGGTTTGGACTTCTTGGCTTTGTTGCTGCGTGAGAGTTCGCGTGCCTTCTCTCGCTCCTCCGCTTCCATGATTCTCGCGGTGTCAGCCGCTGTCTGTAGAC
>Ga0105237_10005439_pt1 | contig 14381 bp, 10 predicted proteins | sample KBSC24metaG_FD_81520 | JGI IMG/M metagenome (GOLD analysis project Ga0105237, IMG submission 81520) | Corn rhizosphere microbial communities from Kellogg Biological Station, Michigan, USA - KBS C2-4 metaG | ecosystem: Host-associated > Plants > Roots > Rhizosphere > Soil | place: Michigan, USA... | reverse complement strand
GCGCCAAAAGGCTTTATTGCGTAAATACTCGCGCAACGTTAAGTTTTTAATGATGTTGCTGAGCATTGGCCTCATTGTGTTTTTTTTACCCAAGCAGGCAAAATTTGGCTATGAATATGAAAAGGGCCGTATCTGGAACCAGAAAGACCTGGTATCACCCTATAACTTCGCCATCCTGAAAACCGCCCAGGAAAATAAGAACGATCAAAAATCGGCCAAGGAAAGTATCACCCCCATTTACCAGCTGGATGCCGCGGTGGCCAACCAGCAGCTGGAAGGTTTTAAGAGCGATATCGAGATCAAATGGCATAATGCAGGCATCAACGACAAGCTTAAACCCAAATACATTTCAACCGGCACCGATCTGCTGAAGGAAATATATGATACCGGTATTTTAAAGCTGAACCCGCAATACCAGGTAAATTCAGAAAACTATCCTATTACCGTTTTAGACAAAAACGTGGCTACGGCCAAAAATACCAACGAACTGTTTACCAAAGAAAAGGCCCTGGCCTATTGCGACAAGATCCTGGGCAAACATACCGACCTGGATAAGGCCTTTTTGCTGGATATGCTGCAAAACAGGCTGCAAACCAATTTAAGCTATGATAATAACCTTACCTCGCGGCTCATTAATGAGGCTATTGAGGGCTTGTCAATCACCCGGGGCATGGTGCAGAAAGGGGAGGTGATCGTTTACAAAGGTTCGGTTATTAATGATGATGTTTATCAAAAGCTGGAATCATACAAGCAAGCCTTTGAAGATAATGCGCGTACCAACGGTAACCGCAAGCTGGTACTGCTGGGGCAGTTTTTCCTGGTAGGTATAGCCATATCCTTATTAATGATATTCCTGCACCTTTTCCGTAAGGATATTTATGCCGATAACCGCCTGGTAAGTTTGATATTACTGGTGATGACGGCCATGCTGGCTACCTTATCATTGGCTATTAAGCTTCAGTTTCCCACCAACCTGTATTATATACCGTACTGCATCGTACCAATCATTATCCGTATTTTGTTTGATACGCGTTTGGCACTTAACATACATTTGCTGGTTGTGCTCATCGCCGGTTTTTTTGTACCCAACAGCTTTGAATTTACTTATTATGAGATCACGGCGGGGATGGTATCTATCTATAGCATCAAAAACCTCATCAGGCGCGAGCAGTTCCTGATCTCGGCGGTCATTATCATCTTTACCTATTTTGTGGCTTTTTTAGGGATCACCTTTATACGCGAGGGCACTTTCCTGGATATCGACTGGATGGATTTTCTGCCTTTTGTGGTGAGCGTACTGCTTACCCTGCTGGCTTACCCGCTTATTTATATTTTTGAAAAGATATTTGCCATCACCTCAGATATTACGCTCATCGAGCTCACCAATACCAACGCACCTTTGCTGCGCGAACTGGCCTTTAATGCCCCGGGTACATTCCAGCACTCGTTGCAGGTGGCAAACCTTGCTGAGAACGCTATATACACCATTGGCGGCAATGCCTTGCTGGTAAGGGCAGGGGCGTTGTACCATGATATTGGTAAAATGGAAAACCCGCTGTTTTTTATCGAGAACCAAAGCTCGGGCTTTAACCCGCATGATAAGCTGCCTTATGAAGAGAGCGCTCAGATCATCATCAGGCACGTAAGCAAAGGGATTGAAATGGCGCGTAAGGCCAACCTGCCCGAAGTGATCATTGATTTTATACGCACGCACCATGGTAATACCCGAGTCGACTATTTTTACCAGTCGTCATTAAAGAATTTCCCCGAAAAATTCATCAACGAGAACATTTTCAGGTACCCGGGACCTATCCCTTTCACCAAAGAAGCGGGTGTTTTGATGCTGGCCGACTCGGTGGAGGCCGCTTCGCGCTCTTTAAAAGAGCCTGATGAAGAGTCGATCAGTATTTTGGTCGACCGGATAGTGAAATACAAGCTTGATCAGAACCAGCTGAAAGACAGCAATATAACTTTAAAAGATATTGAAACCATCAAAACTATTTTTAAGCGAATGCTGATGAGTATCTACCATGTGCGAATAGATTATTAAAAATCGAACTTTTTTTTTGACGGGAAACTTGAATTACTATATTTGCAATCCCGAAAAACGGGGAACATATTGAAAAGAACACGGTGAGGTGCCTGAGAGGCCGAAAGGATCAGTTTGCTAAACTGACGTACGGGAAACTGTACCGAGGGTTCGAATCCCTCCCTCACCGCTAAACATGAAAAGTCCCGACAATTAATTGTCGGGACTTTTTTTTGGGGGTACGGTGATGACAGCGGGCATGGGCTAAGTTAGGTTTTTTTAGGTTCCATCATGTTTATGAGATAATACCCCTTAATAACACTTAAAATTCTTGCATATAGCTCGTTGCAATGTTCAATATAACTTACTAAAGACATCTGTTTCCGTCCCCTTCCACCTTTTCCGGTCTTAAATGTTATCGTCTGGGTATCCTTGTCAAATGTACTGGCTTTATGATGCGTGCCATTCCGTATTCCCGAATCATAGAAATCGCCTAAGCCAACTAGTTTACTATTGGCTTTAAAATTATCTGCTTTACCGGATTTGTCGATATCGATATATTTATTCAGATTGAAGCCGTCTGTGTTAAATTTATTAATATCATTTCTAGTAAGTAGATTATTAAGCGAGGTTGGAATAAGCAACAGGTCGCCGTGGATTTCAAAAAAATCACCATAAACCATTTTCAACTTTTCCCAGTTTACGGCAGAAGAATATCCCTCCGGTACAAAACCGCATTTTTGATGTAGTAGTGTAGGCAGTAGGACATTTTCTACTTCTCGGTAGCTTTTCATTACTTCATATAGCTTATTCATAAGAAAATCTTCTTTGAACTCAAGCAAGTAGTTACGCAAGTTTATATAACTTGGATGTTTATAAGCATCGCCGACTACATCAAGAACATGATCTGAGAATTCTGCCCATTTGCCTTGTAAGAAGCGGTCAGCCGCGTCAAACACCTCCATTAGGATTTTGTGCTCAATTACCTTTTGATCGGTTCCATACTTTTCTTCAAGTAGTTTCCAACGCTTTTCTATAAGGTAACGGAAATCTTTTTGAATCGCATCCCATTTTTGTTGATATAAAATACAGGATTGCTGGGCCGCCTGAAATTCAGCAAATCCCCCTTTCCCATTTTCACGCTGGCGTACCATAAAGTCTATGGAGGGAAAATAAAGAGGGTCATCTTTTAATGCAGCATCTAATGTCAGTTCGGGATGTAGGTTAACAATTTTTAAATTCATTTTGAAAGGGATCTCTCTAATGTTTTTAAATATCCCTTTATCCGTTCCAATACCGAATGTTAAATCCTCACCACAGGTATGGCATGGAAAAGTAGCACTCTGAGGATATTTATTTCCCAAATTATATCGCAACCGGTATTTTTCCTGGCAATGTTCACATTGCACGCATTTGGTTAGAATCCCCATTTTTTTGTTTAGGTTGAACAAGATACTATAAATCCAACTCAAAGTTAATAGAGATATTTTTTAGAGCCTATTTCCTCCGCTGCCGCAAGCGTCCCGCTTGTGGTAAATGTGCATGGCTTTCAGTTACTCAGCATGAAGACCACAAGCGGGACGCTTTGCGGTAGCGGAGAAGACCCTGAGGGGACAAAAGATTGTAACCTATTACTATCCATTATTTTTTAAATGAAAACAGCCATGGGAACAAATCTGGTTCAGCAAATACCTTGGCCTCAATGTCATGTTTTAAGCCTGGGTATTCCGTATATTTCGCATTTTTTGCACCGCTGTGTTGTAACGCTTTGATCAGGCTCCTATCGGGCCATGGGTTAATAATGTCATCAATCGCACCATGAAAGATCCACACGGGAAGGTTGACTGCCCTTTTGGGATATAGTTCTACGTTAGCCTGCCCGCATATAGGGAAAGCAGCCGCAAAATAATCAGGATAATGGATGACCAGATCGTAAGTGCCAAAGGCGCCAAGCGAAGTGCCGCCCAGGTAAATTCTTTTTCTGTCTGCGATTCGATGTTCGGCCAAGCTATCCATTAAAAGTTTCACCATCCGTTCCGGTGTTGAGAGTGCCAGGGTGTTCATCTTATGATTAAACGCTGCTGTTGTATCGTAGGGTGGGCCCGGAGGGATTTTGAACCACATGCTGTCCGCAGGACATTGTGGAAAAACTACAAGCGCAGGAAATTTTTTCCGGACCGAATCATTTAAAAAATCCTTGCCAGCTCCGTAATACCTGCTACCTCCGCCGAGTTGTTGTTCATTATCATTTCCTCTGAAGCCTGCACCATGCAGATAAACGATCAAAGGGTATGACTTTTTTGGTTCATAATTTACAGGATATAATATCCTGTAACGTAACGTGTCTTTGCCCTTAATAAATAGCGCTTTTTTATATAGATTGAGGTCCTGAGCCTGGGAGAAATGACCGCAGATTAATATCGTGAGGATAGAAATAATTTTTTTCATATGCATATCAATTCTCTACTGCCACTTTACTATATTTATTTCTGTATTCAATTGGGGTAATTCCCGTAACCCTTTTGAATACATCCCTGAATGCTTTCATATCACTATAACCAACATCAAACATAACTTCGGATACGTTTTTTCTGGAGCTTTCAAAACTACGTTTGGCGGCCTCAATTCTTACCCTTTGCACATATTCAACAGGTGTATTATTGGTAGCCAGTTTAAATCTTCTTTCAAAGGTCCTTTGGCTAATGTCTACTTTATCTGCCAGACCATTAATGGTTAATTTATCCTGGTAGCTTTTTTCGATGTAGTTTTGCGTTTGTAAAATCTCCTTATCATTGTGGGCTTTCTGTCCGGTGAAAATTGTAAAAGCTCCCTGGCTGTTCCGATCTATATCTATGGCAAAATATTTGGCGGCCAAAATAGCGGTATTTCTATCGGTGTATTTTTCTAATATATAAAGCAGCAAATTCCATATCGAGTTTGCACCACCGCTCGAATAAATTTTACCTTCATCAGTAATAACAGTTCCGTCCACAATTTCTACTTCCGGGTACATTTCCCGGAATTGATTATAATAAGCCCAATGTGTAGAGCACTGCTTACCATTTATCAAGCCGGCTTCTCCTAGCAAGAAAGCACCTATGCATAAACTAGCGACCTCGCTGCCATTTTGGTGCATTTTTTTTATCCAGGGGATTACTTTCTCATTTGCTTTTATCGCTGTATCAATTTCTCCATAGATGGCCGGTATGATGATCAGGTCAGTGTTTTGAATGTCTTTTATTAGCCGGTCTGTTTTTACGGAGTACTCGCCATCATTGGTAGCAATATAATTTTTAAAGCCTACATATTCCACATCAAATAAAGGGTTTTTATCAAATGCTTTTAAAAAATCATTGGCTGTTTTAAACAAACGGTAGGGTGGGGTTACAGCCTCAATGGCTGCATTTTCCGGCACATAAACAGATACCTTTTTCATTGGAGTAAATTGTTTTTTTAATGGTGATGAAGCTATCATGAGCTGGTTTACTCATTTCGGTTTGTGAACTTCAGCTCATGATGGTTTCATTATTATATTTTCTTTTCCTAAAGATAAATATGTTTTGGCGGAATTTACCCTCTAAGTTGTCGTTTTCACACTGCGCCAGATCCTAAAGTAAATTCCAACTTTGTATTATCAATAAGTTTCAAACTAAATTTAAATATCGTCATGAAAAATTTATTCAAAACACCTAATCCTCTTAAATCAATACTCTTAATGGCAATCATGATGTTTGCAGCATCTCAATCAAATGGGCAACAAAGTAAACCTGCCGACAGTGGCTATGTGCCTGTTAATGGCATTAAGGTTTATTACGAAGTATATGGTGAAGGTAAACCTCTTGTTTTACTGCATGGTGCTTTTTATACCATTGAAATGAACTGGGGGCAATTAATACCCGAATTGTCAAAAACAAGAAAAGTAATTGCCATTGAAATGCAGGGACATGGGCACACACCGTTTTCAGACAGGAAATTAGACATTGCTACCTTGGCAAGTGATGTTGAAGGAGTAATGAATTACTTAAAAGTTGACAGTGCTGATGTTGCAGGATATAGTATGGGTGGTTCCATAGCTTACCAGTTGGCAGTAAAAAGCCCTAAACGGGTAAGAAAATTAGTGATCATTTCTTCTACTTATAAAAATAGTGGCTGGCTGCCCGTTGTAAATAATGGGTTTAAAGGTTTTAAACCTGAATTTTTAACAAATACTCCTCTGAAAACGGCATACGACGCGGTAGCACCTGACAAAACAAAATGGACAAAATTCATAGAACAGATGATCGCTTTTGCCGGCACGCCATTCGACTTGGGCGACAGCAATATTGCGAAAATTTCTGCTCCGGTATTGATCATCTCGGGCGACAATGATGGCCTGGATAAAGTGGAGTTGGCGAAAACTTATCAATTACTGGGAGGTGGTGTATCTGCTGATCTGGCACCGATGCCAAAATCTCATCTGGCCGTTGTTCCTTCGCAAAGCCATGTCGGCCTAATGATGCAGACGAAAACAATATTAGGTTATCTGGATGACTTTTTAAAGTAAACATCTTCGAACTATTAAATAAAAAACGAACGAAAAAGCAACAATTTCAATTAAACTCATATGAGAAAGATAATCGTTTTAACATTTATGACATTAGACGGGGTAATGCAAGCACCAGGCGGACCTGAGGAAGATACATCTGGCGGCTTTAAATACGGCGGTTGGTCCGCACCTTATGAGGACGAAGTTTCTGGCAAGGTGATGCAAAAACAGATGGAACCTACGGATATTCTTCTGGGCAGAAAAACATTTGATATTTTTGCCTCCTACTGGCCGGCGCATGCCGACTATTGGCCAGGCATCAATGATGTCACGAAATACGTTATATCCAACACCGTGAAAGAGTCAGGTTGGAAAAACTCGGTGTTCCTTACAAGTGTGGCAGATATCGAAAAGCTCAAAAATTCAGAAGGGGCCGACATCAAAGTTTGGGGCAGCGGCGAACTCGTTCAGCTACTACTGAAGCATGATTTGGCTGACGAACTCTGGCTCAAAATTTACCCGGTGATTCTTGGCAAAGGGAAAAAGTTGTTTGACAACGAAGCGGTTCCGGCGGCATTTAAATTAACAGAGAGTCATGTTACACCAAGCGGAGTTATTTTTGCCAATTACAAGCGAGCTGGAGATGTTCAAACAGGTACTATTGGCGCTTAAGAGCGTGCAATAACTTCATTCCCCTCGGTGTCTTCCGAAAGGATCCTGCGGATGCCCGTGGACAGTCTGTAACTAGGGGCCTCTGCGAGAGGCCCTGAGGGGATACATGAGGCATTACCGCATCGCAGGAGCGTTACTATTGAACATGTCGCGGAACATTTTCCAGCCCTCAGCTGTCTTTTTCCAAAGAACCAGGTATTTTCCTTTACCCAAGGAATTATTATTCGCCCCGAACATCTCATAGTTTCCCTGTTCGGTGACATATTCATTGGTAAGGCCGTACAGGTCGAGGGTATTAAATATGATGTTACGCACGCCGGAACGGTAGGCGAATTTAAAAAAAGCCAGTTGACCTTGTTGGCCGCAAATTGCCGGTGAATTGGCTGGGAGCAGGCAGGCATCAGCTGTATAGCTGTTTAAAAACAAGGAAGAATCCCCTTTTGCAAATGCTTCACCATAGTTTGTGTTAATGCTGTTCAAGGCGGCTTTAACCTTGCTGATATCGGTGTTTTGTGCAAGGACTTGTTGGCCTCCGTATAATAATAGATAAAAAATGATTAATGTGAGGAGCCTGCTTTTGTTTGTCATGATGTTTAAGATTTGTTTATAAAATAAAACGGTTTTCTGCAGGCTAACCATAAGTTGTCGATATATAGATCCATACCCGCTTATTGACCAAACCTATACAGAGATACAGTTAAAAAATTGTTTTCATTCAGAATAATCCATTAAAAAGGGATCCTATTTATTCTCTTTTAAACAGCAAGGTATCGATGGTTTTCCAACTCTGCCCATCCAGGCTCCGTTCGTAGCTCATTTGAAAATGGTTTTTGTCGATAAGCATGTATCGGAAGCGTTCGAAAGTTAGCTGAGGCCCGGTTTCGTCTTTGCGGGAGAGGATGATCATATCCGGATCGGTGTTAACTCCAGAGAATATACGATTGCCATGAAAGTTATCGAAAACGGTAGCTGAAAAACTGGATTTTGAGCGATCGAGGCTCCACATTGACAGTGCCTTATAGGTATTGGGTAGCTGATCTTCGTGTGTATAGCTAAGCCAACAACTGTCGAGTGATAGATGGAAGGTGGCTTTGGCCCCGATCTTTCGGCCGTTAGCGAATTTCCCTTCTCCTTGCCAGGAACCCTCAAGAAAACTGGCCATCGGCGGTATTGTAGTCGGCGTAACCGCGTTTTGGGCCCGTATATTTAATGTGTTTATCATCAAAAGAGTACTGATGATCCCCAATTTGATTTGCATCGCTTTGTTAATTATTATAAAACAAAGCTTTGATAATTTGTGGAGCCAGGGAAATTAATTCAATGATTAGCAGATTATTTTCAACAACTTGCCGGAAATGCCTGCTGAGGAGACAACAACAAAAAGCCTGGCAATTACCAGGTTTTTTTATGATCCGAAACACAAACCATGCTCAATATTTAGTTGCACCAATATCAAAAGCCTGGGCGGCAGGGCGTGAGCTGCCATAATAATCATAATTTACACCATATGACGCGGCGTTTACTCCTGCTTTAATAAGGGGAGATGACGATAATAAATGAAAATCCCCTCCATTATAATTCACGAATTTTAGAATGTTTACATCTGTACTTATATAGTTATTTAAAGCTGTAAGTTTAACATCACTGCTCTTTTTGATTATTGCAAGGCCTGATCCCGATTGCAGAATAACATTATTGATAACGGTATTCATCGGGATTGTTTCTGAATTTAATTTTATACCACCCAGTGTGGAAGCAATAATGGTATTATTAATAAACTGAAAGTTGGGGCCCGGTGTATATCTTGAATCGGCAAAAATACCGTAGCCTTTTGAATTTAGAATATAGTTATTATACACCTGGTTGTTTCCGAGGCCGAGAACAATAATGCCGTTACCGGGCGCATTCCTGACCAGGTTATTAAAACATCTCCCACCGGTACCTTCGCCTATTTGTATGCCGTTATTCTGATATGCAGCAAAAGGACTTATTCCAGGGTTCTTAACTATATTACTATAAATATCACATCCTGAAATTGCACTGCCAACCTGGATGCCCTCAGAACCGGTAGAATCGGTAAGGTTATAGTATATTTTAACATTCGCCACATCGTGAGGTAAAACCGTACCGCAGGAAAGTGATACCCCATCGGCATAAAAAGAATTGCCTACGTAAAGTCCTTCGCCGCCCGTTTTATGAATATAGTTATCGTGAAGAAGTATGTTTCTCATTGTAAAATGGCCACGCCATGTTGTAGCATCACATGATGGGTCTGTTTTTGCCATAATGCCTGCGAAGCCACTGTTACGAACTTCGACTTTGGCAATCTCAAAATCGGAGCTCAGGTCATCCATCGTCATACCGATGTTACCACCATTAACATCAAACCCATACTTAATTGAGGGTACGCCATTGCCCAGCACCTTAAAATACGTGCAGTTTTGCGTCTTAAATGCATATGAAGCAGTAATGGATGTGGAGATAGTTACTTTACCACCCTGGTTAATAATAGTAATAGGAGCCGCTGCGGTTCCTTTAAGATTTTTAAACAACAAAGATCCTCTTGTTCCGGCAGGTATAAACACAGTAGCTCCTGCGGGTATATTAGTACCATCAACCATCCAGTCCGAAGGCTTAACAGTATATGTAAAGGTAGAAACGGCCTCTGTTTGCACATTTACAGATTCTGTATTCGCAGTTGCGCTTGCCGGTTTTTCAATTTTGCTTTTGGTACACATCGCAAAGGATGATATAACCAGCGCACCAGCTATTATGCGGATCAGGTGATTTTTATTTTTCATGTATACAATTAGGGGAGGTCGAAAAAAAGTATTGGATTCAAAGCGTTATCATATATCAAGCTTCACGGGCCTGGCAAAGTAGCTTATTATACGAGGGTTTCGGTATATTGTTACTTTACCCTGTGAAAATTAATTCATGTTTTTCACCTTCATAAGCTTGCTTATAGATAATGGGTTTACCTATCAACATAACTCAGGGTCCTAGGCGGGAGACCCTGAAGGGACATAAAAACAAAAGAGCCTGCTGATCATTGATCAGCAGGCTCTTTTGTTTTTATTCCCTCTTAAATCAAGGCTCTGCGTTTTAAGGTAAGCACGGCAATCTCGGGCCAGATACCTATGCGGCCTTTTAAACCCAAAAAGCCAAAACCCCGGTTTACATAGAGGTAAAGCCCGCTTTTTTGATAAAGCCCCGCCCATTGTTTATAAACATACTTGATGGGGCTCCATTTAAAGCCGAACAGTTCAAAACCGAATTGTGCACCATGTGTATGCCCCGAAAGGGTGAGATGGATGGGCTGGTGGTGACCCAGCGTTACAGCATCCCAGTGCGAGGGATCATGTGACATCAGGATTTTGAAGGCCGCATCGGGTACACCGGCGGTTGCTTTTTTAAGGTCGCCGTATTTATGGAAACCACCCTTGCCCCAGTTTTCAACGCCGATGAGCGCGATAGCTTGGTTGTCTTTTTGAATAGGGGTAGCCTCGTTTAGCAGCAATTTGAACCCGATCTCGTGATGAACCCGTTTCAGGCGGTTGAGATTGGCCTGTTGGTCGGCCTGGTTTTCCCACTGCATATAATCGCCATAATCGTGATTGCCCAATACTGAGTATTTGCCATAAGGCGCTTCCAGCCCGGCAAATGCCGGTATCCAGGGATCCATTTCGGTTGCCTGGTTATTAACCAGGTCGCCGGTAAATAATATCATATCACTTCCCTGCGCGTTAACCAGGTCGAGCCCTTTCTGTACACCCTTCGCATCACTAAAACTGCCGGAATGAACGTCGGATAACTGGGTGATCGTAAAACCATCGAACTGCTCCGGAAGATCATCAAAAAAGAGCGTTTCCCGGCGTACTTTATAATAGTGCCGCCCGCGTGTGATGCCAAATAGCAACAGCCCGAAAAATATGGTCGCTACTACTAGCACTAACTCACTTACGGCATAACTGCGTGGCGGGAAGCCACGAAACAAGCGGGTGAAATCTTCCAATACCAATATGATGGAGCTCACCAGCTTGGGTATAAAGGATAACAACATCGAGGCCATTAGCCAGGATATGAGTTTGGTATTCCGGGTGAACGCACCGAATATAATGGTGCCGGCTAGTAAAGCATCAAATAACCAATAGACCAGGTATACGGACGTATGAACAGTAAGCGTTGCAACAGCCGAAAAAAAATAAATATCAATAAGGAGCCATAAAAGGATAATGGCAAGGATTCGTGTTTTCATATACCGCTATGACGAGTATGTCCTCAAAAGATTTTAATGGTACAAGCATCATGGCAATTGGGTGACAAAAGGGTCTTATATGTAACAAAAATGTTATGCTAGAAACTATAGCGATCAAGTAACGATATTGGTTTAATCGCTGTCTTATAATTATGAAATTACTGTACCTGTCTTTTTTAACCTTATTCACACTATTTCTATTCAATTTTGCTGATGCTCAAACGAAAGACGGTAAAATTTCAGGAGCCGTATTAGATGAGGCCAGGAAACCGCTCGACGGAGCAACCGTAATTTTACTTACAGCAAAAGATTCGGTGGTTGTAGGTACCAAACTGGCTAACCCCGATGGTAGCTTCACTTTTCAAAACTTAAAAGATAATACCTATATGATCAAGGCGACTTATATAGGTTATAAAAATTACCGAAGCGGTCCTGTGCTGGTTAGCGGGCAAAAAACGGTTAATCTGCCGGCATTTATTTTATCATCTATCGGGAAAAAATTGGATGAAGTAAACGTAACAGCCCAAAAATCATATGTGCAACAAAAAATTGACCGCACGGTGGTTAATGTTGGGGCACTGATATCCAACACCGGGGCCAATGCTCTGGAAGTGCTGGCAAAGACCCCTGGTGTGCTGGTAGATGCCGACGGCAATATTACTTTTAAAGGGAAAAGTGGCGTAATGGTGATGATAGATGATAAACCCACTTACCTCTCGGCCGCTAACCTGGCCACATACCTGCGCTCATTACCATCTTCGGCATTAGATCAGATAGAGCTGATGGATAACCCGCCTGCCAAGTATGATGCCGCTGGAAACGCGGGTGTCATCAACATTAAAACTAAAAAAAATACCACCAGGGGATTTAATGCGGTGGTATCGGCAAATCTGGCTCAGGGTTTTTATGGCCGTATGAATGAAAGTATCAACTTTAATTACCGTATAGATAAGGTTAACTTTTTTGCCAACGTTGCTTATAACAAGCAGAAAACTTTTAGAAGGCTCGAGATAGACCGCAATTATTTGGATGCGAACGGGGATCAGACCTCTTCTCTAAAAGACATTTCTTATTTCAGACCATCCAGCAACAATACTAATATTAAAGCAGGCTTAGATTATTTTGTATCACCAAAAACAACCTGGGGAGTTGTATTTACCGGCAACATATCCCGTGATCATGACAGCAGCCCGGTATACAGCTTACTATATGATAAAAGCGGTGGATTGGATTCGACTGTTAACTCCCTCAATACATCTAAAAACAAATTTGACAGCAAGGGCGTCAACCTGAACTATACCCATAAGTTTGATAGCATAGGTCGTACCCTTACGTTTGACCTGGATTATATTCACAATATAGCAGGTAGTAACCAACTATTTGTAAACAATACTTTTCTACCCGATGGCAGTCTAACAAATACACAAACCATAAGTGATAATCTGCCTTCTACCATCAATATTTACTCTGCAAAAGTTGATTATACCCATCCGTTTAAAGGCAAGACGAAACTGGAGGCCGGTGTTAAAAGCAGCTATGTTAATACAGATAATGCCGCTAATTACTTTAATGTGATCGATGGCGTAAGCAACATCGACTATAACAATACCAACCGGTTTTTGTACAAAGAAAATATAAACGCAGCGTATGTTAATTTCAATAAAACCTTTGGCCGTTTTTCGATACAAACAGGTTTGCGATTAGAGAATACCAATGGCGATGGCCATCAGTTGGGAAATGCACAAAAGGCCGATTCATCCTTTGTGAAACATTACACCAATCTTTTCCCAACGACGTATTTTTCCTATAACCTGGATACCGCGGGCCATAACGTGCTGGTTGCTTCTTACGGCCGCAGGATCGGGAGGCCGAGCTATGGAAGTTTAAATCCCTTTACCTTTTTTGTAGATAAGTTTACCTATTTCTCCGGCAATCCCTTCCTGAAACCTCAGTTTACCGATAATTATAAACTGGCCTATAGTTTCAGGAGTTTATTTACCGTGGCCGTCGCTTATAATCTTACAACCGATGTTCAAAATGAAACCATTCATAAAGATGGTAACGTGTTTGTGAGTACTACAGGTAACATAGGCCAACAAAAAACATGGGATTTTTCGGTTAACAGCAATCTTCAGCCTGCCAAATGGTGGTCGGTTAATCTGTATGCCGAGGTGTATAAAAATACTTACCAGGGCGCATTTTATACCGGCTATCTGAATCAATCACAATATACTTTTAGCGCCAATGGAAATAATCAATTCACCATATCAAAAACCTGGAGCGCTGAGTTAAGCGGCTGGTATAATAGCGGCGGTACTTACGGACAGTTTGTTTCGATACCTACAGGTATGTTGAACGCGGCTGTTCAGAAAAAAATACTGAATAACAAGGCTTCCATTAAGTTCAATGTGCGTGATGTTCTTAAAACGTTTAGTCCAAGCGGTACCATTACCAACATTGCAGATGCTACTGCAACCTATCACAACTTTGTAGATACACAGGTGGCAACCCTTTCATTTACCTATAGTTTTGGTAAATCGATCGCCACACCACATAAACGTGATACCGGAGGTGCCAGCAGTGAACAGGACAGGGCGCATTGATTTTAATTATGATTCTGCTCTTGCTTCCTGGCCTTCTTTCTATAAAAGCCATTAACTGTCCTTATTAAGGGAAAGTAAAATAATCGCAAATAATTGCGAAATTTGTGGGGATGACGGAATTGAACGAATACGAGTGTGAAATGCTGGATGCGATGCTGGAGGCTTTTGGGATACCGGACAGCTTGACACGTGTGCAATTGCTCAAACTTTTTGACGGGGACGAGGCCACCGCTTTTGCCATGGTCCAAATACTAACATGGGAGGGGCTGATCAAGGAATCGGGCAATCATGGCG